>ERZ1066122.11-NODE-11-length-282160-cov-37.513075_pt1 | contig 282160 bp, 144 predicted proteins | sample MGYA00382769_ERZ1066122 | MGnify/ENA primary metagenome ERZ1066122 (study PRJEB33369, sample SAMEA5778352) | biofilm metagenome | biome: Industrial cooling water; feature: Water cooling tower basin; material: Biofilm | place: United Arab Emirates | collected...
TGCGCCCGAGGACCGCAATCCGTGAACTTACCCGGCCGTGGTGAATAACCCAGGAGGAGTTGTCGGGCGCAAGCCCGGAACCGCCGATGCCTCCTCCAAGATTCGTGCGTCCAATCTCGGCATCCAAACCCAGTTGACTTGCTTGCGGCACACTGCTGCCAGTCCCGACTGCGCAGTGTGCCCACAGCGCCGATGTTTGGATGGTCCCCGCCGCATTCAGTCCGGCATCGGTAATCAGGTTGCGGAAGCGAGTGCGCCGCGCAACGAGCCCCGTACGCGCGTGGATCAGCTCCAGCTCGACCCAACCCTCGAACCGCTGCGCCGGATTGCAGAACTCGACCGAGCGATGCGGGTTCAGAATCAAGTGCGGCGCCTCCACCGGCGAAATCGTCATACCGCTGCGAGTTGAATTGTGGTCGCTTGATGCGAGGCGCGAAACGAGTCAATAACCGTCTCTCCCACCAATACGTGCGTGGTCACCCGCGCCAATTGCGCGCGATCGCTGCGGCTCCAGCGGTCAATATCCGCGTCGAGTCTGAGCACCAAGTCCGATACGGTCACAGAGCGCGCTCGCTGTACGCTCTCCCAGCGTTCCGAAGCAAGGCTCGCGTCGTCCGTGGCGTCCGGTCCCACCCGCAGCACCAGGTCAACGAGGAGCAGCGAGCGCGCCCGAGTTTGAGCCTGGATTTCCTCCGCCCATCCCGCAGGCAGCACGTACTCCGTCTGCGTCAGCCCAAGCGCCGCGTACGCCTGGCGCCACACATCCACCTCCCGCACCGGATACGGCGCGCTCTCCACCACCACCAGCTCGTACGTCCCGCTCGCCGCATCATGGCGCGAGTAGTAGAGCCGCAGCCGGTAGTCGCTGGCGCGCGCCACCTCCTCGCAGCGCAGATCCTCGCCGACGGCCGGCGTCGGATGCACGGTGTCGTACAGCTCCCGCTGCTGCCGCATCTGGATCGCACTCCCATCCGGCAGCGCGTAGAAGAGCAGCAGATCGCTCTCGATCGTGTCCTCCGCGTCGTCCAGCAGCACCCTCGGCGTCCGCCCCGCGCAGAGATCGGCGAAGGTGTAGCCGCCCACCCTCGGGTCGAACCAGTAGAGCCAGATCCGCCCCTGCCTCTCCGCGCACACCACCACGTTGCCGTTCTGGTCGAACCCTAAGTCCACTTCTTCGAGCGCCGCGCCGTCGTAGCGAAACAGCTCCGTCTCCGGCTCCCACACGCCCACGACCCCCGCCAGGCTCTCCGCCACGCTCACCGAACTGCGGCTGAGGCGCACCACGCCCGGCTCCCGCGCGGAAACCTTCCAGACGCGATTCAGCAGCCCCTCGGAGGGATCGGCGAGCCGCGCCGGCCCGACGCACGGCACCTCCAGCATGTCCAGCGTGATGGCGTCCGGGCGCCGTGCGAGGCTCGCCGCCTCCAGCTCGTGCCCGGCCACCGCGAAGTCGGCGCGGTACTCCTGCACCTCGGCCGCGCGCGCGCTCGTCGGCCGCCCGCCCGCGCAGGGCGCCAGCCCGGTGCCGGGGCGCGTGCCGCACGGCTCCCAGCTCATGCGAAGCGGCTCACCACCGGCGCGTACTCCTGCAGGTGCGCGTCGAAGCGCGCCAACAACTCGTCCTCCTCGGCCTTCAGCAGCTCGCCGAGCGCCGCCTTCACGTCGGCTGCGGGCGAGAGCGCGCGGCGCACCAGGTCGCGCGCGGCGTCGATGACCAGCAGCTCCTGCCACTCCGCGGGCAGCTCGGCGCTCGCCGCGCCGTCGGTCGGCTTCACCTCGCGGCTGCTCCTCGCGTAGAAGACGCGCACCCGCAGCACGCCGTCCAGGTCGCTGCCCACGCTGCGCAGCACGCCATCCCTCAGCGTACAGCGGGGCGGGAAGGCGGCCTCGGGGTCGCTCAGGCTGGTGACGTGGATCTCCTGGTGCGGCGCGTACTCGCTCGCGCCCGGCTCGGCCACCTCCACGCGCACCACGCGCGCGACGGGCGGCGCGTCCTCGGCCACCACCCACAGGTCGCAGGCGCCGCCGTCGAGCGGGCCGGTCACACAGACCCCGAAGTAGTCCGGGTTCACCGCCGCGGCGTGCTGGAAGAGCTGGTGCTGCCGAGTGCCGATCCTGCGGTAGAGCACGCTGCGGTTCTGCGGCACGCCGCCGGGCAGCTCGCTCACGCGCGCGAGCGCGGCGGTGGCGATCTCGTCGTAGGTCACAGCGCCACCTCACTGCCGCCGGTGAAGAGGCTGCCCGCCTGCAGCGCCGGACCTCGGAAGCGGCGCACGAAGCGCGCGGCCTCGCCCACCGTCGCGTGCTCCAGGTGCGCCACGAAGAGGCGCAGCCAGAAGTCGCGCGCGGCTACCAGCCCCGGCACTTCCTCGTCGCGCCCGTCCTTCAGTGCCAGCTCCACCGCCACGTCCGCGGCGAGCAGTGGCGCGAACGCCTCGGGGAAGGAGGCGTCGAGCGACGTGTCCAGCGAGGCCGCCGGCGCCGCGTGGCGCGAGGCCCACACCGTGAGCGGCCCCGTCGGGTCGTTGGTGCGGCCGGCGCCGTAGAAGCGCCCGCCCAGCTCGTAGACCGCGGGCCGCGAGGGCTCTGCGTCGGGATCGTAGAACGGCACTACGGCCACCTCGGCGCCGGCGGCATCCTGCAGGAAGAACACGGAGTTCGCCTCCGCCGGGCGCGGCCACGAGCCACCGGTGGGCTGCACCACGCTGCGCAGGGCGAAGTAGGCCGGGTTCACCCGCGCCGCCACGGCAAACGCCTTCGCCAGCGCGCGGTTCACCCGCGCCAGCGGCTCGCTGCTCGCCTCGATCTCGCGGGGGTCGTTCTTCGAGCTGGTCAGGTACGCCTGCTCCAGCACGGCGCGCGCGGTCGTGCCCATCACCACACCTCCAGGATGCTCCAGGTCTGCGCGCGCCTACGGTTGCCGATCTCCGTCAGGTACACGCTCTCGGCGGCCACCTGCTCGCCCACCAGGTCGGCGCGGTTGGGCGGCGGCGTGCCGTCCCGCACCGGGCGGCCACCCATGAACGCGGCCACCGCCGCGACGCACGCCGGGAAGGCGCCCACCGGCAGCTCCACGGTGTCGGTGAGCCGGCGCAGCCCCTCGGCCGTCGCCGGCGCGATCCTGAGCACGATCCGGCTGGCGCCCCCCCAGTGCTCGGGGCGGCCGGTCAGGAAGAGACGCCCGGCGTGCGTGGTGGCGCCGAGGCGCGTTTCACGCGCATCCCACGGCAACAGCACCAGCGGCTCGTGCGAGCCGTCGACGTGGTGGACGGTGCCCCCGTGCAGGTAGTGGTAGTCCGGCAGCTCCGCGCCCGCGGCGAAGTCAGCCAGCGGCAGCGGGATCTCCACGTCGCTGCCCAGCACCTCGGGGTTGATCTCCAGCGTACGCGCGGCGAGTCGCTGCGCGTACTCCGAGAGGAAGCGCACCGCGGCGGGGTCGGGCGTCTGCATCCGGTCGAAGCCCGGATGCCGGTCCCGCGCGTGGGTGAGGACTGCCTGAACGGGGAACATGGCTCAATGGCTCAGGCGCTCAGGCTGGCCGTCGCCTGCTCGATCGCCTGCAGCACCTCGGCCCTCGGGCCGCCGGCGCGCTGCAGCTCCCGCGCGTTGATCGCGGCGAGCGCGCCCTTGCGCGGGCTCTTGCTCGCCAGCTCCTGCGCCAGTGCGGCCTCCACCGTCACGGCGTCGCTGTTCAGCGCGCGCAGCAGCTCGGCGATGGTCGTGTAGCCGTTGCCGTCGGCGTCGGCCGGGGCCGGCTCCGCACTAGCTGCCGGAGGTGTTTCCCCCGCCGGCGCCTCGGCGGCGCTCTGCGCGACGATCTTCTGCGCCACGGCCTCGGCGATCGCGGGCACGGCGGCGAGGTTCTGCTTCAGCTTGTCCGGGTCGAGGCCGGCTATCCGCAGTGCCTCGTCCAGCGGCTCCGTGGTGGCGGCGCTCTCCTCCTGCGCCGGCTCGCCCGTCACCAGCGAGCCGAACTTGTGGGCGCGCTTCGCGACCACCTTCTGTTCGGTGGCGTACTTCTCGGCCCCGATGATCAGCGGGCCGAACGTCCCAGGCCTCTTCGGCATCGTTCTATGCGGGTAGGGGCGCCGACGTCGGCAGCCCACGGTTCACAACGCTGCGCGCGCCGCGGAAGGCGAAGCGGTACGCCTCCCGCGCCCGCGCGCGGAATGTTTCGGCCGCGCGCCGGTAAGCCGCGGCGCGGTCGTGCTCCACGTCGGAGCGCTCCTCGGCCTCCTCCATCTCGGCCTCCCAGCGGTGCTGGTAGCGCCACTCGCGCTCGCGGAAGTCGGCCACGATGCGCGCGAAGTCCAGCTCGCCGCGCACCCGGTACTCCTCCACCGGCTTGAAACCCTGCAGGAGCGCCAACCCGAGCCGGATCTTGAGCAGGGAGCTCCGCGTCAGCCAGCGGCGCGCAGAGGCGATCTGCACGGCGCCCTGCCGGGTCGCAGCGGGATCTCCCGGCCGCACGGTGCCGAGCAGCCAGCGGGCGTAGCCGCTGCCCGGGTGGCCGGGCCGGTCGGGCACGGTGCCCAGGAACAGCAGCTCCGCGCGAGCGTCCACCTCGCGCAGTCGCGCCAGCACCTCGCTCGGGGCGAGGCGCGGGGCGGGGAAGTCGATGAGCGGGCGAGCGGTCATTGCCATTTTCAGCGAGGCGCGGCAAAGGGCAGGGCAGGCCCTCTACTCAGGGCCCACCCTGCCGATGCGCTTACGCGCGCTTCAGGTTGCGGATGACGAAGTTCTTCCGGGGCGCGATGCACCCGGTCTCCATGTAGCAGTAGCCGTAGGCGTAGAACGCATCCTTACGGCCCACGCCGTCCGTCACCTGGCGCCAGATGCTGCCGGTGGTGTCGTCCCACTCCCAGCCCTTCAGCATCCAGCGCTTCAGGGTCTCGGGGCTGAGGCCGAACGTCACCTCGGGCGGCAGCTTGCGGATCGCCCGCAGCTCCACCAGCCGGTCGCCGAGCCACACCTGCTGACGGCCGCGGCCGCCGGTGGTGTTGCGCTCGTCCAGCACGCGGCGGGTGTTCGCGTCATCCTTGCGCGAGCGCCAGTAGCTGCGCAGGCCGCTGCGGCTCGTCACCAGCATGGAGACCTTGCCGCCGCCCAGGACGATCGTCTCGTCGTCGGCGTAGGTCAGGATCTCCTCGTTGAGCGTGCCGTCGGCGAACGTGCCTAGGCTGGCATCCTGCGCGTTGACCGCGATGCTGTTCCACAGAGTGTAGTCCTGGCGGTCCAGCCCCTGGAACTCGCGCAGCACGGAACCGTCGTCGATCATGCCGAAGAGGCCCATGATCTCGCGGTTCTCGCCGCCGGCGCTCGGCGTGCTCACGCCCGAGGCGTCGCCGGCGAAGATGAAGTCGTTGTCAGCCAGGCCCGCCGGCAGCCGGTCGAACACCAGCTTGCCGTTCCCGTCGGCGGTCTTCTGGTCGATCTTCACCACCTTCGCGCTCTGCTGCGCGCCGGCCGCGCGGATGCCCGCGCCGTCGGCGTTGGGCGCGAAGACCACGCGCTCCCCCTCCATGAACTGCAGGAAGGCGTTCGTGTAGCCGCCGATGCCGAAGGCGCTGTCAATCGCCACCTCGTACTGGCCGGAGGCGTTGGCGGCGAACGCGGCCTGGTTCACGCGCGCCTTCGCGCCCGTGCCGAAGCCGATCAGCATGCGGTCCCGCTCGTGGTTCACGCGCGTCACCAGGTCCGGCATCGCGCGGCTGCCCCAATCCAGGAACGCGCCCAGCCCCTGCTTGCACTTGCGCATCACGTCGCCCGTCATTTCGACGGTGCCCATGATCTTGCGCAGGTTGATGCGGCTGTTCTCGATGACCGGGCCCTCGGGCACCGGGATGTAGTCCAGCTCGTGCCGGGCACCGACGCCCGCCGGGAGCTGGAAGTAATGCGCGAGCGTGATGTAGCGGCCGCCGGTGGTCTGCTCCACCTGGATGCCGCTGTCCTGATCGAAGGCGTCGAGAAGGTCGGAGTCCGTCACCATGTTCTCGGAGACGGAATCCTCGAAGATGACCTTCAGCGCCTTGTCCACGTTGTTCGGCTGGGAGGGGTCCAGCGCGACGGCCTGATTCAGACCGAACCCGAGCACCCCCAGCCCGGCGATGCCGGGCAGCTCCAGCGCGAACAGCCGGTGCGCCAGCACCAGCACCAGCGCCAGCGCGAGGACCACCCCGCGGTTGACGCTGGAGAAGCGAATCTCACTCTGCTTCATGTCCGTGTGTCGTTGTGTCGTTGACGGCGCGGCTGCGGCTTACAGGTGCCCCTGCTGCCGGTAGAACTCCACCGCGCCCTTGATTCCCGCTCCCTTCGGCGGCTTCGGACTCGTGGCCGGCGCGCTGCCCGCCCCCGCGGGGCTGGTCGCGGCGGCGGCACGGCGAACGCTCGCCTGAACGAAGCGGCGGCCGGTCTGCTTGGCCTGCTGCACGCGGTCGGCGAGCGCCTGCGCCTCGGGGCTGCCAGGGCGGGCCACACCGGCTTGCGGGCCGGGCTTCACGGCGGGAGCGCGGGGGGCACCGGCGGCCGAAGGGCCGAAGTACCGGCGGGTTCTGCGCTCCAGTAGCTGCGGGATCTCGTCCGGCGCGACCTCGCGCGTCTGGAGAACCCCTCGTACGTAGTCGCGGGCGTCGGTGAGGAAGTCGGCAACGTCCTGCTCGTCGGCGCCCTGCGGCACCAGGCTCTGAATTGCCTCGGCGAGTTGTGTGGCGTGCGCCTGCGCCTCACGGCGCGCCCGCAGGTCGTCGCGCACCAGGTCGCGGCGCTCGTCGATCTCCCGATCCATGCGCACGCGGGCCAGCTCGCGGGCGCGCTCGTCGCCCTCCCACTCCAGCAGCTCGTCCTGCACGCGCTCCAGCAGCGCGGCGTCGCGGGCCAGCAGCGCCAGCACCGTCTGCGCTCGCACGTCCTCGGGCACGTGCTCGGCGAGCACGCCCACCGGGTCCACGCTCAGCCGCTCCTCGAACTCGGCCAGCTCGCTCCGCTGGCGCTCCACGGCCTCCATCTGCCGGCGGAACTCGTCGCGGCGCAGCCCGTCGTTCAGCGCGGCCTGAATCACTTCGCGCGTGGCCGGGTCCACGTCGCCCAACTCCAGCTCGACGGGCTCTTCGCCCTCGCGGCGCGGCTGGATCTGCAGCACGAACGGCTCGCCGTCCTCGCCCTCTGCGGGCTCGTCGCCCTCGGGGGTGGCCTCGGTGTCGTCTGCGGGGGCGTTCTCGCCCTCCGGGGCATCCTCGGCGGGCTCGTCGGCCTCCTGCGCGGTGAAGCGGCCCTGCTCGTCGCGCGGCTGCTCGGCCGGCGCCTCGGTCGGTAGCTCCAGCGGCGTGGCCGCCTGGCTGCGGTAGGCCTCGATCGCCGCCTGGATCGCGTCGGGCGCGCTCTGCGGCTGCTCCTGCGGTTCGGTCTGCTGCGTCGGGTCCATGTACGTGCTCGGGTTACGCCGCCACAGCGGCCGGGCCACTCGGCCCGGAAGGCTGGGGGGCGTCAGGTGAAGCCGGTTGTGCGTTGGGGTCGGTGGCGGCCTGCATGGCAAGCTGCTCGGCCGCCTGCGCCATCATCTGCCCTTCGTGGCGCGAGTGGTGGAGGACGATCTGCTCTTGCGCCGCCGGGTCCAGCGACAGGAACTCCATGCTGGCCATGAACTCCTCCAGCACCTCCAGGTGCACCAGGCTGTCGTACCAGGGGAACACCGGGATCTCGGCGGCCGACACGCCCTGCAGCAGCTGGCCGAGCTGCTGCTCGGCGGTGCTGCGGTGCACGCCGCCGGGGCGCGCGGCGCGGCCGAGGTGGGGAAAGCGGGCAAGCTCCAGGTAGCGGCGGATCGCCTGCGGGGTACCCGGCGGGCCAAAGACGCCGTCGGCGTACATCTGCCGCGCCTTCGCCTGGCGCTCGCCGCGGCCCTCGGGCAGCATGCTCTCCACGTCGGGGAAGGCGTTGACCTTCCCCTGCAGCAGCTCCGGCCAGACGGTGACGGTGCGCACCACGTTGTCGTCGCCGGCGGTGGTGATGACCTTCTCCTGGTCCCACAGCGTCGGCAGCATCGCCAGCCAGTCCTCGGCGGTACGCGCGATCTCCACCACCAGCCCGCGGGCCGTCGGCCCCACGAAGCGGTCGGCGTTGAAGCGCAGCTCCTTCACGAGCTCTCCCGAGGCGTCGGCGCTCGGCATCTCGCCCGTGCCGCCGTCGATGTTGCCCAGGAAGCGCAGCTCGGCGCCGAGCATGTCCTGAATCCGGTAGCTGTCGGTCCCCAGCGGCGGCGGCGCGATGAACTCCACCGCTGGCACACCGGGCCGGCGCGTGGCGGCGATGAGGCTGCCCGGCTTGTTGGTGATCTGGCCGTTCTGGATGCCCGAGGCGTTGTCGATGACGCCGATCGGGTTGGTCGAGAGGTTCCGGTGCTCCAGGAACTGCGCCCAGCCGCGGTTGTAGGCGCGCTGGATCGGGTTCAGCATCTCCTGCGGGCTGGTGCCACTCGGGCGGCCCGGCAGGCGCACGAACTGGAAGCGGCGGACGGGGCTGGTGTGCTTGAAGCGGAACGGCCGCGGCCCGTCGCGCAGCACCTTGTTCTGCGTGACGATCAGCAGCCGGCCGCCCGGGCTGTCGGCGCTCTCCTCCATGCCGCCCACGCGGCTGGGGCGCTGCCACAGCTCGATGACCTCGCAGTAGCCGTCGCTCCGCCGCGTCATCGTGCCGCTGCCGGCCACGGCGCGCGCGCCGGCGGCGCCGAAGTAGCCGTCGCCGAAGAGGATCCGCTTCAGCTCGTCGCCGCCCTCGCTCTGGTCGCCGAACGTGTCCGGCTCGCACTCCACGCCATAGGTGTCGAACACCTCCTCGGGCGTGAGGAAGGCGCGCTGCATGTGCAGCCGCTTCTTGTGCCAGGGGATGCTGCTGCCCCACTGGCCGCGCACCTCCAGGCAGGAGAGTACGTCCAGCTCCAACGCGCCCTCGGGCTCGGCGTGCGCCTGCCCGGTGACGGTGTAGCTGCCGTCCTCCTGCAGCTCGGCGAGCGGGTTGCCCTCGCGGTCGTAGGGCACCGCCTCGGCCAGCAGCTCCAGCGGCTGGCCGTAGGCGTCCACAAGGCCGGGGTGAAGGAGCGCCGCCGGGCCGATCCACTCCTTCAGCGCGCCGCCGAACGGGTCGATGCGGCTCTTCCAGTAGGCCTCGCCCGACGGGATCAGCCAGGTGATGAGCGTGGAGACGGCATCCTCCAGGTCCACTTCGCGGCCGACGGTCTTGAAGATCGTGTCGGCCACCTCGGCCAGCATCGCGTCGAGGCGGTCCAGCGTGGCGGGCTGGAAGGTGATGATCGGCGGGCTCTCGGTGAGCCGCGCGTGCAGCAGCATGAACCAGAGCAGCAGGTGGTTCACCACCGGCCGCTGCCGCCAGCGCTTCTCGTCCTCCGTCCAGAAGCTCGCCAGGTCCACGAACTTGCCGAACAGGTCGCTCCAGACCGTGTAGTGCTGGCCGGCGAGCATCCGGATGTTCTCTTCGACGGAGCGGTCGCGCAGCCGCAGCGGGGCGTCCTGGCTGTGCCAGGAGTCCAGCGCGTAGCGGATCCGCTCGCCGTCGTAGCTGTCGGGCTGGTGGTCCGTGCGGAGTGGCGGAACGCCGACCAGGAGGCTCACAGCGCGCGCGGTGCGGGTGGAACGGTCAGGGCCACCGCTACGCTAGGCGCGCAGGGTGGCCCCAACCATTCGGGAAAGCCCGTAGACGGCTGGCTCAGGCGGGCTGCAGCTCCATGTGCACCAGGGCGGTGGTGTGGCGCATCGCCCAGGCGAGCACGCGCTTGTAGGCGGGCTCCTCGCCGGGGATCTTGCGGGCGAGGTTGGCGACGTGCACCTCGGCGGTGCGCCCGCTGATGCCGAGCCGTCGACCGATCGCCTTGTAGCTCTCCAGGCGCAGCACGCAGCCGAGCACATCGCGCTCGCGGCCGGTCAGCTTCACCCCGTCGATCTCGGCGTTCATCGGTTGTGGAAGCTGTCGTAGAGGGTGGCCGCCTCGGCGTGCAGGTCGCGGTCGCTGTACTTCTCGGCGCCGGGCTGCTCGCGCAGCCCGTTGGCGATGGCGTCGATGGCGGCGCCGCGGTAGCGCGCCAGCGCCTCTTCCTCGGCGTCGAGGCGCGGGGCGTAGACCTCGGCGTCGCGCCGCTCCAGCACTCCAGCCTGCAGGAAGTTGGCGAGCCGCTTCAGCTCCTCGGCGTGCCGCTGCTCGGCGCGCAGCATCGCCTCGTTGTGCAGCGCGCGCTCGCGCTGCAGCGTGTTGGCGTGCCGCGTGTACTGCGCGCTCTCGGCCCTGCGCGCCGCCCACGCGTCGTTCTGGGCCTCCAGGAAGCTGGCGCGGTACGAGAGCGCGATGCCGAGCAGCAGTGCGCTGAGGGTCAGCAGCACCGCGGTGATGACCTCAAGTGGCAGCACGGCGCACCTCCTTCCGGGGGCCGAAGTAGCCGAGCCACGCCACCTGCACCCAGGCGATCAGCCGGCCGAGCAGTCCGGCGAGCGTGCGGCGGCCGAACTCGGCCTCCACCGCCTTCAGCGTGCGGCGCGTCACCAACGCCAGCTCGGCGCGCGTGACGGGGTGGTTGGGGTGCGCCAGGTACTTCGGGCCGAGCAGCGGCTCCGGCTTGCGCTTGCCGGGCGTTACGCGGCGGCCCTGTCCGAGCTTCTTCATGATCGTCTCAGTCGAGCCAGAGCGCGGCCACGCGCGCCCGGGAGTGATAGCCGAAGCGGAAGCGCCATCCCGCGTGGCGATCCACCTGGCCGGGGGCGATCAGCACCGTCTCAATCGGGACGGGCGTGTCGGGAATCGGCGACTTGGCGAGCAGCGGCAGCAGCGTGGGCAGGAGCGCCACCTCCAGGTGCGGCGCGTCGTTGCGTGCCACGGTCCACGTGTAGTCGAGCACGTCGGCCGGCACGCCCTTGTAGCTGGCGCAGACGCGCTTGATGCTCTCCAGCCGGGCCGGGGTGAGGATCGCGCTCATGCGGGTGCGGGCCACCAGTGGAGGTGCGAGGTGTCGATGAGGCCGAAGCTGCGGTACGCGTCCAGCAGCTCCTCGGGGGTGCGCGGGTGGCCGGGGCACTCCACGGCGCCGTCGCGCTCGCGCCAGCCCTCGGGCAGCGGGCGGTCGCAGGCGAACTCCACCAGCGCGCCGCAGACGGCGCAGGCGATCCGACGGACGGCAGCGAGCATCACAGCACCTCGCCGAACTCGTTGTGGAGGATCCCGAGGCCGGTCAGCCCGACACCCGGATCGCCGATGCCGGCGCGGAGGCCGGCCGGCGGGACGTTGCGCACCGTGCGCAGCACCCTCGCCTCGTGCTCCAACACCGCGGCGTCGAAGGCGTGCGCCTGCTCCTGGCGGATCGCGGGCTCCGCGCGCGGCGGCCGGCTGGCGGCCCCGTAGCGCACGCAGTCGTAGAAGTCGTCACCGCCCTGGCCCATCTCGTCGGCATCGACCTTCAGCGCGTCCTCCGGGTCGTCCGGGTTGACGGTGATGTTGGCGAGCTGGTCGAAGAGCACACGGTTGATGCGCGTGTCGAAGAAACGCAGTTGCGGCAGCCCGTCCTCGCGCAGCGCCAGCCCGTTGCGGTCGTGCTTGCCCGACACGACGGGGCCGCGCCGGCGGTAGGCCAGCATCTCGCGCAGCCGGTTGAGCCCGTGCACGCGCGCCACGTTGGCGGGGCTGAAGTAGAAGCCGTAGTCCTGCATCTGCTCCGCGATCGTCCGCACGCTCTCGCCGCGCGCCTTGTGCTCGGCGAAGATGTCCACGCCGGCGGTGATGTAGCTGAAGCGGTTGGGGTCGAACTTCTCGCGGATCCGCTCGGCGATCTCGTCGGGGCGCTGGTGGCGGCCGGTGAGGCTGTCCACCAGGAAGACGTTGCCGTCCTCGTCCACCACGAACGCCGCGAACGCCCACGGGTGGCTATAGCCCCAGTCGAACGCGCCGAACCAGGTCCAGTGCGCCGGCACCTCGAACGGCTGGACCATGTGCATGTCCCAGCTCAGCTCCTCCAGCGCCATGCCGAAGCCCGCCGTGAAGTCGCCCTCCAGGAGCTGCGATCTCAGCGGCTCCGGCAGCGCATCCAGCGCGTCCACGTAGTCGGGGTCGCGGTGCAATAACTCGAAGTTGTCCCACACGCGCGCTGTGATGAACACATGCTGCTCGGGCTGCTCCTTGTCCCGGAAATCGCGCGTGATGAAGAGGCGCTTGTACCAGCCGTGCCCGCGGTTGCCGGGGTTGCTGGGGTAGAGCACGAACGGGCGCGCGCCGCGCACCGTGCCGCGCAGGCGGGAGCGGGACAGGTACGTGACCTGGTTCCACGAGTAGTGCGTCGCTTCTTCAAAACACTGGAAGTCGTACTCCGGCCCCTGGTAGCGGAACACGTCATCCTCATGGCGCAGGAAGCCGAACAGCGTGCGGCTGCCGTTGAACCAGACGACGGTCTTCTCCTGCTTGTGGTACTGGTAGAGCTGGCCGCCGAAGTCGGGCACTTCGGCCAGGAACCTCACGATGTGGTTCTCGCGCAGCTCTTCGAGGGTGCGGCGGAAGATGATGCCAGTCGAGCCGGGCCACTGCAGCGCGACCGCCGAGGCGACGGCCCGCGCCAGGTGGCTCTTGCCGGCGCCGGCGGCGCCGCCGTAGCCGATGTGTCGGCGGTAGGGCGCTCCGACGGGTGCCGCGAGCGGCGTGGCCTGCAGCGCCTCCCACTGCTTCGGCTGCAGGGCGTACAGCACATGCAGCCGATTACCCTGCCGCACCCACACCGCGGGCCGTTTGCCGAACTCAAGCCGCGGGATCGGCTGACCCGGATCCAGCTCCAGGGTAATCATGGGCTGGCCAGCTCCACGACGGGCATGCCCGTCGGCAGGCCCGCCGAACCGAACCAGCGGCCGAGGGCTGCGCCTACGCACAGGGCGACAAACTCAAGGGCGTCCTGCGTCAGCTCGGCCCGGTCGCAGCTCACTTCCACGCGAACCTCGTGGGGCAGGGGACAGGTGCGGATTGGCACCGTGACGACTGCTCGGCGCTCGCCGCTCACTCGCTGTCCTCGGCGGTCGCGGTACGCGGCTGCAGCGGCGCCACCTCTCCAGCCTTGAGCGGTCGGCCCGCGGCATCGGTGGCGGCAGCCACGAACACGGCGATCGGTCCACCGTCGCCGTCGGTCACGGCCGTCTGGAAGCCGATGCCGAGCTTCGACAACACCTCGATCGCCTTGATCTGGTCCTTCGCCGGCGTCGCGCAGTAGACGGCCACCAGGTTGCCGGCGGCGTCCTTCGCCTGGTGGATCTCACCGATCATCCCCGCGCCGATCGCCGCCAGGCGCGGCAGCAGGTTGTACTGCTCGATGAGGTCGCGCGCGGCGGTGCGGAACCAGTCCGGCTTGCGGCCACCGCCCTTGTTGCCGGGCTTGCCGCCGCTCAGGAGCGCGCCGCCGTGCGGCTGGGGAACGAGGGGGGTGTCGTCAGACATGCGCGGTCGGATCGTCGCCCCCCAGGAGCCAGTACGTGACCGCGCTGCAGAGAGCGAGCATGCCGTAGAGTAGGCCGGGGTCTGGCATCACTGGGGGGCTCCGAAACGAGAAAAGCCCACGCCCCCCGGTCGGGGGGATCGTGGGCGGGTTCGCCGTCAGGGATGTGGATGTCGGCTTGGCTGTATCGCGCGGAGCCGGCCACGCGCGTTGCTACGCTGGTCGTAATCGTACCTGCGGGTAGTCTACGGGGTTCCCCGAGGCGTGCGCAATACGGAGAAGCCCCTACGTGCATTCGCCGGCGCCTACGGCCGCACGAGGCTGGAGACCGTCTCCGACGCAGGCCGGCGTCCCTCGCGGATCGCCTGCGCCAGCGTCGCCGCCGACTGCCGTACGGCGTGGGCGAGGTCTAGAACCGCCGCGGCCTGCGCCGAGAGCGCGAGAACCTGCGCCTGGTCCATCGGGCCGCCCTCGCCGACGCGCAGCGCGTCCTCGATCGCGCCGTCCACGGCGGCGGTCAGCGCCTGGCTCTGCAACGCGTAGAACGTGGGCGCCGGCGGCGCCGGCATCTGCGGCACGTCGAGGCGCGGATCGTCGGTGGTGGTCTGGTCAGCCATCGGTCTTGGGCAGGTGCAGGTGAGTGATGCGGGTGCCGTCGGCGGCCACCCGAGACAGGTTAAGGGCGTGCGGCGGCGCACTGCCGGGCCAGCGGCGAGAGGCCACGACGCCGAGCACCTGGTAGAGCTGCAGCGGGCCGAGGTGCTGCGGCCGGTAGCGCGCGGCCTCATCGCCGCTGACGGCGAGCACCAGCGAGACGCCGCGGCCGGGGGCGTACAGGTGCATCCACTGGTTGCACCGCTCGCGGCGGCCCGCCAGCTCGCGCTTGCCGTCACAGCGCAGCCACGCGGTGCCGTCCTCCAGCTCGATGCCGTGCACGCGCGTGCCGCAGCTCGGGCAGCGCACGTCGTCCGAGGCGCAGAGCAGCGGGGGGCGCTCAGGCATGGCGGTCCTCCGCGCGTCTCGCGTACTGCTCGGGATAGCGCGGGCGTCCGCTGACGCCACCGACGCTGTAGCCGACGACTCGCCGCGTGAGGTCCTGCAGCTCCCAGGCGGAGAGGTAGCCCCAGTGGTCGTCCCACGCGCAGACGACCCGTGGGTGCACATTGAGCTGGCCGACCGAGCCGAAGAACTCCTCGCGGCTCACACGGACGAAGCCGGCTGGGAATGGGTACGTCTCCCCGCCCTGCGCGGCGGGGGTGGGGTCAGGGGTGTGCATAGTTGCTCCAGTCGTTGTCGGTGGGGAGCGCTGCGCCTGGGATGGGCGCCTCCAGCAGGACGCCCACGGTGCAGTCCAATGCCGCAGCTGCGCGTGCCAGCGTGCGCAGCGTCACATCACGATCTCCCAACTCCAGGTGATACCAGGTGCTTTTGCTCACGCGCGCCCGCTCTGCGGCCTGCGGCTGCGTGAGGCCCAGCGCCTTACGGCGCTCGCGCACGGTAGCCGCTACCTGGCGCACCAGGCGGATACCCTCGGCGCTCAGACTCACGGCGCCCCCTCCCCGGCGCGGGGCCGGTCGGCGGCGAGGCGGGCGTACTTCCGGCACATCTCCATGTGCCCGGCGGCGGCGCTGCCGAACCATCGCCACTCAGACGGCGCGATCTCCCCGCTGTTACCACCGCTGTCTCGCCCCATGTCAGGGATCATGTCAGGTGTCATGTCAGGGTTGAGTAGCCGTCTCCCGCCGGCGGATCCGCAGCGCAGCGAGCGCGCGGACCCCCAGCCAGATGGCGTCGATGCAGTCCTGCTGCTTCAGCTCGGCGCGGCCGGCTAGCCGCAGCAGGTGGTTGACCTGTAGGCGGTTGCTCTCCTTCGCGTCCTTCATCCCGGCGATCCGGCCGGCGGGTTCGATCTCGCGCACCACGGCGCCCGAGAGCAACGCGGCCGCGGCGAGCGCGCCGGTGGCGAGGTTGAGCTTGCGGAGGCTGTCGGCCGCCTGGCGCGGGTTCTTCTTCCCGAACGCGCCGGCGTAGCGCGGCTTCTCGATCCAGACGCGGGCGGGCTGGTGCTGCCGCACGACGGAGCCGAGCCAGGTGCCGACCGCGGCGGCGCGCTCCACGTCGTCGCCCTGCGCCGAGGTGGTGAAGCGCAGCACATCGTGGTAGGCGCGGATCGCCGCCGTGGCCTGCAGGGCGCCGGTCCCCAGCGCCCGGAAGTAGGCGTCCAGCTCGAACACCGCCACCGCCACCAGGTCGAGCCCAGGATCCACGGCGAGCAGGTAGCCGAGGCGCGGCATCAGCCGAGTGCGCGGAGCTGCGACGGCAGCTCGTTCGGCTTGCGGTAGTTGGCGCCTACCATCTCCTGCACGTGCAGCCGGCCGGTGGAGGCCGAATCCGCGAGCGCTGTCAACGCCTGGCCGCGCTGCTGCGAGGTCATCAGCAGCGCCTGCCCCTGGTCGTACCGCTCGGTGACGAGCAGCGACAACTCCATCGGGTCGAAGTCGGTCCCCGCCGTCGCACGCACTTCGTCCAGGTGCAGCGCGGTCGCGTTGGTGAAGCGATCGCGCCGGTAGGCGGCGTCCATGCGCAGCTCGGGGTCCGGGTGGCTCTTCGCGTCGCGGATCGTGTCGCTGAGCTTCTTCCAGCTGGTGCCCGCAGCGTTGATCTCGGCCTCGTTGAGCATACGGCAGGCAGCCCACAGTAGGTGGCTCTTCCCCACGCCCGTGGGGCCGACGAGGATCAGCGCCGGGCCGTCGCCCCTCTCCACGGCCTCCATCCAGCGCACCACGGTGCGGAAGGCCAGCCGCTGGGACTCGTTCTGCGGCACGTAGTGGCGCCCCGTGAGGCACTTGCACTGCCCGGAGGGTAGCGCATCGGTCGGGTCCACCGGCCGCGGGCACAGATGCAGCACCACGTCGCGGTGGCGCTGCGGGATGTACTCGCTAATGCGCCACGCGCCGGCACTCTGCCGCCGGGTGACGCCGTGCGTCTCGATGCGCTCGCGGCGCTCCGCGGCGGCGACCACGTGCTCGGGATCCACGCGGCAGGCTCGGGCCACGAGCTGCGCGAACGGCAGCAGCCCGCGGTCTGTGCGCCGCGACGCGGACGCCAACTCCTCGCCCTCCACGTAGGGGACGCCCCGCGCCCTGGCCTTCGCCCTGGCGAGCGTCCTGGCGAACTCGGGATCCTCGGCCCGCGCCCGCAGCTCCTCGGCGCTGAGTGGCCGTTCCTGGTCAACGTCGAACATCGGTCAGAACTCCCCAGCTGAGATGGAACCGACGTACTCGTGCACGGCGGGTGAGCGGCGCGGGAGGCGCCCGCCTCCGCGGGGCACCGACGGCGCGGCGCCCGTGCGGCGGTCGTGCTCTTCGCGCACGGCCCGGTCGAGGTACACGAGGCTGTGGATCTGCGGGTTCCCGTCGCTCGGCGCATAGGAGCGGCATCGGTCGTCCACCACGTCGAGCACGGTGCCGAGCGGGATCCCGTCGGCAAGCCAGTCGTGAACGGCCTGCACGCTGGCGCCGTGGCCTGCCTTGATCGGCCTCAGGCGCTCCTGGTCGATCAGCGGGTTGGCGCGCAGGGCGGCGTTGGCCGTGGTGATCGTCTGCAGCGCGGGGCTCAGGGTCGGCACCTGGTCCGGGTCGGCGGTCGGCACGTCCGATCCCGGTTCCTCGCGCGCGTCAGCAGCAGCAGTAGTTTCTTCTCTTCTCTGCTTCTGTATCTGCTTCTGTACAGTGACATCGCCGTGACCGTCACCGTGACCGTCACTGTGACAACCGCGTGACTTCCTCTCACGGTCACGCTGCCGCCGCTTGCGCTCGGCGGCGGATTCGGCGGTGTCGCTGTGTTGCTGGCGCACGGCCCATCCGTGCGGCACGAGGAGCCCGTCGTGGTTGTCGAGCAGCCCATGGCGCACCAGCTCGTCCACCAGCTTGCGGGCCTGAGCCTCCGACAGCCGCAGCGCGAACGCGATGTCGCCCAGCTCCGGCAGCATGCCCCGAGGCTTGCCGCGGTTGGCGAGGCAGAGCAGGTTGACCCACCCCTTGAACAGCTCGCCCGCCAACCGCTGCACCTTCGGGTCGTCCAACGCCTCGGAGTAGAAACGGAACCAGTCCATGAGACTATTCGCTCAGGGGCGCCGACTCACACCGGCGCCCCGGTCAGGGTTCAGTCGCCCGAGGCGAGCAGGCGCACGGGCTGCGCGCCCGGCAGCTCGTCCACGATCTCGTAGTCGGCATCGTCCAGGTCGTCGCTGTCGTCCTCGGCCCGTGCCTCCGCCTGGCTCTGCCGCTGGTGCGCCTCGGCGGCGGCGCGGAAAGCATCCATCTGCGGCCCGCTGTCGCCCTCCTTCACCCGCACGTCGAACACGCTCATCTGCTCCGCGATTCTCTCGCTGATGCCGGGCTCGCCGTCGCGGCCCAGCCACAGGGCCAGACGGGCGAACACATCGGCCGCGGCGTTGAGCACGAACATCTCCTCGGCCTTCTTCTGCAGCTTCGCCAGCTCGGCGACGCGCATCTTCCCGGTGGCCTGCAGCTCGCGCAGCTCGGCCTCGTTGTTCAGCTGGATCTCGATGATCATCATTGTCCCGTTCCGTGGGGGGTGAACGCTGCCGAAGGGCAGCACGAACGCCCCACCGCTGGTGCTAGCGGCAGGGTAGAGCCGTTGACATTGTCGTTGACGATTGGCGCCGGAATACACCTCGAAACGCCGAGGGCCATCCCATCATCTGCAACCACCGCTTTGTAATCCGCGTTATGCGGAAAGCGGCTTACTAGCTCGGCTTGCGCGCGGTCGCGCAGGATGGTAGACTTGCGACGACAACTGGCCGGCCCGGTGGAAAGATTTGCGACCGCTTGCGACCACCGTCATCAAAAACGCTAAAGTGTCGGGACACCTCTGGCGTTCGTCTGGCTTGGGGCCCCGCACTCGCTGCCGGGCCCTTTCTGTTCGCTCCGAGGCCGCATGCCCCAACCCACTTCGCCCTACCTCGCCGCCCTGCGCGAGCGCGTGCTCGTCTTCGACGGCGCCATGGGCACCTCCATCCAGCGCTACGACCTCACCGCGGCGGACTTCGGCGGCGAGCGGCTGGAGGGCTGCAACGACTACCTCGTCGTCTCGCGACCCGACGTCATCGGCGAGATCCACGCCTCCTTCCTCGCTGCCGGCGCCGACGTGCTGGAGACGGACACCTTCCGCTCCAACCGTCTGACGCTGCGCGAGTACGGCCTGCAGGAGCGCGTGCGCGAGATCAACCTCGCGGCCGCGCGGCTGGCGCGCTCCGTCGCCGACGGCTTCGCCACGCCGCAGCGGCCCCGCTTCGTCGCGGGCAGCATCGGGCCCTCGGGCTTGCTGCCCTCCGCGAGTGACCCCACGCTGGGCAACGTTCGCTTCGCGGAGCTGGTGGAGGTCTTCGCCGAGCAGGCGGCGGCGCTGGTGGAGGGCGGGGTGGACGTGCTGCTCATCGAGACCAGCCAGGACATCCTGGAGGTCAAGGCCGCCGTCTTCGGCTGCCGGCAGGCGATGCGGACGGCGGACCGCCCCGTCGCGCTGCAGGTGCAGGTCACGCTCGACACCTCGGGCCGCATGCTGCTGGGCACCGACATCGGCGCGGCGATGGTCACGCTGGAAGCGCTGGGCGTGGACGTGCTGGGGCTGAACTGCTCTACGGGCCCGGAGCACATGCGCGCGTCCGCGCGCTACCTCTGCGAGAACTCGCGGCTGCCGATCTCCGTGATCCCCAACGCCGGCATCCCGCACAACGAGGGCGGCTGCGCCGTCTACCCGCTGCAGGCCGGCTCCTTCGCGGAGCAGATGGAGGAGTTCGTCCGGGAGTTCGGCGTCAACGTGGTCGGCGGCTGCTGCGGCACGCGGCCGGAGCACATCGCCGAGCTGGTGGCGAAGATCGGCGGGCTGAAGCCGAAGGCCCGCGAGGTGGCGTACGTGCCGCGCCTCTCCAGCGCCATCCGCGCCACCGACCTGGTGCAGCTCCCGGCGCCGACGATGATCGGCGAGCGCGTCAACACGCAGGGCTCGCGCAAGGTCAAGCGCCTGCTGCTCGCCGACGACTACGACGGCGTGCTGGAGGTGGCGCGCGAGCAGACGGAGAGCGGCGCGCACGTGCTGGACGTCTGCGTGGCGCTCACCGAGCGCGCCGATGAGGCGGAGCAGATGCGCAGCGTGGTGAAGCTGCTCTCGCAGGGCGTGGAGGCGCCGCTCTGCATCGACAGCACCGAGGCCGACGTGATCCGCACGGCGCTGGAGCAGTGCCCCGGCCGCGCGCTGGTGAACTCCGTCAACCTGGAGAACGGGCGCGAGCGCTGCGACGCGGTGCTGCCGCTGGTCGCCGCGCACGGCGCGGCGGTCATCGCGCTGACCATCGACCGCGACCTCGGCGGCATGGCCAAGACTGCGGCCACCAAGCTGGAGGTGGCGAAGAAGATCCACGCCATTGCGGTCGGCGAGTACGGCCTGCCGCCCGACGCGCTGCTCTTCGACGCGCTGACCTTCACGCTCGCCACCGGCGACGAGGAGTTCCGCCGCTCGGCGCTGGAGACGATCGCGGGCATCCGCGCCATCAAGCGCGAGCTGCCCGGCGTGCTCACCGTGCTGGGCGTCAGCAACGTCTCCTTCGGGCTGCAGCCGCAGGCGCGCGCGGTGCTGGGCAGCGTCTTCCTGCACCACTGCGTGGAGGCCGGGCTGGACCTGGCGATCATCAACCCGGCGCACGTCACGCCCTACTTCGAGATCGACGCGGCCGAGCGCCGCCTCGCCGACGACCTGATCTTCGACCGCCGCACCCCGGAGCACGACCCGCTCGCCGCCTTCATCGCGCACTTCGAGGGCCGCACCGCCGAGGCCGAGAGCGCCGCCGACCCGACCGCCGAGATGCCGCCCGCCCAGGCGCTGCACTGGAAGATCCTGCACCGCAAGAAGGAGGGCGTCGAGGAGCTGGTGGACGCCGCGATCAGGAGTCGGGATTCAGGATTCGGGATTCAGGGGGACGCAGCTTCCAGCTTCCAGCTACCGGCTTCCAGCGACACCGGGGGTTCCCCGGCAGCCGGCAGCCGGCAGCCGGCAGCCGGGGACGGGCTGGGTGAGGCCGCGGTGGCAGTCCTCAACGACGTGCTGCTGCCGGCGATGAAGGAGGTGGGCGACCGCTTCGGCGCGGGCGAGCTGATCCTGCCGTTCGTGCTGCAGAGCGCGGAGGTGATGAAGAAGGCCGTCGCGCGGCTGGAGACCTACCTGGAGAAGGCCGAGGGTCAGACGAAAGGCAGGGTCGTGCTCGCCACCGTCTACGGCGACGTGCACGACATCGGCAAGAGCCTGGTCAACACCATCCTCACCAACAACGGCTACACCGTCTACGACCTGGGCAAGCAGGTGCCGGTCAACACCATCCTGGAGAAGGCCGAGGAGGTGGGGGCGGATGCGATCGGTCTCTCGGCGCTGCTGGTCTCCACCTCCAAGCAGATGCCGCTCTGCGCGCAGGAGCTGCACCGCCGCGGGCTCGCCTACCCGCTGCTGGTCGGCGGCGCGGCGATCAACCCCAGCTTCGTGCGCGGCGCCGCGCTGGTGGAGGAGGGCACGCCCTACGCGCCGGGCATGTTCTACTGCAAGGACGCCTTCGAGGGCCTGGCGGTGATGGACCGGCTGATGGCGCCTGAGCGCGTGGAGTTCGTCGCCGAGCACAACGCGCAGATGCTGCGCAAGCAGGAGGAGTACGCGGCGCTGAAGGAGAAGGCGAAGGAGCTGCGCCCGGCCTCGCGCGCCGAGAGCCGCGTGCCGCCCGCGGAGGTGCCCGCGCCGCCGTTCTGGGGCTGGAAGGTGCTGGACCGCGTCCCGCTCGACGAGGTCGTCGCCTGCCTGGACCGCAACACCCTCTTCCGCATGCAGTGGGGCGCCAAGAACCTCAAGGGCGCGGAGTGGGAGCGGCTGCTGGCCGAGGACTTCGCGCCGCGGCTGGAGCGCTACACGCGCGAGGCGCGCACCCGCGGTTGGCTGCGCCCGCGCGCCATCTACGGCTACTTCCCCGCCGCGCGCGAGGGCGACGCCGTCGTCGTCTTCGACCCGGCAGAGCGGACGCGCGAGCTCGGCCGCTTCGGCTTTCCGCGCCAGAGCGACCGCGAGCAGCTCTGCCTCGCGGACTACTTCCGCGCGCTCGACGGCGGCGGCCCGCAGGACGTGCTGCCGCTGCAGGTGGTCACCAGCGGCGAGCGCGCCGCCGAGTTCGTCGCCGAGCGCACCGGCGGCGGCGCCTACAGCGAGGGCTACTACCTGCACGGCTTCAGCGTGCAGACCGCCGAGGCGACGGCCGAGTGGGTCAACCGCCGCGTGCGCCAGGAGCTGGGCATCGCCGAGCCGCGCGGGCTTCGCTACTCCTGGGGCTACCCGGCCTGCCCGGACGTCGAGCAGCACGAGACGCTCTTCCGCATCCTGCCGGTCGCCGCGACGATCGGGGTGACGCTGACCAGCGCCTGGCAGCTCGACCCGGAGCAGTCGACTGCCGCGCTGGTGGTGCACCATCCCGCCGCGAAGTACTTCTCGGCGCAATGAGCCAGGGACAATGAGCGATCGCAACCTGCGGGTCAGCCGCGCGCTGCGCCAGCCGCCGCGCTGGGTGAGCTACGTCACCGTGGCGGTCATCGCGCTGGGCGTGCTCGGCGTGCTGCTGCTGGTGCCGCGCGCCGAGCGGCGGCGCGTGCGGCTGGTGGAGCGGCTGGCGCCCGGCGACGACAGCAGCCGCGTGGTCCACGTGCTGGGCGCGCCGCCGCTGCGCTGTGCCGCCGGCCGACTCGTGCACCTGGAGCGCCGCTTCCCCGCCGGCTGGAACGCGGCCGCGACGCAGCAGGCGCTGGAGCGGCTGCGCCAGACGACGGCGCAGCGCTGGGTCTTCCCGCTGGAGGCGGGCGAGGGCTCCTGCGCGGACGGCGGCCGCGCGACGGAGGTCGGGCTGGATGCGGCCGGCCGCGTGCTCTGGCTGATGGCGCTGCCCGACCGCCGCCCGCTGCGGCTGCCCGAGGCGATGACGCCCGCCACGCCCACCGGCGCCTTCGCGCCACGTGCGCCACGCCGCCCGCTCGGCCCGCCGGAGGGCGCGCCCCATGCCTGACTTCCGCGAGCTGATCGCCGACGGCCGGCCGCACGTCTTCGACGGCGCGATGGGCACCATGCTCTACAGCAAGGGTGTCTACATCAACCGCTGCTACGACGAGCTGAACCTCAAGGAGCCGGAGCTGGTGCGCGAGGTGCACCGCGGCTACGTCAAGGCGGGCGCCGAGGTGCTGGAGACGAACAGCTACGGCGCCAACCGCGCCAAGCTCGCGCGCTACGGGCTGGAAGGCGAGGTGGTGGCGATCAACCGCCGCGCCGCCGAGCTGGCGCGCGAGGTGGCGAGCGACGAGCTCTGCGTGGCCGGCGCGCTCGGGCCGCTGGGGCTGCGCATCGAGCCCTACGGCCCCACCTCGGTGGAGGAGGCGCGCGAGCTCTTCCGCGAGCAGGCCGAGGCGCTGCTCGCCGGCGGCGTCGACCTCTTCGTGCTGGAGACGTTCAGCGACCTGATGGAGATCCAGCAGGCGCTGCGCGCGGTGCGCTCGCTCTGCGAGCTGCCGGTGGTGGCGCAGATGGTCATCGGCGAGGACGGGCACACCCCCTTCGGCACCGATGTCGCGCTCTGCGCCGAACGCCTCACGCAGTGGGGCGCGGACGTGGTGGGGCTGAACTGCAGCGTCGGGCCCGCTGCCATGCTGAGCGCGCTGGAGCGCATGGCCGGCGCCACCGACCGCCCGCTCTCCGCCCAGCCCAACGCCGGCCTGCCGCGCGAGGTGGAGGGCCGCAAGATCTACCTCGCCTCGCCCGAGTACATGGCCTCCTACGCCGGGCGGCTGATCCGCAAGGGCGTGCGCTTCGTCGGTGGGTGCTGCGGCACCACGCCCACGCACATCGCGCGCATCGCCGACGCCGTGCGCGCCGCCTCGCCGCGCGCGCGCCGCGCGCACGTCCACGCGCCGCACGACGTGGCGCCCGCGCAGCCCGTCGCGCCGCTCGCCGAGCGCTCGCACTGGGGCGCGAAGCTCGCGCGCGGCGACTTCCTGACCACCGTCGAGATCGTGCCGCCCCGCGGCGCCGACCCCGAGGCGATGCTCGACGGCGTGCGCCTGCTCAGGGCCGCCGGCATCGACGGCGTCAACGTGCCCGACGGCCCGCGCGCGCAGAGCCGCATGGGCGCGCTCGCCACCGCCGTGCTCATCCAGCAGCGCGTCGGCATCGAGCCGGTGCTGCACTACGCCTGCCGCGACCGCAACCTGCTGGGCATGCTCAGCGACCTGCTCGGCGCGCAGGCGCTGGGCCTGCGCAACCTGCTGCTCGTCACCGGCGACCCGCCCAAGATGGGCCCCTACCCGGACGCGACCGCCGTCTTCGACATCGACGCCATCGGCCTGACCAACCTGGTCACGCGGCTGAACCACGGCCTCGATCCCGGCGGCAACGCCATCGGCGAACCCACGCGCTTCGTCGTCGGCGTCGGCGTCAACCCCGGCGCGGTGGACTTCGAGCACGAGATCCGCCGCTTCCACTGGAAGGTGGAGGCCGGCGCCGAGTACGCCATCACCCAGCCGATCTTCGACGTGCAGCAGCTCTTCGCCTTCCTGGAGCGCATCGAGCGCGACGGGCTGCGCATCCCCATCGTCGCCGGCGTCTGGCCGCTGGTCAGCGCGCGCAACGCCGAGTTCCTGGCCAACGAGGTGCCCGGCGTGGTGATGCCGGAGGTGGTGCTGCAGCGCATGCGCCACGCGAGCGAGCACGGCCGCGAGGCCGCGGTGGAGGAGGGCATCGCCATCGCGCACGAGCTGCTCGCCGCGGCGTACCCGCACCTCCAGGGGGTGCAGGTGAGCGCACCGTTCGGCAAGGTGCCGCTCGCGCTACGCGTGTTCGAAGCGGTGCCGGGCTGGACCGTGAAGGCGAGTGTGGCGGCGGGCGCCGGGGGCATGAAGCCCCCGGCACGCCACCCCTCGCCCTGACGGGCGAACCGCAGGGCCGGCGTAGTGGTGGGGTTCCGCCCGACAGGGCGGGCCGTGTCCTGCCGGGCGTTTCATACGCCCGGCAGCACCAGGCTGTTCGGCGATCCACGTGCTAACGGTTCGGCACCACCAGCTCGACCTGAGTTCGGCCTGTCGGCGCGACCTGCACCACCCGAGCCGCCCGAGCGCCGCCTGGAGCCTCGACGAGCAGCGTCTGGTCGCCAGGAGTGAGTTGGGCCAAGACGAAGCGGCCCTGCCGGTCCGTCACCGCCCCCCGGCTCTGCCCTTGCACCCGGACTGTCGCACCCTCGACTGCCGCGCCGGTGCCTGCGCGCTTGACGCTGCCAACGACCAGCGCCTGCCGATCCTGGCCGCGCGTCGACGCGGGAGCCTGACTCTGCACCGCCTTCTTCGTGGTGATGCGGATCACGCCGTTCGCCGCCTTCGGGTCGTCGTAGAGCTTCGCGGCGGCAGAGCCTTTGAAGACCTCGATGCTCTCGATCTGATCCGGCGGGAAGCTGCGGAGTTGCGAGGGATCGCTGCGCTTGCCGTCCACCAGCAGGATGCCGTCGAAGTGCTGCAGTGACGGCGCTTTCACGCCCGCCGGGCCGTCGATGTGGATATTGACGCGCTCGCCCTCCACCAGCAGGATGCCGTCGTCGTGCTGCATCTTCGTGCCTGCCGCGTCGCGGTCGTCGCGAACGGCGATGCGGACGCCGCCCTCCGGCATCGCCTGCGGGTGCGCCGCCACCCATTCCGGCGTGTAGATGCGCACCTCCGACGACTCGGCCGTCTCGGTCTTGGTCTTCTTCGTCTGAATCATGGCGATGCGCTCCGGCGTCAGCGCGCGCGCCTGCGCCGCGGTAATCTGCTGGTCGTCCAGCCAGTAGACGGCGTTCGGGTCCGTGCCGATGCCTGCCCGGCGTGCCCCCGACTCGGCGGCGGCGACGTCCATCTTCTCGATCTCCGGCGTGCTGGGCAGCGACGCCTCGCAGGCGGCCAGCGCCAGCAGCGCGGCCAGCGTGGCCAGCCCGAGGCCGCGGGCCAGTGCGAAACGGGGAATGCGGCGGGTCATGGCGAGCAGCCTCCTCTCGAGTTGAGCAGGGGATTCCAGCAGCGCCGGCGCGCCTGCCCACGCGCCGGAGCGATGATGATCGGCCACGTCCAGCAGCACGGCGCCGTAGGCGGCGCGGCTGACGCCGCCGCGCAGCACGCGCGCGTCGCAGTCCAGCTCCACCGCCAGCCGCAGGCGCCGCAGCATCCACCACATGCCGGGGTGCCAGGGCAGCAGCGCCACCGCCAGGCAGCCCAGCGCCAGCAGCAGCGGGTCGCGCGCGCGGACGTGCTCCCGCTCATGCGCCAGCACCAGGTGCTGGTCGCGTGGCGGTGCGGCGAGCAGCCAGCGCGGCACCACGATCTCGGGCCGCACCACGCCGGCGACGAGCGGTCCGGCGTCCGGCGCCACCCGCACCAGCGCGCCGCTCAGCTCCGCGCGCGGCCAGCCGCGGCGCACGCGGCGGAAGCGCCACGCCGCCAGGGTCAGCGAGAGCAGCAGCGCGCCGCTCAGCGCCAGCCACCCGAGTGCGAGCGTAGGTCCGGCCGAGCCCTGCGGCAGCTCCGCGAGCAGCCCGGCGAGCGCTGCGAGCGGCGCGTCGACCGTCGTGCGCAGCCCGTCGAGCGCGTCGCTCCACCACGGCGCCGCGGCCGTGCTCCCCACGCCCGGCGCGCCGCTCACCTGCGCCGGAGGCAGGCGCAGACCGACCGGGCGCGCAGCCGCTGCTGCCAGCGCGAGGCCGGCCAGCGCCAGTGTGCCTGCCGGTGCCGCCAGCCACACCCAGCGCGCCGGCAGACGCCGCACGCGCAGCGCGCCCTCCAGTGCCCACGCCGCCACCGCCAGCAGCGCGCCGACCGCGAGCGCGTATAGCATCCACCCCGCGCTCATACGCCCTCCTCCTCCGCCAGCCGCTCCGCGAGCAGCCGCCGCATACGCTGCAGCTCCTCGCGCTGTAGCCGCCGGTCCGAGACGAGCTGTGCGAAGAGCAGCTCGGCCGAGCCCTGGAAGACCGCCTCCCGGATGCGCGCCAGCGCGCTGCGCCCCGCCTCCTCCTTCGCCACCGCCGGGAAGTAGCGGTAGGCGCGACCCTCGGGCTCGTGCCGCACGTGCCCTTTCTCCTCCAGCGTCTGCAGCACCGAGAGCACGGAGGTGTACGCCAGCTCCTCGTCCAGCGCTGCGCGCACCTCGGCCACCGTGCCCGAGCCCGCGCGCCAGAGCACGCTCATCACGTCCAGCTCCCGGGGGGTGAAGCTCACCTCGTCCATGCGTTCGCCTCGCGCTCGTGGGGGGTGCTACGGTTTCTTCCGTAGAATAGGGCGCGGGAGCCGCCGTGTCAACGGGTTCTTCCGTAGATGCGAGGTCGCTGGCCGCTCGGCGCCTCGGGCGGTGCCCGCGCGTTGCGTTCTGTTCCGTTTGGACGCATTGTTCGTTTGACTGAGACAACCGGGAGGCCGCGTGACGATCGATGCCGGGAAGGTCGCGGAGATCATGGGCGGGGAGCGCGTGCTGCAGCAGCGGGTGGACAGCCTGGCCGACCTGCAGGAGGTGGTGGAGGAGGGCTTGCCTCTGCGGGCGTTGAACGAGACGGTGCGTTACGTCGCGGGGCGCGGGCGTGTGGCGACGGCGCTGAAAGACCGCCTCGTGCCGCGGGCGACGCGCGCGCGGCGCACGCGTCTGCGCCTGGTGGAGAGCGAGCGGGTGGAGCGCCTGGCCCGGTTGATGGCGCTGGCCGAGCAGGTGTGGGAGAACGAGCTGGACGCGCGCGCCTTCATGAACGAGCCCCACGCGCTGCTCGGCGGCCGCTCGCCTCTGGAACTCGCCGCGACGGAGCTGGGCGCCCGGCGGGTGGAGGCGCTGCTGATGAAGCTGGAGTACGGGCTGCCGGTCTGATGCTCGTTCTCTATCGGGTGGCGAAGGCGAGGTATCCGGTCTTCGACGGCACGGGCGCATCTCTGGAGGGTGGGCGCTGGAACTCGCCGGGCCGCCCGGTGATCTATGCGGCCACGTGCCTGGCGGGTAGCCTGCTGGAGCTGCTGGTGCACGCCGGCCCGCGCGAGAAGCTGCCGGGCGCACATCACTGCGCCCGCGCGCGTTTCCCCGACGACGTCGAGGTGCAGCTCCTCGACGAAGCCGTGTTCCCGGGCTGGGAGGCGCCGGACTCGGCCGTCGCACGGGCCGCCGGGGACGCATGGCTGAGCGAGGCGCGCTCCGTGGCGCTCTCGGTGCCGGCGCTGACCGCGCGGCCGTTCGGGCGGCACGTGCTGCTGAACCCGCTGCACCGCGAGTTCGCGCGCATCGAGATCGAGCCGGCCGTCCCGATCGTCTGGGACACCCGGCTCTTCCGCGTCTGAGCCGCGCGTTTGCCGCGCACTTCCCATCCCCGCGGGCCGCGGGTATATTACCCGGCTTTGCGTTTCCGGAATACGTCGCCAGCGGGGTGCGCATGTTCGATCAACTCAGCGACAAGCTGGAGGGCATCCTCTCCGGGCTGCGCCAGCGCGGGGTGCTCACCGAGCCGATGATCCGCGAGGGGCTGCGCGAGATCCGCCGCGTGCTGCTCGAGGCCGACGTCAACTTCCAGGTCACGCGCGAGTTCATGAAGCGCGTGGAGGAGAAGGCGCTGGGCGAGCGGGTGCTGAAGTCGGTCTCGCCGGGTCAGCAGCTGGTGAAGGTGGTGCACGAGGAGCTGACCGCGATGCTGGGCGAGAAGCGCGCGGGGCTGACGCTGGCGCCGCTGCCGCCGACGGTGATCATGCTGGTGGGGCTGCAGGGCTCGGGCAAGACGACGACCGCGGGCAAGCTCGCGCGCAAGATGAAGCGCGAGATGCGCCAGACGCGCCTGGTCGCCTGCGACGTGTATCGGCCGGCGGCGGTGGAGCAGTTGCAGACGCTGGGCGAGCAGTTGCAGATCCCGGTCTACGCGGAGCCGGGCTCGCAGGACGTGGTCGGCATCGCGCGCCGCGCGCTGGAGCTGGCGAAGGCCGAGCGCGACCGCGTGGTCATCTTCGACACCGCCGGCCGCCTGCAGATCGACGAGGAGCTGATGGACGAGCTGCGGCGCCTGAAGCAGGCGCTGCAGCCGCAGGAGATTCTCTTCGTCGCCGACGGCATGACGGGCCAGGAGGCGGTCAACATCGCCACGGGCTTCAACGACGCGCTGGACGTGAGCGGCGTGGTGCTCACCAAGATGGACGGCGACGCGCGCGGCGGCGCGGCGCTCTCCATCTACGGCGTGCTGCAGAAGCCGATCAAGTTCCTGGGCGTCGGCGAGAAGCTCGACGGGCTGGAGGACTTCCACCCCGAGCGCATGGCCGGGCGCATCCTGCAGATGGGCGACGTCGTCTCGCTGGTGGAGAAGGCGCAGCGCGCCTTCGACGAGGACGAGGCGGCCAAGCTCGAGCGCAAGATGATGGGCGCCGGCCGCTTCGACCTGGACGACTTCCTCGTCGCACTGCGGCAGATGCAGAACCTGGGGCCGCTGGAGAACCTGCTCAAGCTGCTGCCGGGCGTGAACAACAAGATGTTGAAGAACATCAAGGTCGACCCGCAGCGCATGAAGCACATCGAGGCGATCATCCTCTCGATGACCAAGAAGGAGCGCAAGCGCCCGGAGCTGCTCAACGGGCAGCGCCGCGCGCGCATCGCCCGCGGCTGCGGCCGGCCGGTGATGGAGGTCAACCGGCTGATGCAGCAGTTCCAGGAGATGCAGAAGTTCATGAAGCAGATGAAAGGGCTGCAGGGCATGATGCCCAAGGGCGGCGGCATGCCGCGCCTGCCGTTCGGGGGCGGGGGAGCGCCCTTCGGACGGGGGTAGGTGGATTGCGGAGTGCGGAGTGCGGATTGCGGATTGAACTGCAACTGCACGGAGTGGGGTTTCAATCCGCACTCCGCAATCGTCTGATCGTCCGCGGATCGGAACCGGCCACAGAGGGCCGGCCGACGCCGGACGCCACGCCGGGAGAACAGAGAGAGAACTCATGGCGCTTCGGATTCGTCTCCGCCGCATGGGGCGGAAGAAGGCCCCGCACTACCGCATCGTGGTGGCCGAGAGCAGCTCGCCGCGCGACGGCCGCTTCGTGGAGCTGATCGGCCGCTACAACCCACGCACCGAGCCGATGACGCTGGTCGTCGACGCGGAGAAGGCGCGCAAGTGGCTGAGCGTCGGCGCCAGGCCGACGGAGACGGTGGACCGACTGTTCAACCGCGCGGGCGTCTACAACCCGCCCTCCGCCGTGGAGACGGCGGCCGCGGCGGTGACGGGCGGCGTCGCGCAGGCGGCCTCCGCGGTCGGCGGCGTGGCGTCTCAGGCTGTGGAGGCGATGGGTGACGTGACGACGCAGGCGGCCTCGGTGGTGGGCGCGGCGGCGAGCCGCGTGGCCGACGCGGTCGGCGGCGTGCTGGCGCAGGCGGTCGAGACGGTGCAGGACGCCGCCGCCGCCGTCGCCGAGCGCGTGACCGGCGGCGACGATGAGGCGCCCGCGGCCAGCGCCGACGAGGCGGCTGAGCCCGACGACGCGGCGCCCGAGCCCGAGGAGAAGCCGGCCAGCGACCAGCCGGCGAGCGCCTGAGCGCAGCGGTGGCCGCCGAGCCCGTCGTCGGCGCCGGGAGCGGGGCGCCGCGCTTCCTGCTGGTCGGCACCGTGCGCAAGCCGCACGGCATTCGCGGCGAGCTGTTCGTCGGCGCGGAGACCGACCGTCCGGACGTCGTCTTCCGCGCCGGCCGCGTGCTGACGCTCGGCGACGCGCACGGCCGCCCGACCGGGGAGACGCTGACCATCGAGCGCGCCCGCCCGTTCAAGGGCGGCGTGCTGCTGAAGCTGGAAGGCCACAGCGGGCGCGACGAGGTGATCGAGGCGCTGCGCGGCCGGCCGCTGCTCATCCCCGAGACGGAGGCGGCGGCGCTGCAGGAGGACGAGGTCTTCTTCCACGATCTGGTCGGCCTGCGGGTCGTCGCCGACGGCGAGCCGGTCGGCACGGTGCGCGAGGTGCTGGAGCTGCCCGCCTCCGAGATGCTGGTGGTGCGGCGGCCCGACGGCCGCGAGGCGATGGTGCCCTTCGTGCGGGAGCTGGTCCGCCGCGTGGACGTGGCCGCCGGCGTGCTCGAGATCGCGCCGCCCGAGGGGCTGCTGGAGCTGTGATGCTACCGGCTACCGGCTACCGGCTGCCGGCCCCCGCAGAGGCGCATCGGGTAAAGCCGTGGTAGCGGCAGGAGCCGGTAGCTGGAAGCCGGCAGCCGGAAGCTGGCAGCCATGAAGATCAACATCGTCACCCTCTTCCCGGACTTCTTCCGGAGCCCGCTCTCGCTCTCCATCCCCGGGCGCGCGGCGGCGAAGGGGCTGGTGAGCTACACGCTGGTCGACGTGCGCGACCACACGCACGACCGGCACCGCACGGTGGACGACTACCCGTACGGCGGCGGCGCGGGGATGGTGATGAAGCCGGCGCCGTTCTTCGAGGCGGTCGAGGCGCTGGCGGGCGGGGAAGGGAAGCGGCCCGAGGGGCCGATCCTGCTGATGTCGGCGCGCGGCACGCGCTTCACGCACGCCGACGCGGTGCGGCTGGCGGTGCAGCCGCAGTTGACGCTGCTCTGCGGCCACTACAAGGACGTGGACCAGCGCGTCGCCGAGCACCTGGCGACGGAGGAGGTCGCGCTGGGCGACTTCATCCTCTCCGGCGGCGAGATCGCGGCGCTGGCCGTGATCGACGCGGTGGTGCGGCTGCTGCCCGGCGCGATCAGCGACCACGAGTCCGCCGCGACGGACTCGTTCTACGAGGGGCTGCTCAGCCCGCCCTCGTACACGCGCCCCGCGGAGTATCGCGGCCTGCGGGTGCCGGAGGTACTGCTGGGCGGCGACCACGCCAAGATCGAGGCGTGGCGCCGCGCCGAGGCCGAGCGCCTGACGCGCGCGCAGCGCCCCGACCTGTGGGCGCGACACGACGCGGACCCTGGTTGACGTTGGAGGCGCGACGCCCTTCAACCTCTCACATCCAACGACACACGAGGTGGCACATGCACGCGTTCATCGAGACCCAGAAGGAATACCTGCGTGACGACATCCCGACCTTCCGGCCGGGCGACACGCTGCGCGTGAACGTGCGCGTGCGCGAGGGCGACAAGGAGCGCATCCAGGCGTTCGAGGGCGTCTGCATCGCGCGCAAGCACGGCGGCGTCCACGAGACGTTCACGGTGCGCAAGATCTCCGGCGGGGTGGGCGTGGAGCGCATCTTCCCGCTGCACTCGCCGGGCATCGCGTCGATCGAGGTGGTGCGCGAGGGCCGCGTGCGCCGCGCCAAGCTGTACTACCTGCGCAACCTGCGCGGCAAGGCGGCGCGCATCCGGGAGCGGCAGAGCAGCCGCTGACGCTGGTGGCGCCCCGCGCCCGGCCGTGCCCGCCTGCGGGTACGGCGGCCGACCCGCGGCTCCAGAACCTGCTCGCTCTCGAGCACGAGTTCTGGAGCCGCGGTCTGCGCTGGCTCGCCGGCGTCGACGAGGTCGGGCGCGGGCCGCTCGCCGGGCCGGTGGTCGCGGCCGCGGTGGTGATGCCGCCCGGTGTGGCCGTCCCCGGGATCGACGACTCCAAGCGGCTGCGCCCCGGCCGGCGCGAGGAGCTGGCACGCGCCGTGGTGGAGACGGCGCTGGCCGCCGGCATCGGCGCGGCCTCGGTGCGCGAGATCGACCGGCTGAACATCCGCCGGGCGACGGCGCTGGCGATGCAGCGCGCGCTGCGGCGCCTGCGCGTGGTGCCGGAGCACCTGCTGGTCGACGGGCTGCCGGTGCCGGAGCTGGGGCTGGCGGCGCAGACGGCCGTCGTCGGCGGCGACGCGCGCGTGCACGCCATCGCCTGCGCCTCCGTCGTCGCCAAGGTCTGGCGGGACCGGCTCATGCAGCGGCTGGCCCGGCGCTGGCCCGGTTATGGCTGGGAGCGCAACTGCGGCTACGGCACGCCTGAGCACCTCGCCGCGCTGCGGCGCCTGGGGCCGACACCGCAGCACCGGCGCTCGTTCAGCCCCGTCAGCGACCACCTGCTTCCCCCCTGACGCATGGCGACACCAACCGTGCGCACGCTGCGCCCCTCCTGGATCGCGTTCGGCTGGTTCATCGCCGTGGCGGTCACCTCGTTCATGCTGCTGGCCCTGAACGCCGCCGGGCTGATCACCGACACGCTGGTCACCGGCGCGGCGAACCGCTGGGTCGCGCTGGCGTTCGTCGTCGGCTTCCTGGCCGGCGGCTTCTTCACCGGCGCGCGCGTCCGCGTGGCGCCCGTGCTGCACGGGTTGGGCATCGCAGCGTTCTCCGTCGTCGTCTGGCTGGGCGTGAACCTCCTCATCGGCGAGCCGATCGGCGCCTCCGCCTGGAACGTGCTCTCCGCCGCCAGCGCCGCCACCATGCTGGCGCTGCAGGCGCTGGCCGCCGTGATGGGCGCGCGCTGGGGCGCGCGGATGAAGTGAGAACTGCGGATTGCGGATTGGAATGGCAGCCCTGGGCGCGCACCGTTCCCGCAGTTGCAGTTCAATCCGCAATCCCCGATCCGCACTCGAACCGATGTCGTACGCTGAACTGATCGCCGCCGAGCTGGGGCTGCGTCCGGCGCAGGTGGCCGCGACGCTGGCACTGCTGGAGGAGGGCAACACGCTGCCGTTCGTCGCACGCTACCGCAAGGAGGCGACGGGCGCGCTGGACGAGGTGCAGATCCGCGAGGTCCGCGACCGGCACGAGTACCTGCGCGAGCTGGACGAGCGGCGCACCGCGGTGCTCGCCTCCGTCGAGGAGCAGGGCAAGCTGACGCCCGAGCTGCGCGCGGCGCTGGAGCGCGCCGCGACCAAGGCCGAGCTGGAAGACCTCTACCGGCCGTACAAGCCGAAGCGCCGCACCCGCGCCACGATTGCCGCGGAACGCGGCCTGGCGCCGCTGGCCGAGCTGCTGTGGGCCGGCCGGCACAGCGACGCCGAGCTGCTGCGCGAGGCCGCGGCCTACGTGGACCCGGCGCGCGAGGTGCCCACGGCCGAAGACGCGCTGGCCGGCGCGCGCGACGTCGTCGCCGAGCGCGTCGCCGACGACGCCGAGGTGCGTGCGCTGGTGCGCGAGCTGACGCGCGCGAAGGGCGTGCTGCAGAGCCGCGCCGCGCGCGGTAAGGAGGCCGAGGTCTCCAAGTTCCAGGACTACTACGACTTCGCCGAGCCGCTGAAGACGATCCCCAGCCACCGCGTGCTGGCGATCCGCCGCGGCGAGGCGGAGGAGTTCCTGAGCGCGCGCATCGTCGCGCCCGAGGACGAGATCCTGGAGCGGCTGCGCCAGCGGCTGGTCGCGCGCGCGGCGGCACCGCAGCAGATGGGTCTGGCGGTCGCCGACGCCTACCGCCGGCTGATCGCGCCGTCGGTGGAGGTCGAGCTGCGGCTGGAGCTGAAGACGCGTGCCGACGACGAGGCGATCGCCGTCTTTGGCCGCAACCTGGAGGGCCTGCTGCTGGGCGCGCCCGCCGGCCAGAAGATCACGCTCGGCGTCGACCCTGGCTACCGTACCGGCTGCAAGCTCGCGGTGCTCGGCCGCGCCAGCGAGGTCCTGGCGACCGGCGTCGTCTACCTGCACCAGGACGAGCGCGCGCGGGCCGAGCTGCGGCGGCTGGTGCGGCAGCACGGCGTGGAGCTGGTGGCGGTCGGCAACGGCACCGCCAGCCGCGAGGCCGACGCGCTCGCGCGCGCCGCGCTGCGCGAGCTGCCGGCGGAGACCCGCCCCGCGGTGGTGATGGTCAACGAGGCCGGCGCCTCCGTCTACTCCGCCTCCGAGCTGGCGCGCGCGGAGATGCCGGAGCTGGACCTGACGCTGCGCTCCGCCGTCTCCATCGCGCGGCGGCTGCAGGACCCGCTCGCCGAGCTGGTCAAGATCGAGCCCAAGGCGATCGGCGTCGGCCAGTACCAGCACGACGTCTCGCAGAGCAAGCTGAAGCGGCGGCTGGACGAGACGGTGGAGAGTTGCGTGAACCGCGTGGGCGTGGAGGTCAACACCGCGTCGGCGTCGCTGCTCTCCTACGTTGCCGGCATCGGGCCGTCGGTGGCGCAGCGCATCGTGCAGCACCGCGAGGCCAGCGGGCCGTTCTGCTCGCGGCAGGAGCTGCTGCGGGTGGGCGGGCTGGGCCCGAAGACGTTCGAGCAGGCCGCGGGCTTCCTGCGCGTGCGCGACGGCGCGCACCCGCTCGACGCCTCCGCCGTGCACCCCGAGCGCTACGCACTGGTGGAGCGCATCGCCGCCGACCTGCGGCTGCCGCTGCAGTCGCTGATCGGCAACGACGACGCGCTCGCGCGCATCGAGCCGCGCCGCTACCTCGGCGACGGCGTCGGCCTGCCGACGCTGGAGGACATCCTGGCCGAGCTGCGCAAGCCGGGCCGCGACCCGCGCCAGCAGTTCGAGCCGCCCGTCTACCGCGACGACGTGCAGACGCTGGAAGACCTCGAGGAGGGCATGACGCTGCAGGGCACGGTGACCAACGTCGTCGCGTTCGGCGCGTTCGTGGACGTCGGCGTGCACCAGGACGGGCTCGTGCACGTCTCCGAGCTGTCTGACCGCTACGTGCAGGACCCGAACGCGGTGGTCAAGGTCGGCGACCGGGTGAGCGTGCGCGTGCTGAGCGTGGACCTGTCGCGCCGGCGGGTCGCGCTGTCGATGAAGACGCCGGGCGCCGCGCCCGGCCGGCCCGCACGCGCCGCGGCGCCGGGCAAGCCGGACGCGGGCAAGCCCCGGCCGCCGGAGCCGCCGCGCGCAGGGCTGGCGCCCAACGGCATGCGCATCACGCGGCGCTGAGCCGCGGGTTGAGGGAGCCGGTGCGCGGGCTTATCTTTCGGCGCCGGGGTCGGTAGCTCAGTTGGTAGAGCACTCGGCTTTTAACCGAATGGTCGTGGGTTCGAGCCCCACCCGACCCATCCGCGCGGTGCAGAGAGCGTTCTCTGCACCGCGCGCTGCGTTGCGAGACGAGCGCGTGCGCGAGCGTCCGTGTGTGCAGGCAGCCGATCCGTGGCGCCCGCGCCGCGGGGCGGGCGCGTCTGGCAGCCCCGCGCGCTCGGTATTAGACTCAAGGCGGATGATCGTCGTGGTGCCGGGCCGCGCGCTGCGCCGCCCGGCACCGCTCCCCCGCTCCGGGGTGGCGCCCGAGCAGCGGCTGAACCACCCGTGCAAGGAGGTCCGATGAACAAGCCGATCAGCAAGCATGCACTGCGGCGAGCGATGGAGCGCGTCCACGCCGAGGGCTTCCTCTCCTGGGATGGGCCGGTCGGTACGGTGGTGGACCGCATCTGGCACGAGATCGAGAAGAAGCAGTTCAACGGGAGCCGGAAGAAGCCGGTCCCGCGCGAGAGCGTGCGCACGGCCGGAGCGCCCGGGGCGGAGGACGTGGTGGTGGGCGGCGAGAGCGCCGCGCCGGCCGTGGGCGTCGCCGAGTAGGCGGCCTTTCGAGCGCACCCCCAGCCGGTATGCCTGAGACGGACCTGCCGCGCGGCGGCGGCGCCTCGCTCCGTACGGAGCTGCTCTTCAACCTGGCGTTCGTCGCCGCCGCGGCGCTGCTGCTGGCGCTGAGCACCGCGAGCGTGCTGCGGGTCTCCGCGGGCGAGGGCGTGCCGACGCTGTGGGTGATGGTCTTCCTGGTAGCGGCCGACGTGCTGGTCTTCCTGGCACTCGGCCGCTACCTCATCGACCGCCTGGTGGTGCTGCCGCTGGCGGCGGCGGCGCGCACGGCGCGCGAGATCGCGCAGGGCGCCTACGAGAAGCGGGTGCCGCCGGCGCGCAGCCGCGAGATGCAGGCGCTGGTGCTGGCGTTCAACGACCTGACCGACCTGCTGCTGCACAACCAGACGCGGCTGGCGGAGAACATCCGCTCGCTCAACGACACCAACCGCCTGCTCGTCGCCACGCAGCGCGAGCTGCTGCAGGCCGAGAAGCTCGCCTCGGTGGGGCGGCTGGCAGCCGGCATCGCGCACGAGATCGGCAACCCGCTGGGCGCGCTGCTCGGCTACGTCTCGCTGCTCAAACGCGGGGCCGACCCGGCGGAGGTGATGGGCGGCATGGAGCGGGAGGCGTGGCGCATCGACCGCATCATCCGCGACGTGCTGCAGTTCGCGCGGCCGCAACTCGCGCAGCGCGAGGCGGTGGAGCTGCCGGCGCTCATTCGTCAGACGATCGTGCTGCTGGAGGAGCAGGGGCGGCTGCAGGGCATCGAGGTGCGGCTGGAGCTGCCCGACGACCTGCCGCCGGTGCCGGGCGTGCCGCACAGCGTCGAACAGGTCTTCGTGAACCTCATCCTGAACGCGGCCGACGCCATGCGCGACGGCGGCCGGCTGACGGTGGTGGCGCGCCATGAGCGCTACGAGCCGGCGCGCCCGCTGGCACCGCGCCGCGCCGACGACCCCCCCGAGATCGACTACACGCACCTGCGGCGGCTGCGCTACGGCACGCAGCGCGACAGCAGCCGCCTGGAGCCGGGCGACGAGGTGGTGCGCGTGCTCGTCGCCGACAGCGGGCCGGGCATCCTGCCGGCCCACATCGACACCATCTTCGACCCGTTCTTCACCACCAAGCCGCCGGGCGAGGGAACGGGGCTGGGGCTGGCGATCGTCGCCAGCACGATGGCGGAGCTGGGCGGCCGGGTGGACGTCACCTCCGCCGAGGGCGGGGGAGCCACCTTCGCCCTCGTTTTCCCGCTGGCCGAGAAGAGCGCATGAGCGAACGCCGGGTGCTGGTGATCGACGACGAGGCCGGGCTGCGCCACACGCTGCAGCTCATTCTGCGCTCCGAGGGCTACAGCGTGCTCACCGCCGAGGACGGCGAGCACGGCCTGCGGGTGGCGCAGGAAGAGACGCCGGACCTGATCCTCTGCGACATCCGCATGCCGCGGCTGGACGGGCTCGGCTTCCTGGCGCGCTACGCCGAGGCCGGCGGGCAGGCGCTGGTCATCATGATGAGCGCATACGGCACCATGGAGACCGCCATGGAGGCGATGCGCCACGGCGCCTACGACTACATCTCCAAGCCGTTCAACGCCGACGAGGTGCTGCTGACGCTGCGCAAGGCCGAGGAGCGCGAGCAGTTGCAGCGCGAGGTCACGCGGCTGCGCCGGCAGGTCGGCGAGGTGGAGGGCTTCTCGGGCGTGGTGGGCCGCTCGCCGGGCATGCGCGAGGTGCTGGAGCTGGCCAGCCGGGTGGCGCAGTACCCCAGCACGGTGCTGATCACGGGCGAGAGCGGCACCGGCAAGGAGGCCATCGCCCGCGGGCTGCACGCCGCCTCGCCGCGACGCGCCCACCCGTTCGTGGCCGTCAACTGCGGCGCGATCCCGGAGAACCTGCTGGAGAGCGAGCTGTTCGGCCACGAGAAGGGCGCCTTCACCGGCGCCGACCGCGCCCGCGAGGGGCTGATGCAGGAGGCGCACGAGGGCACGCTCTTCCTCGACGAGATCGGCGAGCTGCCGCTCTCGCTGCAGGTCAAGCTGCTGCGCGTGCTGCAGGAGCGGCGCGTGCGCCGCGTGGGCGGCAGCACGGAGCAGCCGGTGGACGTGCGCGTGGTCGCCGCCACCGCGCGCGACCTGCTGGAAGAGGTGCGCGGCGGCCGCTTCCGCGACGACCTCTTCTACCGCATCAACGTGGTGCACCTGCACCTGCCGCCGCTGCGCGCGCGCGTGCAGGACATCCCGCTGCTCGCCGAGCACTTCTACCGCCGCCACGCCGAGCGGCTCGGCATCGCCGCGCGCGAGCTGCCGCGCGAGCTGATCCCCGTGCTGACCGCCTACAGTTGGCCCGGCAACGTGCGCGAGCTGGAGAACGTCGTCGAGCGCGCGCTCATCCTCTCCGGCGGCGCCATGACGCCGGAGTCGCTGCCGCAGCACGTGCGCGAGGGCGCGCCGCCGCTGCCGCTGACCGACGACGCCGGCGACCTCTCGGTGAAGCGCCGCCTGCCCGCGCTGGAGAAGGAGCTCATCATCCGCGCGCTGCGGCAGACGGGCGGCAACCGCACGCGCGCCGCCGACCTGCTGGAGCTCTCGGTGCGCGCGCTCTCCTACAAGATCCGCGACTACGGGCTGGAGTAGCCGCGCGGGGCCGCCAAACGGCGGCCTTGCCCCTCTCTTTTCCGGCCGCTAGCGTGCGCAGGGTGTCGGTTCTTCCCGGACCCGTCACCCCCGCCCACCCATGCCGCCCCGCCGTCGCGCCCGTTGCGCCCCCGCCGGCTACACCCTCATCGAGCTCGTCATCGCCGTCACGCTGCTCGGGCTGCTGGCGGTCGTCGCCGTGCCGGCGTTCGACAACGCCGTGCAGACGGCGCGTGCGCGCGCCGTGCTGGAGCGTTTCGTCGGCGACCTCTTCCTCGCGCGCATGACCGCGGTGCGCAGCGGCCAACGCGCCGAGCTGCGCTTCGAGTGGGACGAGCGCGAGGAGTGCGTGCGCGCGTACGAGCTGCTCGGGCGCGCCGGCCCCGACAGCCTGTGGCTGCGGCGCGAGAGCGGCGCCGGCGGCGTCTGCCTGGCGATGAACAACCGGGAGGACGTCGTCTTCGACGCGCGCGGGCTGCCCGCAAGCTTCGTGGCGCGCTCGCTGTGGGTGCGCGTCGGCCCGCGGGCGGACTCGCTGCGCGTCTCGCAGCTCGGGCGCGTGGTACGGCGCTACTGAGCGGCGCTGCCGAGCGGCGCGCGTACGGCAATCTCTTCGTCGGGCAGGCACTGTTTTCCCGCCTGCGGGGCCGCTGGAGCGCAAGAAGGCGCGGATTTCCTCGATACTCCCGGCGGTACGCGTCTTTCCTACGGCCTCGCCGTATGGACCTGCCCTCTCTCTCCCGCTCCCGGCGCACGGCCGGGTCCAGCCTGATCGAGCTGCTCGCCGTGCTCGCGATGTTGCTCGTCATGGCCGGCATTGCAGCGCCCTCGATGCGCGGCGTGATCCGCGTCTCGCACGTCGACGGCGCGCTCGAGCGGCTGGTGTCGGACGTGGCCTATGCGCGTACGCTGGCGACGCGCTACGGCCGGCCGGTGCGGCTGAAGCTGCTGTCCGCGGAGACGTACGACATCGTCGTCGACCCGAACGGCTTGAACCGGACGGTGCGCACCGTCGCGATCCGGGGTGAGTATCCGGGCGTGGCGCTGGTGCCGGTCCATACGGAACTGCTCTTCGACTCGCGCGGGCTGCTGACTGCCGGCCCGCCGGAGATCCGCGCCGTGCAGAACGGGCGGACCGAAACCCTGACCATCACCCGAACCGGACGTGCGTACCGTGCGCCGTAGACGAGGCCGCGCCGGCGGGACCGCCGGCTTCACCCTGCTGGAAGTGCTGGTGGCGATGGTCATCCTCGCCATTGGGCTGCTCTCGCTGCAGGCGCTCGGCGTGGGCGCGGCGCGCGCGGTGACCAGCGCGGAGCGCAACACCGAGTTCGCGGCCACGGCCGCGCGCTGGATGGAGCTCTCGCTCGACAGCGTGCGCGCCGGCTTCCTGACCACACCGGGCGAGGCCGTGATCGAGTACACCGCGCGCGGCGACACCATCCGCCGCCGGCTCGACGCCGCGGGCAAGCGGCGCTCGGTGACCATCGTGGTGCGGCCGGTGCGCGGCACGCGCGAGGCCGCGCCGCAGCCCTTCAGCGTGTCCTCCGATGTCTTCGTCCCCTGACGCGCCCGCCCGCCGGGCGCGCGCCCGCGCCGGCTTCACGCTGCTCGAGCTGCTGGTGGCGCTGGTGATCAGCGGTATCCTGGCGAGCGTGCTCTTCCAGCTTTTCCAGGGGCAGGGCCGCTTCGTCTCGCTGCAGAGCGCGCGCGAGGAAGTGCAGCAGAACGCGCGCGGCGCGCTGGAGATCCTCTCCGGCGAGCTGCGCGCCGTGCATCCCGCCGGCCTGCTGGACGCGCAGAAGCATTCGCTGGAGTTCCTGCTGCCGCGCGCCTGGGGCGTCGTCTGCGGCCCGGCGAGCGGCGGCCAGGTCGTGGTGATCTTTCCCGCGCTCTCCGACGACGCGCTCGGCCTGCGCGCGGCCGGGCAACTGCTCAGCAGCGCCGGGCTGCAGTTCCGCTACACCGACGGCGGCGTCGTCTACTGGAAGGGTGCGCCGGCCAGCGGTTGGGCGGCGCCGAGCGCCGGCGCCTGCGACATCGGCGCGAGCGGCGGGCGCGCGGTGCGCTTCACCGCCGCCGGCTTGCCCGCCCAACTCAAGGCTGGCGACGTCGCCGTCCTCTACGAGCGCGTGCGCTACGACGTCGCGGAGTCCTCCGCCGGCGGGATGCCCGGCCTGTGGATCCGCCGCTCGATGGGTAAGGTCGGCGAGCGGCTCAACCAGCAGCCGCTCGCCGGCCCCATCCCCGCCGCGGACAGCCTGCGCTTCGGCTACGACGTGGGCGGCGCCACGCTCACCCGGCAGACGAGCCTCGGCGGCGCACGCGCCGAGGATGCGCGTGTCGCCGAGGCCGCGCTGCCGAGCGTGGCGCGCATCGCCGTCTACGTCACCACCGCGAGCGAGCGCGCGGGCGTGGACAGCCGCCAGGTCGAGCGCGACTCCACCATCCTCCATCTGCGCAACCGGCCATGAAGACGAGAACCCTGCTCGCTCCGCACGCGCGGCGCCTGCGCGAGCGGCGCGGCGTGGCGCTGCCCATCGCGCTGCTGGGCCTGGTGCTGGTCACGGTGCTCATCACCACCGCGCTGCTCACCTCCTCCACCGAGCTGGCGATCAGCAGCGCGCAGCGCGACGCCACGCAGTCGCTCTACGCCGCCGACGCCGCGCTCGAAGGCTTCGTCGCGGCGCGCGCCCAGGAGCAGATCAGCGCCGATACCGGTGTGCTCGTGCCCGGCACCAGTCCTTTCGAGGTCGGCGGCACGCCGTTCAACGTCACCGTCGCGCGGCTGTGGCGTGGTGGCATCGTCCCCACCGGCGGCGGCAACAGCCAGGTGGACGAACTGTATTCGCTGGTCGCCGAGCCGCAGAGCGGGCGCGGGCGTAGCGTCGCGGCGCAGTTGCGCGTGACGCGCGAGTTCCGCGCGATCCAGATCAACCTGAACGAGGCCGCCGCCATCGCCGCCGACAACGTGGACGTCGGCGGCAGCGCCTTCGTCAGCGGCAAGCAGGACGCGAGCAAGTGCGACAGCACCCGCGTGGTCAAGGACATGACGGTCGCCAGCGACACCAAGGTGGGTCGGAGGGATGCCGAGAACCCGGACCTCACCCGCACCGACCTGAGGGACAAGAACTTCGCGCAGGGCGTGCAGAACGGCACGCAACGCTCCCAGCTGACGAAGGCCGAGTTCGCGGCGCACCTGCTCGGCGGCATGACGCCGATGGAGCTGGCGCAGCAGGCGAAGATCAAGTTCGGCCGGCCGCTCATCGCGTCGCAGCCCTGGGCGGGAGAGGACCCGAGCGCGACCGACTCGCTCCGTCGCCGGCGCAGCAGCCCGCTCAACTGGGGCTGCCCGGCCAAGCTGGTCAGCGCCTGCGCCACGGATGACGACCGCAACTACTACCCGGTCATCGCCATCGCCAGCGAGGGCAGCCAGGTGCAGCTCAACAACGGCTACGGGCAGGGCATCCTGATCATCCTGGGCGACCTGCGCATCAACGGCGGCTTCAAGTTCAACGGCATCGTCATCGTCGCGGGCGACATCGTGAAGGCCAACGGCAACGCGCAGATCCAGGGCGGGCTCATCGGGCTGAAGGACATCACGCTGGACGCGCTCAACCGCGACGACGACGAAGAAGAGGACGACCTCACCGGCAACTACCTGGTGCAGTACAACCAGTGCGCCGTCACGGACGCCGTGACCTCCGCGCAGACGCAGCAATCGCAGAGCGCGCGGCAGACGTTCGGCGCGCGCACCTTCAACTGGTTCGAGCTGGTGCGATGAGCTGCCGATACTTAGAACAGATGATTGACGGCCGCGCGGGCGCGCCGTATTCTTGCCGCCCCGCCGCGCCCGACCCGACCGCCGGCTCGACGACCCCGCCCGCCGCACGCCACGACGCGCCATGATCTCGTTTCTACGCAGGAACAGCAGCACGCTGGGGCTGGACATCGGCAGCGGCTTCGTGAAGGCCGCGCTGGTGGAGCACGGCGGGCCGGAGCCGGTGGTGGCGAAGCTGGCGTACACGCCGCTGGCGCCGGACGCCATCGTCGAGGGCGAGGTGATGGACCCGCAGCTCGTCGTCGACACCGTGCGCGCGCTGCTCACCGAGCTGGGGCTGAAGGCGCCGCGCGTGGTCAGCGCGGTGGGCGGGCGCGACGTCATCGTCAAGCGCATCCCCATGGACCGCATGAAGGCCGAGGACGCGCGCGAGGTCATCCGCTGGGAGGCCGAGCAGTACGTGCCCTTCGACATGGCCAACGTGCAGCTCGACTTCCAGATCCTCGACCCCGGCGCCGACGGCCTGCAGATGCAGGTGCTGCTGGTGGCCGCCAAGCGCGAAGTGGTGGACCAGAAGCTGGCGCTGCTGGGCGAGGCGGGGCTGACGCCGAGCATCGTGGACGTGGACGCCTTCGCGCTGATGAACGCCTTCGCGTACAACTACCCGGAGGCGATGCAGGGAGTGAGCGCGCTGGTCAACGTGGGCCACGAGGTCGCCACGGTGAACGTGGTGCAGGACGGCGCGCTGGTGCTGACGCGCGACATCCCCTTCGGCGCGCGGCGGCTGCGCGAGAACCTGCGGCGGCTGAAGGGCCTGACGGCCGAGGAGGCCGAGGCGGTGATCCAGGGCCGCTCCGAGCGCCAGGACGAGTTCCTGCCGCTGCTGACGCAGGGCGGCGAGGAGCTGGCGCTGGGGGTGGAACGCGCGGTCGCCTTCCTCTCGCTCGGCGACGCGGGCAGCGGCATCGGGCGTGTCTACCTCAGCGGCGGCTGCGCCGCGCTGCCGGGGCTGGCCGCCGCGCTGAGCGAGCGGCTGCACGCGCGCACCGAGACCGCCAACCCGTTCCAGCGCCTCCAGCTCCGCCCCGACGCCGCGCTGCTCTTCCCGCTCGACGAGCTGGCGCCCATGCTGATGCTGCCGGTGGGCCTGGCCCTGCGCACCACCGCTTAGCGACCGGGACTCCCGTGATCGAGATCAACCTGCTCTCCGGCGCCGAAAAGCGCCGACCGCGCCGCCGCGGCACCGTGCCGGGCCTACCCAAGCTGCCGGCGTTCCGCGGCGACCCGTGGCTCGCCGGCCTGGGCGCCGTCGGCCTGCTCACGGTGCTCTTCACCGCGTTCGTCTTCTGGCGCACCGGCAGCGCGCGCGCCGAGCTGGAGGCGCGCCTGGAGCAGGCGGTGGACGATTCCACGCGCTTCGCCTCCACCATCGCGCTCGTCGAGAACCTGCGCGCGCGGCAGGACACGGTGGTGCAGCGTGTCGGCGTCATCCAGAGCGTCGACGGGCGACGCTACGTCTGGCCGCACCTGGTCGACGAGATCAGCCGCGCCGTGCCCGAGTACACCTGGCTGACCCGGTTGACCTCGAGCGAGGCGCCGGGGCCGGCGGCCGACACGACCGGCGCCGACACCGCCGCCGCGCCGCCGCCCGCGTTCAGCCTGGAGGGCGCCGCCGGCTCCACGCAGGCGCTGACGCGGCTGATGAAGAACCTGGAGCTCTCGCCGTTCATCCGTGACGTCGTGCTGGTGACCAGCCAGCAGGTCAGCGAGGAGGGCCGCAGCTTCCAGCGCTTCACGCTGGAGGCGCGCTACGAGCAGCCCGACAGCAGCCTGATCGAGACCATCCCCGTGCTCACGGTGCGCTGACCATGCGACTGCTCCCCGAAGACCCGCAACAGCGGCAGAAAGTGCTGCTCGGGCTGCTGCTGGTGGCGCTGCTGGGCTTCCTCAGCTACCGCTACGTCTACACGCCGCGCACCGCCGAGGTCGCCGCGCTGCGCGCGCGGGTGGACGCGCTGGACGAGCAGAACGGCCGCGCCCGCGCGCTGGTGCAGGGGCAGGGCGTGGAGGCGGCGGAGGCGCAGTTGCGGCTGCACCGCGAGCAGCTCAAGGTCGTCGAGGGGCTGATCCCCTCCGCCGAGGAGCTGCCGGACCTGCTCGACGCCATCGCCGCCGAGGCCCAGCGCACCGGGGTGGACCTGGCGCTCATCCAGCCGGTGGACGCGCAGGAGGAGCGGTTCTACACGCGGCGCACCTACGACCTCGCCGTGCTCGGCTCCTTCCACGCCGTCGGCGACTTCCTCACGCGCGTCGCCTCGCTGCCGCGCATCGTGACGCCGTTCAACCTCAGCCTCACCGTGCATGCGGATTCCACGCGGCGCTCCGACCTGCCGCAACTGGAGGCCAAGTTCGGCATCGAGACCTACGTGCTGCCACCGCTGGCGCTGGAGCCGGCTGCGGAGGATACCGCCCATGTCGAGTAGCCACCTGCTGCTCGCGCTGGCCGCGGCGGCGCTGTTCGCCGCCGCGCCGCCGCCCGCCGCCGCCCAGTCGCCGGCGGACAGCGCGCTGGTGTACCGGCGCGAGGTCTTCGGCTATCCCGGCCGCGGCCGGCCCGACCCCTTCCGCTCGCTGCTCAGGAGCGCGGAGATGGGGCTGCGCTTCGAGAACCTGGTGCTGCGCGGCATCCTCTACAACGCCGATCCCGCGCTCTCGGTCGCCGTCTTCTCCGAGCTCGGCAGCGAGCGGCGCATCCGCGTGCGCGTGGGGCAGCGCGTCGGCGGCATCCGGGTGACGGCGATCCAGCCGCGACGCGTGGATCTGCTGGTGGAGGAATTCGGCGTCGCGCGCCGCGAAGTGGTCGAAATCAAGAAGGAACCCAACCCAGGGACGGGAACATGATGCCTCCTGCTCGTCAGCGACCGCCGACCCCCGGGTTGGCCGCGCTCTGCCTGCTGCTCCTGCTCGCGGCGGTGCCCCTGCACGCCAGCGCGCCCGGCCGGGTGACGGCGCTGCGCCTGCAGCCCGGCGCCGGCCAGACGGAGCTGATCATCCAGGTCGAGGGCGGCCAGGTGGAGTGGAGCGACTTCGCGCTCGCCGAGCCGGCGCGCATCGTCGTCGACCTCGTGGGCGTGCGCTCCGCGCTGCCCAGCGAGCGCTTCGACGGCGTGAACCGCGGCGGCGTGCGCGCGCTGCGCACCAGCCAGAACGGCGCCGACGTGGTGCGCGTGGTGGTGGACCTCGAGCGCGCCAGCCGCTACCGCGTCGAGCGCGTCGCCGAGGGCGTGCGCGTCAGCCTGGGCACCGGCGACGTCGCCTTCGCGCCCTGGAGCAGCGTGGGTGGCGCGCCGGCCGCGGGCGCCACGGCGGCACGGCCGACGCAGCCGCAGCCGCGCGCCGCGCGCCGCATCACCGTCAGCTTCCAGGAGGCCGACATCCGCGACGTGCTGGCGAGCTTCGCCGAGTTCACCGGCCGCTCCATCGTCGTTGGCGCCGGCGTCAGCGGCACGGTCACCGCCGAGATCACCAACCAGCCGTGGGACGTGGCGCTGGAGTCGATCCTGCGCGCCCAGGGCCTGGCCGCGCGCGACCTGCCGACCGGCATCATCCAGGTCGACGCGATGGACAAGCTCAAGGCGCGCGCCGAGAGCGAGCCGCTGCTGACGCGGACGATCCGGGCCAACTACGTGCCGGCCCAGGAGCTGGTCGCCACGCTGGAGCCGCTGAAGACCGAGCGCGGCAGCGTGGTGGCCAACCCGACGACCAACACGCTGGTCGTCAGCGACGTGGAGAGCGTCGTCAGCGCCGTGCAGCAGTTGGTCAGCCAGCTCGACGTGCCCACACCGCAGGTCACCATCCAGGCGAAGCTGGTCTTCATCAACCAGACCGACGCCGAGCAGCTCGGTTTCCGCTACGACCTGAAGGACTCGCGCGGCAACCAGCTCAACCGCATCACGCCGGGCTTCAACCCGGTCACGCGCGAGGCGGTGCCGACCGGCACCAACCTGGTGCGGCTGGGCGGCAACTCCATCGCCGCGCTGGGCAACGCCGAGAACCGCATCACCGGCGCGACGCTGGAGACGATGATGTCGCTGGTGCTCGGCCGCTACACCCTGATCAGCTTCATCGACGCGCTGCAGAGCGCGGAGCTGGCCAACGTACAGGCCGCACCGCTGATCACCACGCTGGACAACCGCGAGGCCTACATCCTGGTCGGCGAGCGCACGCCGATTCGCGTCATCGACCTGGGCGGCGGCGCCGGCGCCACCGGCGGCACCGGCGGCGGCGTGCAGATCCCGCGCGCGACCGCCGAGCTGGTGGAGACCGGCATCAAGCTGACGGTGACGCCGCACATCACCGGCGACCGCCGCGTGCTGCTGCAGTTGCGCGCCGAGAACTCCTCCGCGCAGCCGGCGGCCGGCGAGTTCGGCGTGCAGTTCCAGACGCAGGAGAGCGCCACCCGCCTGCTGGTCAACGACGGCGAGACGGCGGTGATCGGCGGCCTGACCGTCACGCGCGTCACCCGCCGCCGCGTGGGCATCCCGTTCCTGATGAGCCTGCCCGTGGTGGGCGTGCTCTTCCGGCAGGACACCAAGGAAGAGCGCAAGCAGGACCTGCTGATCATGGTGACGCCGCACATCGTCAACGAGCGCGCGTAACCCCATCCCGAAGCCGCCGCTATGCGTAGCCGTCCCCTGGAGCGCCTGCTCCGCAGCCGTGCCACCCGCCTGCTGGGCGGCGTCGTGGCCGCCGTCGTGGCCCTCGCCGCCTGCGAGGGCGACAACCTGTTCCCGACCCAGCCGGGCGGCGAGGGCGAGCCGCGTCCGCCGTCGGTGCAGATCGTCTCGCCCGGCGCGGGCACGGCCATCGTCGCCGGCGACTCGCTGCGGCTGCGTATCGCGGCGGTGGACTCGACGAACGGGCTGGACTCGCTCGTCGTGCAGCTCAGCGGCGCGGTGAACGAGGTCTTCCGCACCCGGCTCAGCGGCAAGGCGGCGCTCAGCGAACTGCGCCTGGCGCTGCCGCTGAGCGCCAGCGGCCCGCTCGCCGTGGTGGCGACGGTGCGCCCGCGCGGCGGCGCCGTCACGGTCTCGGACACGCTGCGCCTCAGCGTCGCGGACACCACGGCGCCGACGGTCGTCTTCCTGCGACCCGCCTCGCCGCAGCGCGTGGCGCTCGGCGACTCGGTGTACGTGCAGGTCAGCGCGGCCGACAACCACGCGCTCGCCAGCGTGGAGCTGGGCGGCTACGCGCTGCGCGGCAGCGCCGCACTGGGCACGCAGGTGCGCGTGGAGCGCTTCGCGCGCAAGCTGGTGGTCTTCGAGGGCGGCTCGAAGAGCGCGACCGTCGAGCGCTACCTGCTGCCCGCGGCGGATACGCTCGCCGAGAGCCCGGTCTTCCTGGAGGCGGTGGTGCGCGACGCCTCGGGCAACCGCGCCACGCAGACGTTCCAGGTCTCCATCGGCGGGCCGCGCGTGGCCATCCGCGAGCCGGCGGCCGGCGGGCTGGTCACCGCCGGCACGCAGGTGCGGGTGCGCGTCAGCGCGAACGTCGCCAACGACCGCGTCGCCTCGCTGGTGCTGCGCAGCCGCGGCGCGCTGGAGCGCGCCGACACGCTGGTGACCACCCTGCAGAGCGCGGTCGACACCGCCTTCACGCTCAGCCTGCCGCTGCTGCCCGCCGCCGACTCGCTGCACCTCAGCGTCACCGGCTACACCGCGCTCGGCGACTCGGCGACCTCGACGACCGTCTCGCTGCGCGTGCTGCCCGCCACCGGCGACCGCGTGCTGCCGCAGATCCGCTTCGCCAGCAGCCTGCGCGCGCGCGTGGACCTGACGGACACACTCGTCGTCACGCTCTCCGCTACCGACAACACGCGGGTGCGCCACGTCGGCGCCACCGTGCAGGTCAGCTACCGCGGCGTCACCCCGACGGAGAGCGTCGCGCTGCTCGCCGACTCCCTGGAGGCCGCCGCGGGCACGCTGCGCTTCCCGCTGCCCGAGCTGACCTCCGAGGAGCTGCGCAGCCGGCTGCTCGCGCAGGACACGGCCACGCTCAGCGTGGAGGTGACCGCCTTCGCCGTCGACACCGCCGGCAACTGCGCGGCGGCGGTCACGCCCGGCGCGCCGCAGTCGCTGCCCTGCCGCACGGCGGAGAACGGCGGGCGCATCGCCGGCGTCAGCGGTGCGCGCAGCGAGGTGCTGCTCACCCGCGGGCAGACGATCCGCAAGACCCACCCCGCCGACGTGCTGGTGGACCTGGTCTCCGATGGCAGCCGCGTCTTCGTCTCCAACTACTCGCGCAACCGGCTGGACGTGCTGCAGGTCGGCGGCGCGACGTTCGAGAGCACGGTGCTCGTCGGCTCGCAGCCCTGGGGCCTGGCGCTGAGCCCGGCGCGCGACGAGCTGTACGTCGCCAACAGCGGCGGCACCAACCTCTCCGTCGTCGACCTCTTCAGCGCGCGCGAGGCGCGCCGCATCCAGACGCCGAACCAGAAGGTCTACGACGTCGCCTGGAGCGTGCAGGAGGTCACCGACACGGTGCTGGTCGGCGACAGCCTCGTGGAACGGAAGCGCCAGGAGCGGGTGCCGTCCACCGTGACGCGCCACGACTTCAGCGACCGGCCGCAGTTCGTCGGCGTCAGCCAGAACCAGAACGTCTTCTACTCGACGCGCCCCACCGCGGCGGCCACGCCCGGCACCATCCGCGTCTACCGCAGCGCCGAGGACCGGCTGGAGATCGTCACCGACTACCTGGAGAAGCGCGTCGCCAACAAGCTGCTCATCCTGAACGCGGACAGCGCCTTCCTGGTGCTGAGCCAGCCGTACAACCTGCTGATGGTCTGCCCGCGGCCGCGCAGCCGCGATCCCGAGCTGGACCGGGAGTTGCCGCAGGTCTGCGTGACCGGCACCATCGACAGCGTGCAGGTGGAGCTGGAGGACGCGGGCTACGACACCGAGTTCCGCTTCGGCCTCGACATCGCCGAGCTGGGGCTGACCGACACGACCTTCGTCGCCGTCAGCGGCGACCACTCGACGATCGCCTTCGGCGAGGGCGCCAAGGACAACGCGCGCGTCGTCGTCTTCGCCGACCCCGACGGCACGCTGGTCAAGGCCGGCGAGATCGTGGACATCGTCGGCAACACCGCGGAGCGCGTCATTGGGCTAGGGCTGAACTTCGACGGCTCGCTGGGCGTGGCGCGCGGACGCGAGGCGTACTTCTTCACGCCCGACCTGCGTCTGCAGGGCGTGGTGCAGACGGGCGCGCCGAGCGGCGGCGTGGCGCTGCACCCGGACCAGTTCGCCTACCCGACGGAGATCGCGCGCTACGGCTTCATCTCCGGCAGCGAGGCCGTGGGCGGGCCGTACGTGGACATCGTCGACACCTACAACTTCTGCCAGATCCGCCGCGTCTTCGTGCGCGAGCCGATCACGGGCGCCATCCGCGCGGTGCTGCCCGCGGAGGACGACCCCCCCGACCTGGCGCTGCGCGTGTACGCGCTCACCGCCTCGGGCGTCAGCGAGCTCGTGCTCACGCACGACGACCTGCTGGGCCCCTGCCGCTGAGCGGCGGCGGTCGGTGCTCACAGCCGGGGGCCTGGCGCTGGCCAGGCCCCCGGTGTTTTATTCTGCAGCCATGACCCCGACCCGTCTCCGCTTCAGCACGGCCGGCGAATCGCACGGCCCGGCGCTCGTCGCCCTCGTCGAGGGCGTGCCCGCGGGGCTGCAGCTCGGCGTCGAGCTGCTCGACGCCGAGCTGCAGCGGCGGCAGGGCGGCTACGGCCGCGGCGGGCGCATGCGCATCGAGCGCGACCGTGCCGAGATCCTCTCCGGCGTGCGCCACGGCGAGACGCTCGGCTCGCCGCTCGCGCTGCTGGTGCGCAACCGCGACTGGGAGAACTGGACGGTGGCGATGGCCGCCGCCGCGCCGCCGCAGCCGCTCTCCGACGACGACGCGCGCCGCGTGCTGCAGCCGCGCCCCGGCCACGCGGACCTGGCCGGGCTGCTGAAGTACGACCGCCGCGACGCGCGCGACGTGCTGGAGCGCGCCAGCGCACGCGAGACGACGATGCGCGTCGCCGCCGGCGCCGTCGCCAGGCGGCTGCTGCAGGAGCTGGGCGTCAGCATCGGCAGCCACGTCGTGGCCATCGGCGGCATCGCGGCGGAGGCGCCGCCCGAGCTGCCCGCCGAGCTGAACGCCACGGCCGACGCCTCGCCGGTGCGCTGCCTGGACGAGGCCGCGGAGGGGCGCATGATCGAGGCGATCGATGCCGCCAGGCGCGAGGGCGACACGCTCGGCGGTGTCTTCGAGGTGGTCGCGCGCGGCCTGCCCGTCGGGCTCGGCTCGCACGTCTCCTGGGAGCGCAAGCTGGACGCGCGGCTGGCCGCGGCGCTGATGTCGATCCCGGCGATCAAGGGCGTGGAGGTCGGGCTGGGCTTCGCCGCCGCGGCGCGGCCCGGCTCGCAGGTGCACGACGCCATCGAGGCGGCGCCCGAGGCCGAGCGCGCCGGCGGCTTCCGCCGCGCGGGCAACCACGCGGGCGGGCTGAAAGGCGGCATCAGCAACGGCGAGCCACTGGTGCTGCGCGCCGCGATGAAGCCGATCTCCACGCTGATGCGCCCGCTCCCCACGGTGGACCTGCGCAGCGGCGAGCCCGCCGCCGCGGTGCGCGAGCGCTCCGACGTCTGCGCCGTGCCGGCGGCCGCCGTGGTGGGCGAGGCGATGGTCGCGCTGGTGCTCGCCGACGCCGTGCTGGAGAAGTTCGGCGGCGACAGCCTGCGCGAGCTGCGGCGCAACCTCGACGGCTACCTGCGGCAACTGCGCGAGCCCGCCTACCGCGAGGGGGCCGGTGCCTGAGCTGCGGCGCGTGGTGCTGCTGGGCGGGATGGGCGTGGGCAAGAGCAGTGTCGGCGCCGAGCTCGCCCGGCGGCTCGGCTGGCAGCACGTGGACCTGGACCGCGAGATCGAGCAGAGGCTCGGCCTCAGCGTCGCCGAGGTCTTCCAGCGGCACGGCGCGGAGGTCTTCCGCCGGCTGGAGGCGGAGCTGACCGGCGAGCTGGCCGGCGCCTCGCGGCTGGTGCTCTCGCCGGGCGGCGGCTGGGTCACCAACCCGGCGCTGCTGCCGCAGGTGCGCGAGGGCGCGCTGGTCGTGTGGCTGACCGCCGCGCCCGAGACGCTGCTCGCCCGGCTCGACGCCGCGCCCCACGAACGCCGCCCGCTGCTCGCCGGCCCGGAGCCGCTGACCACGCTGCGAGAGATCCTGCAGGCGCGCGAGCCGCTCTACCGCGCCGCCGACCTGACGCTCGACACCGAGGGCCGCAGCGTCGCCGAGCTGGCGGCGCGCATCCAGCAGCACCTGCGCTCCGCACGGCACGGCTGCGAGCAGGACAACCCGGAGACGAATGCCCGCTGAGACCAAGACCCGACTCGTCGTGGTGGAGTCGCCCACCAAGGCGCGCACCATCCGCAGCTTCCTTCCCCGCGGCTACCGCGTGGCGGCCTCGATGGGTCACGTGCGCGACCTGCCCGAGTCGGCCAGCGAGATCCCGCCGAGCCTGAAGGGCGAAGACTGGGCGCGGCTCGGCGTCAACGTGCGGCGCGACTTCGAGCCGCTCTACGTGACGCCCGCCGCCAAGAAGAAGGTCATCGGCGAGCTGAAGACGCTGCTCAAGGACGCCGACGAGCTGGTGGTCGCCACCGACGAGGACCGCGAGGGCGAGAGCATCGGCTGGCACCTGGTGCAGGTGCTGAGGCCGAAGGTGCCGGTCTCGCGCATCGTCTTCCACGAGATCACGCCCGAGGCGATCCGCGCCGCGCTGCAGCGCCCGCGCGACATCGACGACGCGCTCGTGCGCGCCCAGGAGACGCGCCGCATCCTCGACCGCCTGGTCGGCTACACGGTGAGCCCGCTGCTGTGGAAGAAGATCGCCTCCGGGCTCTCGGCCGGGCGCGTGCAGTCGGTGGCGGTCAAGCTGCTGGTGGACCGCGAGCGCGAGCGCCGCGCCTTCCGCTCCGGCACCTACTGGGACCTGAAGGCCACGCTGCAGAAGCAGGCCGCGCGCTTCGGCGCTGCCCTGGTCTCCGTTGCCGGCCAGCGGGTGTCGACCGGCAAGGACTTCGACGAGAGCACCGGCCGCCTGAAGGACGAGCGCGCCGTGCTGCTGCTGGACGAGGCGCAGGCGAACGCGCTGCGCGAGCGGCTGCTCGCCGTGGAGTGGACGGTGCGCGAGACGGAGGAGAAGCCCGCCGTGCGCCGGCCCTACCCGCCGTTCACCACCAGCACGCTGCAGCAGGAGGCCAACCGCAAGCTGCGGCTCTCGGCGCGCGACACCATGCAGGTCGCGCAGCGGCTGTACGAGCAGGGCTACATCACCTACATGCGCACCGACAGCGTGCACCTCTCGGAGCAGGCGATCCGGGCGGCGCGGCAGCGCATCGAGCTGCGCTACGGGCGGGAGTACCTCTCGCCGCAGCCGCGTCAGTTCACCACCCAGAGCAAGGGTGCGCAGGAGGCGCACGAGGCGATCCGCCCGGCGGGTACCGAGATGAAGACCGCCGCCGAGCTGAACCTCGCTGGCCGCGAGAAGGACCTCTACGACCTGATCTGGAAGCGCACCGTCGCCAGCCAGATGGCCGACGCGCGCATCACGCAGCTCAGCGCGCTGATCGCGGCCGACGACGCGCTCTTCCGCGCCTCCGGCCGCCGCATCGACTTCCCCGGCTTCTTCCGCGCCTACGTCGAGGGCTCCGACGACCCGGACGCCGCGCTGGAAGACCGTGAGGAGCCGCTGCCGCACCTGGCGCGCGGCGACCGCCTGACGTTGCACGAGCTGGAGGCGCTCGGCCACCAGACGCAGCCGCCGGCGCGCTACACCGACGCCTCGCTGGTGCGCACGCTGGAGAGCGAGGGCATCGGCCGGCCGAGCACCTACGCCAGCATCATCGGCACCATCCTGGACCGCGGCTACGCCACGCGCGTCACCAACCAGCTCGTGCCCACCTTCACCGCGTTCGCCGTCACCGAGCTGCTGGAGAAGCACTTCGCCTCGCTGGTCGACACGCGCTTCACCGCCGAGATGGAGGAGCAGCTCGACGCCATCGCCGAGGGCGAGGCCGAGTGGCTGCCCTACCTGCATGCCTTCTACGACGGGCCCAGCGGGCTGGAGGAGAAGGTGCGCGAGGGCGAGGCGGAGATCGACCCGCGCGAGGCGTCGACCATCCGGCTGCAGGACCTGCCCGGCCGAGTGCGCATCGGCCGCTTCGGCCCGTTCGTGGAGGTCGAGCGCGACGGCGAGACGCTCACCGCCTCGCTGCCCAAGGACGCGCTGCCGGGCGAGCTGAGCGCCACCGAGGTGGAGGCGCTGGTGCGCGCCAAGGCCGAGGGCCCGCAGAGCCTGGGCACCGACCCGCAGACCGGGCAGGCCGTCCTGCTGCTGCAGGGCCGCTTCGGGCCCTACGTGCAATTGGGCGCGGCGACGGAGGAGAACAAGAAACCGAAGCGCGCCTCGCTGCCCAAGGGCGTGAAGCCGGAGAGCGTGACGCTGGCGCAGGCGTTGCGCTGGCTGTCGCTGCCGCGCACGCTGGGTCCGAACCCGGAGACGGGCGAGGAGGTGCAGGCCAACGTCGGGCGCTTCGGGCCGTACGTGGTGCACGCCGGCGAGTTCCGCTCGCTGGGGCCGGAGGACGACGTCTACCGCATCACGCTGCCGCGCGCGCTGGAGCTGCTGGCGCAGCCGAAGGCTGGCCGCACGCGGCAGCGCGCCGGCGTGGAACCGCTGCGCACGCTCGGCGCGCACCCCGTGGACGGCGAGCCGGTCGCGGTCTTCGAGGGGCGCTACGGCCCGTACGTCAAACACGGCGCCGTGAACGCGACGCTGCCGCGCGGGGTAAGCGCCGAGGCGATCTCGCTGGAGCGCGCGCTGGAGCTGCTGGCGGCGAAGACCGAGCAGGCGGGCAGCGGCAAGGCGCGCGCGGCGCGTGGCGCGGCGGGGCGGGGCAGGGGCGCGGCGGCGAAGCCGAAGCCCGCTGCCGGCGGCAGGACCCCGGCGAAGACCGCCGGGAAAGCACCGGCGAAGAAGGCTGCGGCGAAGAAGCCCGCCGCGGCGGGCGCCAAGCGCGGCGGCAAGAAGCCGGGCGGCTGAAGCCGCGGCTGCCGGGGGCATGAAGCCCCCGGCAGAGCACTGCCCGCCCTGCCGGGCGGAACACCGCTGCAGGGGCGCAGTGCAGTTCGCCCGCGAGGGCGAGGGGTTGCCTGCCGGGCGTTTTATACGCCCGGCGGCCTGGGTGGGCGCTTCATGCCCCCGGCGGCCCCGGCGAAGCGGGATGGGAACTCGGAGCTACAGGAGCGGATGGCAGAAGTAACCGTGGTCGGCGGCGGGCTCGCGGGCAGCGAGGCCGCGTTCCAGCTCGCGCAGCGCGGGCACCGGGTCACGCTCTACGAGATGCGGCCGGTGCGCGGCACGCCCGCGCACCGCACCGACAAGCTCGCCGAGGTCGTCTGCACCAACTCGTTCAAGAGCGAGGAGCTGCAGAACGCGCACGGCCTGCTCAAGAGCGAGATGCGCGCGCTCGGCTCGCTGCTGCTGCGCGTGGCGCAGCAGGCGCGCATCCCCGGCGGCACCGCGCTGACCGTGGACCGCGAGGAGTTCTCCGCACGCATGACTGCCGCCGTCACCTCGCACCCGCGCATCCGCGTGCGGCGCGAGGAGGTCGCCGAACTGCCCGCCGGGCCGACGATCATCGCCACCGGGCCGCTCACCTCCGACGCGCTCTCGCAGGCCGTCCGCCGCGCGCTCGGCGACGAGGGGCTCGCTTTCTTCGACGCCATCGCGCCCGTCGTCGCCCACGACTCGCTCGACCACCAGGTGATCTTCGCCGCCAGCCGCTGGGGCAAGGGCGAGGGCGACGACTACCTCAACGCGCCGATGACGCGCGCGCAGTACGAGGCGTTCATCGAGGCGCTGCGCGGCGGCGAGGGTTACGCGGGCCACGACTGGGAAAACGTGCCCTACTTCGAGGGCTGCCTGCCGATCGAGGTGATGGCCGGCCGCGGCGCCGACACGCTGCGCTTCGGGCCGATGAAGCCGGTGGGGCTGCCGGTGCCGCAGTGGGACGGCCGCCGCGCGCACGCCGTCGTGCAATTGCGGCGCGAGGACCGCGCGGGGCAGATGTGGAACCTGGTCGGCTTCCAGACGCGGCTGAAGATCCCGGAGCAGCGGCGCATCTTCCGCCTGATCCCGGGCTTCGAGCACGCCGAGTTCCTGCGCTGGGGCTCGATCCACCGCAACACCTACCTCAACTTCCCGGCGCGGCTCCGCGCGCACGGCTCGCTCCAGGAGCGGCGGGACCTGCTCTTCGCCGGGCAGCTCACCGGGGTGGAGGGCTACACCGAGTCCACCGCGACGGGCATCCTCGCGGCCGTCAACCTGGATCGGCTGGTGCGCGGGCTGGAGCCGACGCTGCCGCCGCCGACCAGCATGCTCGGCGGGCTGATGGCCTACCTGCGCGAGGCGGACGCCGCGCACTTCCAGCCGATGAACTCCAACTTCGGGCTGCTGCCGCCGCTGGAGCAGGAGGTGCGCGACAAGGCGCGCAAGCGCGAGCTGCTGGTGCAGCGCGCACAGGCGGACTTCGCGGAGTGGATGCGCCGCGAGGGCGTGGCGGCGGCGGCGGCCGAGGTCGAGGAGGCCGTGACGTGAGCGAACCGCCGGACGCCGGCGCGGCGCAGGCGCTACGGCTCGCCGAGCTGGAGGGCTTCCTGCGCCACGTCGAGCACGAGCGCCAGCTCTCGCCGCGCACGCTGGCCGCCTACCGCGCGGACCTGCACGAGTTCGAGCAGTTCCTCGGCGCCTACTTCGGCGATCCAGCCTGGGCGTGGCGCGGCGTGGACCGGCTGGCGATCCGCTCCTTCATGGGCGACTGCCGCTCGCGCCGGCGGCTGGCGGCGCGCAGCATCGCGCGCAAGCTCTCGGCGGTGCGCAGCTTCTTCCGGTTCCTGCACGTCGAGGAGCTGCTGGACGCCAACCCCGCGCGCGCCGTGCGCTCGCCGAAGAAGGAGCGCGCGCTGCCCGGCTTCCTGCGCCCGGACCAGATGGAGGCGGTGCTGCGGCTGGCCGAGGCGCGCGCGCTCGACGGCGGCTTCGTGCCGGTGCGCAACCAGGCGATCGTGGAGCTCTTCTACTCCGCCGGGCTGCGCCTCTCCGAGCTGCAGGGCCTCAACCGCTCGGACGTCGACCTGGTCTCCGAGCGCGTGCGCGTGCTGGGCAAGGGGCGCAAGGAACGCATCGTTCCGCTCGGCCGCCCGGCCGTCGGCGTACTGCGTACCTACGAGCTGCGCCGCGACGAGCTGCTGGCCGCCAGCGCGCGCGGCGACCGCCGGGCCGTCTTCCTCAGCGAGGCCGGCCGCCGCCTCTCGGCGCGGCAGGTGCAGAACGTGGTGACCGGGCTGCTGGAGCAGGTGGCCGAGGGCGCCGGCCTCTCGACTCACTCGCTGCGGCACACCTTCGCCACCCACCTGGTGGACGGCGGCGCGGACCTGATGGCGGTCAAGGAGCTGCTCGGCCACGCCAGCCTCAGCACCACGCAGATCTACACGCACACCTCGCGCGAGCGGCTGCTGAAGGTCTATCGGCAGGCGCACCCGAGGGCCTGAACGCTGCCAGCTACCGGCTGCCAGCAAACCCCGTGAGTTGTTGGGAGCTGGCAGCCGGCAGCCGGTAGCTGGCAGCCACAAGCGAAAGGCCATACGAATGGCAGAGATCCTCCAGTTCCACGCCACCACCATCCTCGCCGTGCGGCGCGACGGCAAGACCGCGCTGGGCGGCGACGGGCAGGTGACGCTCGGCGAGACGGTGATGAAGTCCACGGCGCAGAAGGTGCGCAAGCTGCGCGACGGCCGCGTGCTCGCCGGCTTCGCCGGCTCCGTGGCGGACGCGTTCACGCTCTTCGAGAAGTTCGAGGAGAAGCTGGAGCGCTACCCGGGCAACCTCTCGCGCGCCGCCGTCGAGCTGGCCAAGGAGTGGCGCTCGGACCGCTACCTGCGCCGCCTGGAGGCGCTGCTCGCCGTGGCCGACCGTGAGACGATGTACCTGATCTCCGGCAACGGCGACGTCATCCAGCCCGACGACGAGATCGTCGCCATCGGCTCCGGCGGCAGCTACGCGCTGGCGGCGGCGCGCGCGCTGAAAGAGCACTCGCCGCTGGGCGCCGCCGACATCGTGCGCCGCGGCCTGGAGATCGCCGGCGAGATCTGCATCTACACGAACCAGAACATCACCGTGCTGGAGCTGGACTGATGCCCGACCACCCGCAGGACGCCGAGCCGACCGCCGCCGCGAGCGAGGACGGTCGCGACGAGGGGCTGCCCTGGCTCGACGAGCTGACGCCGCGCCAGATCGTCGCCGAGCTGGACAAGTACATCGTCGGGCAGGAGGCGGCGAAGAAGGCGGTCGCCATCGCGCTGCGCAACCGCTGGCGACGCCAGCGCGTCGCCGAGGAGCTGCGCGAGGAGATCGTGCCCAACAACATCATCATGATCGGCCCCACCGGCGTGGGCAAGACGGAGATCGCGCGGCGGCTGGCGCGCCTCGCGGGCGCGCCGTTCGTGAAGGTGGAGGCCAGCAAGTTCACCGAGGTCGGCTACGTCGGGCGCGACGTGGAGTCGATGGTGCGCGACCTGGTGGAGGTCGCGGTGAACCTGGTGCGCGGCGAGCGCGAGGACGAGGTGCAGGAGCAGGCCGAGCAGCGCGTGGAGGAGCGACTGCTGGACCTGCTCATCCCGCCCGTGGAGCCGGCCGGCGGCGCCGACGCACGGGCCGCGGCGGCGCGCGCGTTCATCGTCTCCTCCGCGGGCGGCGTGCAGGAGCGGCACGAGGAGCCCGCGAGCCCCGCCGACGAGGCCGAGGCGCAGCGGCTGAAGGAGCGCCGCGAGCGCACGCGCGAGAAGTTCCGCCAGCTCCTGCGCGACCACAAGCTGGAGGAGCGCGAGGTGGAGGTGGAGGTGCAGCAGTCCGCGCCGCTGGAGAACATGATGATCCCGCTGGGCGGCGGCGAGGGTATGGACTTCAACCTCATGGAGATGCTGCAGGACATGATGCCCAAGCGCACCAAGCGCCGTCAGGTGACGGTCGCCGAGGCGCGCCGCATCCTGCTGCAGGACGAGCTGGACAAGCTCATCAACATGGACGAGGTCGTCGACGACGCGCTCGACCGCGCCGAGCAGATGGGCATCGTCTTCCTGGACGAGATCGACAAGATCGCCGGCGGCGAGGGCGCCATGGGCCCCGACGTCTCGCGCGGCGGCGTGCAGCGCGACCTGCTGCCCATCGTCGAGGGCTCCACGGTGCAGACGAAGTACGGCATCGTGCACACCGACCACATGCTCTTCATCGCGGCCGGCGCCTTCCACGTCGCCAAGCCGAGCGACCTGATCCCCGAGCTGCAGGGCCGCTTCCCGATCCGCGTGGAGCTGAAGAGCCTGACCGAGGCCGACTTCGTGCGCATCCTCACCGAGCCGAAGAACGCGCTGCTGCGGCAGTACCAGGCGCTGGTCGCCGCCGAGGGCGCCACGCTGGAGTTCACGCAGGACGGCGTGGCGGCGATCGCCCGCACGGCGGCCTCCGTCAACGACCGCATGGAGAACATCGGCGCCCGCCGGCTGCACACGGTGCTCACCAACCTGCTCGACGACCTGCTCTTCGACCTGCCCGACACGGCCGAGCGCCAGGTCACCATCGACGCCGCCACCGTACACGACCGCCTCAAAGCCGTCGTGGAAGACGAGGACCTGAGGCGGTACATCCTGTAGGATTCGGGATTCAGGATTCGGGATTCAGGGGAACTGCAACCACGCCCCGTCGCCAGCAGTGGAGCCGGCGGCGGGGCGTGGTTGTCGTTGACGTTTCCCTGAATCCCGAATCCTGAATCCCGAATCCTAATCCGGAAAGCTGATCGACTCCGCGGCGTGTGCGGTGGGGGCGTGGCCGGTCATCACCTCGATCATGGCGCGCATTTCGGTGGACATGCGCTCCAGCCTGTCGCGCACGCGCAGCACGTGCGCGTAGGCGAAGTACAGCTCCACCGCCTCCTCGTGCGCCGGGTGGTGCTCCACGACCTCGCCCTCAAGGCGGCTGCGCAGCGTCTCCAGGATCAGGTCCACGGCGCCGCGCACGCGGCGCAGCTCGGCGTACGTGCCGATGCTGAGATCCCCCTTCAGGCGCGGCAGCAGCAGCTCCAACTGCGCGGTGACCTCCGGCGGCGCCGCCACCGCGCAGCCGCGGCCACTCGCCTCGCTGCCCGAGATGACGTACTCCGCGCCGGCCGTCAGAGCCTGAAGCTCTTCGTACGTACAGTGCAGGATCACGGGGACCTCCTTCGTCCAATCTCCGTCCAACCCGAGCGCAAGCGCCGGGCCAGGTGTGTGCGAATGATTAACCCGTTGCAGCGTAACGGCATGCCGGCTCGGGTGCCGGCGCCGCGTGCGCGCGGGTGATGCGTGGCAGGCTACAGGTGTCTGCAGTGCGGCACCGGCAGCTACCGGCAGGGGACGGAGGGACGTCGCGTCGGGAACACGGCCCCGCTCGACCTCGGCGAGCGGGCGACTGCCAGTGCGTACCGCGAGCGGAGACGGAAGTTCCGGGGCTCGCCGGCACGCGCGGAGGTGGGGAAAGGACGCGGTCGGCCGCGGTTGGCGAGCCTCCGCACGGCAGCGAGCGTGCAAGCGCCGTACCCTGTCCGGCCGCAGCGGTTACGCGGCGCCGCCGAGCCGGCGGCGGGCGTCCAGCGCCCGCGCGAGCGCCTGCTCCGCGCTGTCCGCCAGGGCGGTCAGGTGCCCCATCTTCCGCCCCACCCGCGCCTCACGCTTGCCGTAGAGGTGCAGCGCGACGGTGGGGTCGGCGAAGGCGCCCGCCCAGCACGGCGCCGCCCCGCCCGCGCCCAGGTGCTCGCCGAGCAGGTTGACCATCGCGGCGGGCCGCAGCAGCTCCGGGGAGCCCAGCGGCAGCCCGCAGACGGCGCGCAGGTGCTGCTCGAACTGCGAGACGACGCACGCCTCCCAGGTGTAGTGCCCGGAGTTGTGCGGCCGCGGCGCGATCTCGTTGACGCGCAGCCCGCCGTCCTCCTCCACGAACAGCTCCACCGCCAGCAGCCCCACCACCTGCAGCCCCTCCGCCAGCGCCTCCCCGATGCGCTGCGCCTCGCGCGCCACCGGCGCCGGCAGCCGCGCCGGCACCTGCGTGCTCTCCAGGATGCCGCCGCGGTGTGTATTCTCACCGACGGGGAAGCAGGCGATCTCGCCGCTCACGCTGCGCGCCACCACCACCGAAGCCTCCAGGCGGAAGCGCACCCACGCCTCCAGGATCAGGTCGGCGCCCTCGCCGCCGAGCGCGGCCAGCGCGGCGCCGGCGCCGGCCGGGTGCTGGATGACGACCTGGCCGCGGCCGTCGTAGCCGCCCTGGCAGGTCTTCAGCACCGCCGGGCAGCCGAGCGCCGCCAGCGCGGCGTCCAGTTCAGCGCGGTTGCGCACCGGCCGATACTCGGCGGTAGGGAGCCCGAGGCGTCGCGCCGCGTCCTTCTCTCGCAGGCGGTGCTGCGCGACCTCCAGCACGTGCGGCCCGGGCCGTACCGGCGCGGTCGCCTCCACCTCCCGCAGCGCGGCGGCGTCGGCGTTCTCCCACTCCAGCGTGAGCACGTCGCAGGCACGCGCCAGCTCGCGCACCGCGTCCGCATCGTCGAGCGCGGCGGCGAGGCAGCCGTCGGCGACCTGCGCGGCGGGGCCGCCGGGGTCGGGGTCCAGCACCAGGGTGCGGTAGCCCAGACGCCGCGCCGCCAGCGCGAGCATGCGCCCGAGCTGGCCGCCGCCCAGGATGCCGATGCGCGCGCCCGGCAGCAGCACCTCGCTCATGGCGCGGCGCGCTCGGCGTCCGGCTCCTGCAGCGCCTCGCGCGCCAGACGCTCCCGGTAGGCGTGCAGCCGCTCGCGCAGCGCCGCGTCGGACGCGCCCAGGATGCGCGCCGCCAGCAGGCCCGCGTTCGCCGCACCCGCCTTGCCGATGGCGACCGTGGCGACCGGCACGCCGCGCGGCATCTGCACGATGGAGAGCAGCGAGTCCAGCCCGTGCAGCGCGGCGGACTGCACCGGCACGCCGATGACCGGCAACACCGTCTTCGCCGCCGTCATGCCCGGCAGGTGGGCCGCGCCGCCGGCGCCCGCGATGAGGACCTGCAGCCCGCGCGCCTCCGCGCCGGCCGCGTACTCGAACATCCGATCCGGGGTGCGATGCGCCGAGACGACCTCCATCTCGTAGCCGACGCCCAGCTCGTCAAGCACGCGCGCGGCCTCCCGCATCGTCTCGCGGTCCGAGCGGCTGCCCATGATGATCCCTACCCGTACGTCCTTCACTCCCGTCTCCCGGTCAGAGGTGGCCCGCGGGAATGTACCGGCGCGCGGCCCGGGCGGCAAAGGGGGCGCCGCAGAATGCGAGGGTCCGTGCGTTCTGCCACGGCCCGCGCCGCGCGGCGCGCTCGCCCGGGCCGCGCATGCGGGGTCGGGGAAACGCCTTGCGGCCGACGGCCGATGCCGGCCTTGCGCTTGCCGTTTTCGCTCGAAGAGATCCCCGCTTCCGGTACCGCCATGCGTCCAGCAGCGCCTCGCCCGCTCCCGCCCCGCGGCGTGCCACCCTCCGGCAGCGCCGCCGGCTACACGCTCATCGAGCTGATGACCGTCGTGGTGCTGATCGGGATCCTGGCCGCGATGGCCCTGCCCCGGCTGGACAGCTCCGCCGCGCAGATGGACGCCGCGATGCAGGTGCTCGGCAGCCGTCTCTTCGCGGCGCAGCGCAGCGCCGTTGAGCGCCAGCACGACGTGGTGCTCGCCTTCGACACGGCCGGCCGGCGCGTTCGCATCCATCACGACGGCGGCACGGCGACAAACAAGAGCGGGGCGAACAACGGCGCCGTCGACACGGGCGAGTACGTCAGTTGGGTGCCGCTGGAGGAGGGCGTCGTCTTCGGGCGCGGCGGCGCACCGGCGTACCGCGACTACGGCACCGCCCACACGGCCGCGCTGTCCTTCGCCAAACGGCAGAACGGCATGCCGGCACTGATCTTCCGCCGCAACGGCAGCACCAGCGAGCGCGGTGTGCTCTACCTCACCACGCTGCGTGCCGCGCGGTCGGCGAATCGGCCGCAGGACGCCCGGCTCGCCGTCATCGAACGCGCTACCGGCCGGCCGACCTGGTACACCTACCGCTCTTCGCAATGGCAGCGGGATTTCTGATGCGCAAGCGCCAGGGCTTCACCCTCTTCGAGGTGCTGGTGGCGCTGGTGCTGCTCGGCCTCGGCCTCGCCAGCGCGCAGGCGCTGCTGACCGACCGCCTCGTGCGCAACGTGGCGCAGGAGGGCCAGCGTGCCACGGCGCATCAGCTCGCCGACGAGCGCATCGACCGGATCCTCGCCGACCCCGACTACTCGCAACTGGAGACGCGCTTCAACGGCACCGAGACCCCCGTGCCCGGCTTCGCCGGCTTCGGCCGCAACACCTGGATCGTCAACAACCGCAAGCGCAGCGGCGACCCGGCGTTCAAGACGATCACGGTGCGCGTCTGGCACGCCGCGCTGCGCGACACGGTGAGCCGCACCACCATCCGGAGCGACCAATGAACGGACCCCCGCTGCGGGCGCGCGCCGGCGCGACGCTCCTCGAGCTGCTCGTGGCGCTCACGCTCCTCGGCGTCGTCGTCGGGGGGGCCATGAGCTTCCTGCGGCAGCAGAGCAACTCCGTGGCGCTGGGGAACGACGAGATGAAAGCGCTGCAGAACGCGCGCTTCGCGCTCAGCCTGCTGCAGACCGACCTGCGCACCGCCGGCAGCGGGGTCGCCAGCGGCCAGCCGCCGCTCGTCTACGCGGACAGTGACGTGGTCGTCTTCAACGTCAACTACCTGGACAAGGAGGCGTACAGCGCGACGGCCACCGTCTCGGCTCCGCTCTACGTGGAGGAGGACGCGCCGGAGGGCGCGGTCTCCTCGCTCTCGCCGCTGGCGAAACTCGCGATCCCGGGCACCAGCCTCAGCTACCCCCAGGTCCAGTACATGGAGGGCGGCGCGGCCAGCCTGGCGGAGACGCTGGTCTTCTTCTTCGCGCGCGACAGCAGCACGGCGCGGCCGGACGACTACGTGCTCTTCCGGCAGGTCAACCGCACGAGCCCCGAGGTCGTCGCGCGGGACCTGATCCGCACCGTCGAGGGCGACCGGCTGTTGCCGTTCTTCGAGTTCCTCTACCCCGACACCGTCGGCGGCAGCGTAGAGCTACTGGCATTCGCCAACTCCGTTCGGCTCTACCACGAGATCGCACAGCACCACACCATGCCGGACACCGGGGCGGCGGCGCTGATCGACCGGATTCGCGCCGTGCGCGTCAACCTGACGGGGACCAACGGGCAGACCGGGACGCGCGAACGCACGCGCCGCATGCGCCGGCTGATTCACCTGCCCAACGCGGCGGGCCGCGCAGTGCAGAGCTGCGGGCGCGAGCCGCTGCTCACCGGCGCGCTCGGCCTCGCGCGCGTGGAGCTGGACGGCGCTCCCGCCATCCGCCTGACCTGGCCCGCCTCGGTGGACGAGGCGACCGGCGAGCAGGACGTCGTCCGCTACGTGATCTGGCGCCGCGTACCGCCCGCCACCGAGTGGGGAGACCCCTACGTCAGCCTGCCGGCGACCGGCGCCGCCCAGCAGTGGGACGACCGCAGCGTCGAGACGGGCAAGACGTACTTCTACCGGATCGCCGCGCAGGACTGCACCCCCGCGTTCTCCGCGTCGATCAGTGCGTCCCTGGAGGTGACGACATGAATCGCCTGCGAGCAGCCCCGACGGCGCCGCCGGCCCGGCGCCTGGCGCAGGACGAGACCGGCGCCGCGCTCGTCCTGGTGCTCCTGCTGCTGGCCGCCATCGCGATGCTGGCCGTCGGCGCCGTGCTGATGACGAGCAACGCCGTGGCGATCAACCACAGCGAGCATAGCCAGCGCCAGCTCGAGCCGCTGGCCATCGCGGGCATCGAGCGCGCCCGCGCGCGGCTCGCCCTCGACAAGACGCTGGTCCGAAGCGGGGTCACCACCACGATCGAGGAGAACAGCGCCGTCAGCGATGCCCACGGCACGGCGATCGCCGGCGTGCGGCGCTGGACGTACGTGCGGCAGGGGGGCAACACCTCCGGCGAGTACCTCCCCGTCTACTACGTCCTCAGCATGGTGGAGGACGCCGCCGGCCGGCGCGTCCTGCGGCGCGCGCAACTGACGCAGCAGAGCTTCGCGCAGTTCGCCTACTTCGCCGACGAATTCGGCGGGCTGATGGTCAACGGCGACCGCTTCAGCGGCCCGGTCCACTTCAACGACCACATCACCATCGGCAGCGGCAAGGGCTACTTCAACGGCCGGCTCACCGTCTCCGGGCGCATCAACGGGAAGCAGAACGGCGTCTACGGGCGCGACGGCTACAAGGAATACGCCGACGAGATCCCGCTGCCGGACACGCGCGACCTCGACGACCTCGAGGCGCTCGCCAGCAAAGCGGGCTACAACTTCACCTCCTCCAGCGCCGGCAACGCGGGGGAGGCGATCCTGCGCATCGAGTTCGTCTTCGTGGACCTGAACAAGGACGGCGTGCGCGACGCGAACGAGGGCTTCTTCAAGGTCTACGAGGTCAAGAACGCGGCCAACACCGGCTTCGTCGTCGCCACGCAGAAGGTCGGCAGCTCCAAGGAGATCATCGAGCTGACCTCCGCGAACTGCGGCGACTACGCCGGCGGGTCGTTCCGCGCCGCGCGCTGGCACCACCTGCCCTGGTCGCTGCTGATGCCGGAGGCGCACAAGCATGAGATCGGCCCCGCGCTGCGGAAGAACAACGCCGCCGAGCACCGCTGCTTCCTCGGCGGGGCGAAGGAGCTGACGCTGACCGAGACCTTCTTCGCGGATGACGGGATCGGCGTCTGGAAGAAGTACACCGGGCCGTGGCTGGTGGGCAAACCCGCGCGGCTCAGCGAGCCCGACCTCAACGGCGAAGGCGACTACCTCTGGCCGTTGAGCCCGACGTTCAACCCGAACGTCAAGGGCGTCATCCACGTCCGCGGCAAGGTCGCGGTCAGCGGCGTGCTGCGCGGGCGCGTGACCCTGGCGGCGACGTACAACATCATCGTCGCCGACGACATCCTCTACGCCACCGACCCCGGCGCCGAGATCGGCTGCGGCGACACGCGACGCGACATGCTCGGCCTCTTCAGCGGCCGCGACATCGTGCTGGCGAACAACAACCTCAACGCGCCGCGCAAGGTCGAGACCGCCGGCAGCCTCTACTACACCAACTGGGACGACACCTCGGACGAGCGCATCGACGGCGTGCTGCTGGCGCTGGGCAGCCACTACGTGGAGGACGTCGGCACCGGCGCCGGCTCGAAAGGGACCAACCCCGGCGAACCCTGCCAGGGCCAGGCGTTCGGGCGCGGCTGCATCTTCTACAACGGCGGCAGCATCATGAAATCGGTGGGGGCGCACGAGGGCGGCAGCGGGTCGCAGCAGAACCAGGGGCACCTGAACCGCTCCGCCTTCGACGTCTGCGCGGCGGTGAACCCGCCGCCCTACTTCCCCACCACCGGGCAGTTCTTCCTCAACAAGATGATCGAGGAGGACCCCACCAATAAGACGGACCTGAAGAAGTACCTGGAGCTGCTCGACGTGGGCGGTTGACGCGCCGGGCGGGTGCGGCCCGGCTTGCCGGGCGCGGGCTGTGCGGGGTAGCTTGGCCGCCGCTTCACCCCGCACCCGGAGCCGGTCATGGACCTGCACGACGCCCAGCAGCACGTCGACCGCTACATCTCGCAGTTCGAGCTGGGCTACTTCCCGCCGCTGGTGAACCTCGCCCGGCTGGCCGAGGAGGTCGGCGAGCTGGCGCGCGAGCTGAACCACCAGTTCGGCCCCAAGACCAAGAAAGCCGACGAGCCCGAGGGCGACATCGCGCTCGAGCTCGGCGACATCCTCTTCGTCGTCATCGTGCTGGCCAACCAGCTCGGCATCGACCTGCAGCAGGCGATGGAGCAGACGCTGCGCAAGTACGAAGTCCGCGACGCCGAGCGCTGGGAGCGGAAGGACGGCGGAGCGGGTGAAGGGGTGAAGGGGTGAACGGGTGACCCCTCGCGGCCGCACCGCCGGGTCGGCGCCTCCCGTTCACCCGCTCAGCCGTTCGGCGTCCCGCGATTCAGCGCATCGAGCGTGTCGACCGCGCGGCGCAGGTGCGGGATGACGATGGAGCCGCCCACCACCAGGCCCACCGAGAACGCCTCGAAGAACTCCTCCTCGGTGACGCCCTCCTCCTTGCAGCGCACCAGGTGGTAGGTGACGCAGTCGTCGCAGCGCAGCACCAGCGAGGCGACGAGGCCGAGCAGCTCCTTCGTCTTCACGTCCAGCGCGCCGGCCTCGTAGGTGCGCGAATCCAGCGCGAAGAAGCGCTTGATCTCCAGGTTGCCCGCTTCCAGGATGCGCTCGTTCATGCGCTCGCGGAAGCGGCGGAACTCCTCCAGTCGGTCCGGCACGGTTTCCTCCTCCGGTCAGGGGCCGCGGAAGATGCCCACCGGCCGGCCTGCTCGTCAAGCGCGGCACGGCGCGGCGGCGCGGGGGTAGCAGGCCGCCATGAACGCCGCGCAGACACTTTCTCCGACCGAGCTTAGTGCCCGTGTCAAGCGGCGCGCGCTCGCGCTCGGCTTCAGCTCGGTCGGCATCGCGCCCGCGCTGCCGAGTGCGCACGCCGCGCACTACGCTGCCTGGGTGGAGCAGGGCCACCACGGCGAGATGGCGTACCTCGCGCGCGCGGACGCCGTCGCCAAGCGCGCCGACCCGGGGCGGGTGGTGCCGGGCGCCAAGTCGGCGGTGGTGGTCGCGCAGAACTACTTCGTCGGCGGAGCGGGCCGCGAGCCCGAGAGCGAAGATCCCGCGCGCGCCGTCGTCGCGCGCTACGCGCGCAACGACGACTACCACGACCTGCTCAAGGATCGCCTGATCGGGCTGCAGAGCTGGATCGACGCCGAGCTGACGCCCGTGGGCGGGCGCGCCTACGTGGACACCGGCCCGGTGCTGGAGCGCGAGCTGGCGCAGCGTGCCGGGCTGGGCTGGCAGGGCCGCAACTGCATGCTCATCCAGCCGCGGCGCGGCAGCTACTTCTTCCTCGGCGTCGTGCTGCTGGACGTGGAGCTGGCGTACGACGCGCCCTTCGAGCGCGACCACTGCGGCACCTGCACGCGCTGCGTCGTCGCCTGCCCAACGGGCGCGCTGCTTGGCCGCGACCCGTGCGGCGCGCCGCAGATCGACGCGCGCCGCTGCATCTCGTACCTGACCATCGAGCTGAAGGGCGCCATCCCCCGCGAGCTGCGGCCACTGCTCGGCAACCGCGTCTACGGTTGTGACATCTGCCAGGAGGTCTGCCCGCACAACAGCCCGAAGTTCGTGCAGCTCACCGACGAGGCCGCGTTCTGGCCGCGCGCGGGCGTCCATGGCGAGCGGCTGATCGAGTTGATGGCCCTCTCGCAGGAGGAGTTCTCCCACCGCTTCAAGAACTCGCCGGTGAAGCGCGCGAAACGCCGCGGGCTGCTGCGCAACGTCGCCGTCGCACTCGGCAACTGGGGCTCGCCCGAGGCGGTGCCGGGGTTGGCCGCGGGGCTCGCGGACGAGGAGCCGTTGATCCGCGGGCACGCGGCCTGGGCGCTGGGCCGCATCGGCGCGGAGGCGGCGCGGCAGGCGCTGCGGGGCAGGGTGGAGGTGGAGGAGGACGCATGGGTACGCGAAGAGCTCGAGCTTGCGCTCGATCCGTAGTCGCCGAGGGCGAAGTACCTCGGTGCGTCCGGGGCGCTGCGCAGCGTGACGATCGCCCACTCCCGATTGGCTCGCTTCATCCCGGGTCATTCACGACGGCCGGCTGAGTTCAGGGATTCGGGTCCCCGGGAGCATGTGAGCTTATGGGGAAGCCAGAAGGCCATCCGCCCCCTTTCCCCCCTCGTAGGGCGACGGCGGCGGCGCTACCACTCCGGATTCCCCGCCCTGGGGAACTACGCGGGTTGGGGCAGGGCCGGGGGTGGCGGTGAGCCGCGGCTGGGGTAGAGTTCGCCGGGCCGAGCGTTGGTCACCAGGAAGAAGTGATTCGGGAAGAGATGCTGCTGCTCGTCCGGCCGCTCCAGCACAGCGAGGACCACGCGCCGAGCGAGGCTCCAGCTCCGGCGCGGTAGGTGAGCGCGTGCAGCCACAGCCGGCCCTCGGCCGGTGGCCGCCCCGGAGGACGGCCGAGCTTGGGGGCAGCGAGACGCTCCAGGGCGGCGTTGCTCTTCAGGCGCGCCAGGTAGCGCACCGGGCCCAGCGCCTCCAGCGCCGCGAGGAGTTGACCTGACGCTGGCCGTCGGCGAGGAGGGCGTTGCGATCAACAGCCATGATGTGAACGTTACTCAGTCCTCCACCGGCTGCGCCGAGCCTGGAACATGAAAGGGTTGTCATCCCGAGCGTAGCGAGGGATCTGCAGGTGGAGAGCCCGCGAACTGCAGATCCCTCAGTGCGTTCGGGATGACAGTCCGAAGATCGACGAGGACAGATCCTCTTTTCACTGTCCCCCACCGGCGGTGCCGACCCTGGACGACGAAACTAGTGCGACTTCAACCCCGCTACTCGGCAACGGGAGGCTCTGCAGCTCGGGCCCTCACCCCCGGCTCGCTCGTGCCTCGCTCGCCACCCCCTCTCCCCATGCTGGGAGAGGGGGAACTGAGCCAACCTCCCGCCGTGCTCCCCCTCTCCCGCCGGCGGGAGAGGGGGTCGGGGGGTGAGGGCCCAAGCCACCGAATCCACCTGCCGAAGACCTCACTTGATCCTGCACTAGGAGTGTGTCCGAGTAACGGAGCAGAGGAGAGGCAGGGGCAGCAGCTGAGGGGGATTACAGGGAGCGAGGTGAGGGGCATTCCGAACGCGCTTTGCTCGCACCGGACATGCATCGATCAAGGCAATCGGTGCGTGCGGATGCGGAGCTGACGCTCGGCTCACGCCAGCGTCAGCCGTGCGGCGCTGCCGGGCAGCCTCCACCCACTCGCCTTCAGCTTGAGCAAGTTGTGCACGGTGGCCACCAGCGTCCACTCCCCGCGCACGCACGCCAGCCCACGCAGCAGGAACTGCCGGAAGCCGCGGGCCCCCTTCGTCTGCCCAAAGACCGGCTCCACGCTGCTCTTCCTGCGCCCGTACTCCGCACGCCCCTGCTCCGTGCGAAGCTTGTAGCGCATGCGTGCCTTGCCCCTCAACTCCGCCGGCACCGGTTCCGCCGCCTGCGCGAGCTATCGCCACTCGCTGTGCTTGATCCGCTGGGTCGCCACGTAGACGTCGATCCCCTGGGCCTCCCCCCTGGGCCTCCAGCGCCTCCACCTGCGGCAGCGATCAGTATCCGCTGTCGGCGCTGACGCCCCCGGGCCGCTGCCCCAGCTCGGCCTCCACCCGCTCCACCATCGGCGCGAGCTGCTCCTTGTCGTTGCCGGTGCCCACGACCTCCGTCCCCACGATCACCTGAGTCGCAGCGTCGACCGCCGCCTGCACGTTGTAGCCATAGGTACGTGAGCAGAAGTCCTTCTTTGCATTACTGCAGCCCTCGCGCGCGGCGGCTAAAGGCGCAGCAACAGGGGCGCGACCCCCGCCTGCGCGGGCTCAATTCCGGCTCGGCCGGGCTTAGCTGCCGAAGGTCGGCTTTGCGAACTCGTGGCGCTGCACGCTGCGTGTGCACCGGACTACGGCAGCGGCTGGCGCTGCATCGCTGCGCGAGGCACCGGACCACCCAGCCGCCGCAGCGAAGGCCGGCGCAAGTGCCAAGAACCTGTGCACGGTTCCCTACCAGGTGCGCCGTGCCGGGCAAGAGCAGGGCCAGCGCCCACGTGCCATAGCAGCAGGGCGAGCCTTTGGCCCGCCCACCCGCGCCGGCCCCACTTTCCCACCTACTGCGCGGCCCCTGCCCCGTGGCCGGTGATGGGCGGTGCCGCGCCGCCGGGGCAGGGTGGAGGTGAGCGGCGCGGGCTGCTCCCGTTCGTCCCTGGCATCTCCCGTCCGGCCGCCGGCCGTCCCGCTCGTCCCGCCGTCGTGGCCCGCGGCGGCGGCCCCGCCGAGATTCCGGGTCGCCGGGCCCGGGGGTCGGGCCGGCGGCGTGGTCCAACCCCCCGACCGGGAGAGCGCTCGATGATGTCGGCAGCGGCAGTGCATGAACGGCGGCACGATCTGGACTGGCTGCGCGTCCTCGCGATTCTCCTGCTCGTCTACTTCCACACCGGGATGATCTTCGCCGCCGAGGTGGGGTGGCACGTCAAGAACTCGGAGACCAGCGCACTGGTGCGGGAGGTCAACTACTTCCTCTCGCGCTGGCGCATGGCGCTGCTCTTCCTGATCTCGGGGGTCGGAACGCACTACGCGCTGCGCCGCCGCTCGGCGGGCGGGTACGTGCGCGAGCGCGCGAAGCGCCTGCTGGTGCCGGTCGTCTTCGGGATGCTGGTCGTCGTGCCGCCGCAGATCTACCTGGAGCGGGTGGCGGGCGGCGCCGCCTTCGCGTCGTACTTCGAGTTCTGGCCGAGCGTGCTGCAGCTCCGGCTCTACCCGGAGGGCAACCTCAGCTACCATCACCTCTGGTTCGTCTTCTACCTGTTCCTCTACTCGCTGGCGGCGTTGCCGCTCTTCCTGTGCCTGCGCAGCCCGCGCGGGCAGGGGTGGGGGCCGCGGCTGGCGAGGCGCCTGCGCGGCTGGCGGATCTACACCCCGGCGCTGCCGCTGGGTGGCGTGCTCGCGGCGCTCGTGGTACGCTTCCCCGGCCCGCCGGACGTCGTCCACGACTGGGCGCACCTGCTGTACTACTTCCTCTTCTTCGTCTTCGGCTACGCCCTGGCGGTGGCCGACGGGCTGTGGCGCACCGTCGCGGAGCAGCGCCGCGCCTCGCTCACCCTTGCGCTGCTGGCACTGGCGGTGATCAACTACCTGCGCTGGAACGACCTGGAGCCGGCGTTCGCCTACTCCGCCGCGCGCGCCCGGTTCGAGCTTCTGCAGGGCTTCCATGCCTGGTGCTGGGTGCTGGCGATCCTCGGCTATGCGCGGCGATACCTGAACTTCCGCAACGCGTTCCTGGCGTACGCGAACGAGGGGATCTACCCGTTCTACATCCTCCATCAGACGATGATCGTGCTCGTCGGCTTCTACGTGGTGCAGGTGGAGGAGAGCATCCTGATGAAGTACCTTTTCGTCAGCACCCTCGCGCTCCTGCTGAGCTGGGCGATCTACGACCTGGCGGTGAAGCCGGTGCCGGTGCTGCGCTTCCTCTTCGGGATGAAACCCGCCCGCCGAGTGGAGCCTGCGGGCACGGCGGACGCGTTCGATCCCGAGCGCGGCGAGGAACCCGAACTCCGGCGAGGAGCTGCAGAGCCCTCGCGTCGTTCGGGACGACCGGCCGTCTCCTCGGGAGCGGAGTGACCGGGTACCGGGTGGCGTGACCGACGCGCGTGCCCGCCCGTTCGGGTCGGCGCGCTCCCCCAACACAGGAGGGCAGGGGTGTTCCGCTGGTTCCGCTGGCAAACCTGGGTGCTGGGCCTGGTGCTGTTCGGCGCCCTCGGCCTGCTGACGTTCGCGCACTACTACCTGGACGTGGTCGTGCGTGACGGCACGACGCCCTGGGCCGAGCCGCTGCTGGAGGAGCTGAGCGCGAGCTTCGGGATCGCGCTCTTCTTCCCCTGGGTCGTCCACTTCGCGCGGACGCACCCGCTCGAGCGGCGCGGCTGGCCCAGGCGATTGCCCGCGCACCTGGGCAACCTCGCGCTCGTGTCCGTGCTGCACACCACGTGGAACTGGCGCTCGCGCGAGGTGCTCTTCCCGCTCGCCGGCCTGGGCGACTACGACTATGGGGACCTGCCCGCCCGCTACGCGATGGAGCTTCCCATCGACCTGCTCTGGTACGCGGTCGTGGTCGGCTTCGTCCATCTCTTCGACCGCTACCGGGCCTCGCGCGCGCGCGCTCCAGGTCGCGCAACTGGAGGCGCAACTGACCCGCGCCCAGTTGCAGAACCTGCAGGCGCAGCTCAATCCGCACTTCCTCTTCAACGCGCTGAACACCGTCTCGGCGGTCATGTACGAGGACGTGGCGCGGGCCGATCAGGTGCTGTCGACGCTGGCGGAGCTGCTGCGGCGGGCGCTGCACGGCTCCACGCGGCCGTTGGTCACGCTGGCCGAAGAGCTGGAGGTGCTGGAGCTCTACGTCGAGATCATGCGGGCCCGCTTCGGCGAGCGGCTCCGGCTCACGCTCGCGGCGGAGGAGCGCGTGCAGGCGGCGCTCGTGCCCGCGCTCGTCCTGCAGCCGCTGGTGGAGAACGCGATCCGGCATGGCGCGCCCGCGCCACCCGAGACGGCGTGGGTGCAGGTGCGCGCTTGGGCGGAGGGCGAGCGCCTGCACCTCACGGTGGAGGACAACGGACCCGGCCTGGCTCCCGGCGAGCCAGCGCCGGGGCGGGGGGTGGGGCTCACGAATACGGCGGAGCGGCTGCGGGGGCTCTTCGGCGAGGAACAGTCGCTGTGGCTGCAGAACCGGCCGGGCGGGGGGCTGCGCGTCAGCGTCCGCATCCCGCTGCGCCTGATCCCGCAGGACGCGCTCGCACGGGGGGAGGTATGGAGCGGATCCGCGTGCTGATCGTGGACGACGAGCCGCCCGCGCGCGCGAAGCTGCGCCGCCTCCTGGCGGCCGAGCGCGGGACCGAGGTCGTCGGCGAGGCGGCGAGTGGACCGGAGGGGGTGGCCGCGATCCACAAGCTCGGGCCGGACCTGGTCTTCCTCGACGTGCAGATGCCCGGGCTGGACGGCTTCGACGTGCTGGGATCGCTCGACGGCGGGGCGCTGCCCTGCATCGTGTTCGTGACGGCGTTCGACGAATACGCCGTCCGCGCCTTCGAGGTGCACGCCGTCGACTACCTGCTGAAGCCGTTCACACCGGAACGGTTCGCGGACGCGCTGGCGCGCGTGCGCGAGCGGCTGCGCCTGCGCGAGGGCGAAGAGCTGGACGGGCGGCTCCGGCGCGTCCTGGCCGAGGTGCGCCCGCGCTCCGCGCCACTGGAGCGCCTGCTGGTGCCCGTGGGCGAGACGCAGATCGTGGTGGAGGTGAGCCGGATCGACTGGATGGAAGCGGAGCGGAACTACGTGCGTCTGCACGTCGGTGCCGCGTCGTACCTGGTGCGCGCGACGCTCAGCGTGCTGGAGGAACGGCTCGACCCGGCGCGGTTCGTCCGCATCCACCGCTCGCGCATCCTCAACGCGGCGCGCGTGCGCGAGATCCACCCCTGGTCGCACGGCGATCGACTGGTGGTGCTGCAGGATGGCACCGAGCTGCTGCTGAGCCGCCGCTACCGCGACCGCTGGTCGCGCCTCTCGCCCTGACGTGCGCTCTGCCGCCCGGCCGCGCCGCGCCACCGGCGGCGCACGAAAAACCCCTCGCCGGCGCGCGATGGCCGGCGAGGGGTTTCGGTGCTCGACGCCGCGGCGGATCGCCGCGGTCGGGGCTCAGCCCAGGCGGACGACGTTCTCCGCGGCCGGGCCCTTCTGGCCCTGCACGACGTCGAACTCGACCTGCTCACCCTCGGTCAGCGACTTGAAGCCGTTGCCCTGGATCGCCGAGTGGTGCACGAAGCAGTCCTTCGCGCCGTCCTCGGGCGTGATGAAGCCGAAGCCCTTGGCGTCGTTGAACCACTTGACGGTGCCGATGGTACGCATCCCGATGCTCCTTACTGTGTGACCGACTCTCGAGGTGCGGGACTTCCGTACCACCGATCGCCTGTTCGTCCGCGGTCGATCCCCCCGCGACGGGGTTCGGCGAATACAAGAAGGACCGGGGATCGACGAGCATCCCAGGTCCTAGCGTCCTCTGGTGCTTCGGTGCAATCGCCGGGCGTTTCCGCCGAGGCTGAAGGGTAGCGGCAGCGCGTACGCTTGTCAAGTGCGGCGCGGCCTTTCATCCGGCGGCGGCGCCGCCCATCTTGTCGCGGCGCTCCCGGCGGCGCGGCGCACCCGGTGGGGTGCGGGCCCGCGGGGCATCTGGACGGGAGGCTCCAGCGTGGAACACGGCGGCAGCGGCGGCGGGTGCGAAGGGCGGCGCGCTCGCGCGGGCGGACGGCGGTGGGGCCGGCCGCTGGCGGTGCTGACGGCGCTCGCCGCGCTGGGCGTGGGCGGCGGCGCCTGCGGGCGCGCCACGCCGGAGGCGGAGGCGGAGGAGGTGCGGGTGGCGGTCACCGCCAGCTTCGCGGACGTGCAGGCCGAGCTGGCGCGGCGTTTCCGTGCGCGCGGCGGCCCGCCGGTGCGCGCGAGCGTCGGCTCCACGGGGCAGCTCTACGCGCAGGTCCGCGGCGGCGCGCCGTTCGACGTGCTGCTCGCGGCCGACGCCGAACGGCCGCGGCGGCTGGAGGCCGAGGGCGAGGCCGTCGCCGGCTCGCGCTTCACCTACGCCTATGGCCGCCTGGCGCTCTACGGGCCGACGCTCGACTCGGTGCGCGCCGCCGGCGCGGACCTGCGCGCGGCGCGCCTGACGCACCTGGCCATTGCGAACCCGGCCGTGGCGCCCTACGGTGTCGCCGCGCTGGAGGTGCTGCAGCGGCTGGGGCTGCGCGAGCGCCTGCAGCCGCGGCTGGTGCGCGGCGAGAGCGTGGCGCAGACGTACCAGTTCGTGCGCACGGGCGCGGCGGAGCTGGGCTTCGTGGCGCTCTCGCAGGTGATCCGTGCGCCGCGGCGCAGCTACTGGCTGGTGCCGGCGGAGCTGCACCGGCCGATTGCGCACGACGCCGTGCTGCTGCGCGCCGGTGCGCAGAGCCCCGCGGCGCGCGAGTACCTGCGCTTCCTGCAGAGCGCCGAGGCGCGGCGCGTCATCGAGTCGTTCGGCTACGCCACGCGCCCGTAGCCGGCGCAACCGGGAGAGCGATGCAGCCGAGTGACTGGTGGGCGGTGCGCCTGACGCTGCAGTTGGCGGCGGTGACGACGCTGCTGCTGCTGCTGACCGCGACGCCGTTGGCCTGGTGGCTGGCGCGCACGCGCTCGCGGCTGCGCGCGCCGGTGGAGGCGCTCGCCGCGCTGCCGCTGGTGCTGCCGCCCACCGTGCTCGGCTTCTACCTGCTGGTGCTGCTGGGCCCCGCGGGTCCGGTCGGCCGCCTGTGGGAGGGGCTGGGCGGGGCACGGCTGGTCTTCTCCTTCCCCGGGCTGGTGATCGGCTCGATGGTCTTCTCGCTGCCGTTCGCGGTGCAGCCGCTGCAGAACGCCTTCCGCGCCATCGGCGAGCGACCGCTGGAGGCCGCGGCGCTGCTCGGCGCCTCGCCGCTCGACCGCTTCTTCAGCGTCGCGCTGCCGCTGGCGCGCCCCGGCTTCCTGACCGCCGCGACGCTGAGCTTCGCGCACACGGTCGGCGAGTTCGGCGTGGTGCTGATGCTGGGCGGCAACATCCCGGGGCGTACGCAGGTGCTCTCCATCGCGGTCTACAACCACGTGGAGGCGCTGGAGTACCGGGCCGCGCACCTGCTGGCGGCGGGGATGCTGGCGTTCTCCTTCGCGGCGCTGCTCGGCGTCTACGCGCTCGGGCGGCGCCGCGAGGGCTGGTGGCGGTGAGCGGGCTGGAGGCGGCGCTGCGCGCGGAGCGCGGCGGTTTCACGCTCGACGTGGCGCTGCGGCTGCCGGAGCGCGGGGTGACCGGCCTGTTCGGCGCCTCGGGCTCGGGCAAGACGACGCTGCTGCGCTGCCTGGCGGGGCTGGAGCCGCGCTGCGCCGGCCAGGTGCGGCTGGGCGACCGGCTCTGGCAGGACACGGCGGCGCGCCTCCACCTGCCGCCGCACCGGCGCGGCGTCGGCTACGTCTCGCAGGAGGCCGACCTCTTCGCGCACCTGGACGTGCGCGGCAACCTGCGCTACGCCGAGCGCCGCGCGCGCGAGCGCGCCCTCGCCTGGGACGACGCCGTCGGCTGGCTGGGCGTGGAGCCGCTGCTGGGCCGCTCGCCGCGCACGCTCTCCGGCGGCGAGCGGCAGCGGGTGGCCCTTGCGCGCGCGCTGCTCTCCGGCCCGCGGCTGCTGCTGATGGACGAGCCGCTGGCCGCGCTGGACGAGGTCAGCCGCCGCGAGATCCTGCCCTGGCTGGAGGCGCTGCCGGCGCGGCTGGCGATCCCCATCGTCTACGTCAGCCACTCGCTGCGCGAGGTGCTGCGCCTGGCGGACCACCTGCTGTGGCTGGTCGGCGGGCGGGTGCGCGCCGCCGGGGTGCCGGACGCGGTGATGGCCGACTTCGGCTTCGCGCGCTGGCAGGGCGAGGAGGCCGCGGTCGTGGCCGCGGCCGAGGTGCGCGAGCACGACGAGGCCTACGCGCTGACGCGGCTGGCCTCGCCCTGGGGCGCGCTCTGGGTGCGGCGCCAGCCGCACGCGCCCGGCGAGCGCGTGCGCGTGCAGATCCGCGCGGCCGACGTCAGCCTGGGGCTCGCGCCCGAGCCGGCGTCCAGCCTGCTCAACCAGTTCGCGGTGCGCGTGCTGGCGATGGAGGACGGCACGGCCGGCGAGGTGCTGCTGCGCCTCGGCGCGGACGACGCCGCCGCGCCGCTGCTGGCGCGCATCACCCGCCTCTCGCGCGACCGGCTGGGCCTGGCCGTCGGCGCCGCCGTCTACGCGCGGGTCAAGTCCGTCGCGGTGGTGGAGTAGGGGTCGGGGGTCGGGGGTCAGGGGTCAGGGGAACTGCAACGTCAACAGCACTGCCGTTGCGGTTGTCGTTCCCTGACCCCTGACCCCCGACCCCCGACCCCTGGACCCGTTGTCCCGCCGCCGCGGCGGGGGCTACATTCCGGCGGCGCGGCTGACCGCTCCGCCCGCAGCCCGCCCGTCGTCTCCACCCGAGCGCAGCGTGCGATGGCGCACATCCCCGACGGCTTTCTCAGCGCCCCGGTCATCCTCGGCAGCTCGGCGGCCAGCGCGGCGATGCTGGCGCTGGCCGCGCGGCGCTCGCGCGACACGCTGCAGGAGCGGCAGGCGCCGCTGCTGGGCGCGACGACCGCGTTCGTCTTCGCCGCGCAGATGTTCAACTTCCCGCTCGCGGCCGGCACCAGCGCGCACCTGCTGGGCGGCGTGCTGGTGGCGGTGCTGGCCGGGCCGTGGGCGGCGATGCTCGTCGTCTTCGCCGTGGTGCTAGTGCAGGCGCTGCTCTTCCAGGACGGCGGGATCGCGGCGCTCGGCGCCAACACGCTGAACCTGGCGGTGCTGGGCGCGGGCGGCGGCTGGCTCGTCTACCGCTGGGCGTTCGCCATGCTCGGCGCGGGCGCGCGGCGGCGGCTGGCGGCGGTGGCGCTGGCGGCGTTCGTCTCCGCGCTGCTGACCGGCGCGGGCGTGGCGCTGGAGCTCTCACTCTCGGGCGTGGTGCCGCTGCGCTCGGCGCTGCTGGTGCTGCTCGGCAGCCACGCGCTGATCGGCCTCGCCGAGGCGGCGCTGACCGTCGGCATCCTGGCGGCGGTGCTGCGCACGCGCCCCGAGCTGACGCCGGCCGCCGACCTGCCGGGCCCGGCCGCGCGGCGCTGGGCGCTGGGCGTCGGCGCGCTGGCGCTGGCGCTGGCGGTGGGCGCCGGCCACTTTGCGTCCGGCGCACCGGACGCACTGGAAGTGGCGGCGGCGCGCTTCGGGCTGCACGAGGCGCCAGCGCTGCTGGCGACGCCGTTCGCCGGCTACGAGGCGGCGGTCGGCGGGCCGTGGCTGGTGGGCACCGTCGGCGTCGCGGCGGTCTTCGCCTGCGGCTGGCTGGCGCTGCGTCTGCTGGCGCGGCGCTGAGGGCCGGTGGGCTTCCATCACCTGGACCGCTACGCCGACGCGGGCGGCCCGCTCGCGCGGCTGGCGCCCGCGGCGCGCGTGCTAGGCGTGGTGGTGATCGCGCTCGGCGCCGCGCTGCTGCCGCCGGGCGCCTGGCCACAGATGACGGCGCTGCTGCTGCTGGTGCTGCTGCTGGCGGTGCTGGCGCGGGTTCCGCTCGCGGTGTTCGCCGCGCGCGCCGCGGCGCCGCTCGCGCTGCTGGCGCTCGCCTCGGCCGCCGTGCTGGTGCTGGCGCCCGGCGAGCCGCTGGCGCGGCTGGGGCCGCTCGCGCTGACGGACGCGGGGCTGCAGCGCTTCACCGCCGCGCTGGGGCGCGGCGCGGCGGCGGTCGGCGCCGGCGTGCTGCTGGTGAGCACCACGCGTTTCCCCGAACTGGTGGAGGCGCTGCGCGAGCTGCGCCTGCCCGCCGCCGTCACCGCCGCGCTCGGCCTCGCCTACCGCTACCTCTATCTGCTGACCGACGAGCTGGAGCGGCTGCGGCGCGCGGCGGCCAGCCGCAACGCGCGCCGGGGCAGCGCGCCGCGCCGGCGGCTGCTGGTGGCGCTGGCGGCCAGCGCCTTCACGCGCAGCTACGCCCGCAGCGAGCGCGTCCACCGCGCGATGCTGGCGCGCGGCTACACCGGCGCGCTGGCCTCGCTGCGCCCACACCCGCTGGAGCGCGGCAGCGCGCTCGCCGTCGCGGGGCTGGCCGGCGTGGTGGCGGGCATCGTCGCCTGGGCGCGCCTGTGACGCAGCCGCAGGCCGCGCAGGCCGACGCGCTACTGGAGGTGCACGACCTCGCCTACCGCTATCCCGGCGCGGGCTGGGCGCTGGAGGGCGTGAGCTTCGCGCTGCGGCCCGGCGAGCGGGTGGCGGTGCTGGGCCCCAACGGCGCGGGCAAGAGCACGCTGCTGCTGCACCTGAACGGGCTGCTGCTCCCGGAGCGCGGGCGGGTGCTGGTGCAGGGGCTGGAGGTGACGGAGCACACCGCGCGGCGGGTGCGCGCCGCCGTCGGGCTCGTCTTCCAGGATGCCGACGACCAGCTCTTCCTGCCCTCGCTGCTGGAGGACGTCGCCTTCGGGCCGCTGAACGAGGGCCGCACGCCGGCCGAGGCCACGGCGCTCGCCCGCGCGGCGCTCGCCGAGCTGGGGCTGGAGGCGTTCGCCGAGCGCGCGGCGCACCACCTCAGCGGCGGCGAACGCCGCCTCGCCGCGCTGGCGACCGTGCTGGTGATGCGCCCCCGCCTGCTCGTGCTCGACGAGCCGACCGGTGCGCTCGACGCGCGCGCCCGCCAGCGCGTCGTGCATCTGCTGCAGCGCCGCAGCGAGACGCTGCTGCTCGCCACGCACGATCTGGAGGCCGCCGCCGCGCTCTGCGAGCGCGCGCTGCTGATCGACGAGCACCGGCTCGTCGCGGACCTGCCGCTGCCCACGCTGCTCGCCGACCGCGAGCGCCTGCAGCGCCACGGCCTGCTGGCGCCGCTGTGACGGCCGGCCGCGTCGAGACCGCTGCCCTTTGCGCCGCGAGTCGCTACTTTGGGGGGTGCCCCTGCGGCTGCGCGGCGGCACGCGCCGCGCGGCCGCGCCGGTCGGTCACCCCTGGCCCGGGAGGTAGCCATGTCCGCGGAGCGCCTGCGGGAGTTCCTCGACCAGAACGGCGTGAAGTACGTCGTCACCCGGCACTCGACGGCGTTCACGGCGCAGGAGGTCGCCGCCGCCGCGCACATCCCCGGCCGCGCGATGGCGAAGACGGTGATGGTCAAGCTCGGCGGCGAGCTGGCGATGGTGGTGGTGCCCGCCTCCGGGCGCGTGGACCTGAAGCGCCTGCACCAGCTCACCGGCGAGCCCGTGGAGCTGGCCAGCGAGGCGGAGTTCCGCGCCGCCTTCCCCGACTGCGAGGTCGGCGCGATGCCGCCGTTCGGCAACCTCTACGGCGTCGCGGTCTACGTCGCCGGCGAGTTGGGCCGCAACCCCAGCATCGCCTTCAACGCCGGCTCGCACCGCGAGCTGATGCAGATGCAGTACGACGACTTCGTGCGGCTGGTCAAGCCGCGCATCGTCGAGCTGGCGTACGCCCGCTGAGCCGCGCGGCCCTGCCGCGTGCCGGCGCGCCCCCCGCTCCCGCGGGGGGCGCGCTGCCTTTGCCCCCCACACCACTCTTCTCATGGACTACGCCACCGAGACCTGGCAGGCGCTGGCACGGCTGCGCGAGACGGCGCCGCTGGTGCAGAACATCACCAACTACGTTGCCATGGACGTGGCGGCGAACACGCTGCTCGCGCTCGGCGCCTCGCCGGCGATGGCGCACGCCGTCGAGGAGGTCGAGGAGTTCGTCGGCATCGCGCAGGCGCTGGCGCTCAACATCGGCACGCTCTCGCCCGCCTGGGTGCAGGCGATGCAGCTCGCCGCCGCGCGCGCGCTGCAGCTCGGCAAGCCCTGGGTGCTGGACCCGGTCGGCGCCGGCGCCACGCAGTACCGCACCCGCACCGCCGCCGCGCTCGCACGCCAGCGGCCGACCGTGGTGCGCGGCAACGCCTCCGAGATCCTGGCGCTCGCCGGCACCGGCGCCGCCACCAAGGGCGTCGACAGCACGGCGGCCTCGGACGACGCGCGCGAGGTGGCGCGGCGGCTGGCGGCGGAGCTGGGCTGCGTGGTGGCGGTGACCGGCGCGGTGGACTACGTCACCGACGGGCGCGTGGAGCGCAGCGTCGCCAACGGGCACCCGCTGATGACGCGCGTCACCGCGCTGGGCTGCTCGGCGACGGCGATGGTCGCTGCGTTCTGCGCCGTCGAGGACGACGCGCTCGTCGCCACGGCACAGGCGCTGGCGGTGCTGGGGCTGGCGGGCGAGCTCGCGGCGCGCCAGGCGGCCGGCCCGGGCTCGCTGCGCCTGCACCTGCTCGACGCGCTCTACCGGCTGGACGAGGCGACGGTCACCGCCGGCGTACGCATCGGCTGACGATTCGGGGGTTATTCCTCGGGGAGGCCGCGGTCGAGCGCGTCGAGCAGCGCGGCCGCGGCCACCGCGTAGGCAACCGCCTCGCGCTCGTCGGCGAGGCGGCGGCGCAGCTCCGCCTCCGCGGGCCCGGCCGGCGTGCGGTTCAGCAGCGCCACCCGCTGCTCGCGCATCTCGGGGCCCAGCGCGTTGAGCAGCAGCAGCAGGGCGCGGACGAGCAGCGGGGTGGGGATCTCGCGCAGCGTCTCCTCCGCCAGGCGGCGCACGCCGTCCGGCCCGGCGCCGTAGAGCTCTGCGGCGATGGCGAGCTGATCGTCCTGGCGCGCGCGGACCGGGTCGATCCATTCGTCGGCGACGGCGTCGGCCAGCCAGGCGGCGAGGCCGAGGAAGGCGCTGCGCTCCAGCACGTGCATCTCCGCCGGCGCCCAGCCGCCGTCGGCGCCCTGCGCGCGCGTGCCCAGCACCACGCGGCCGTCGCGCAGCCGCTCGGCGTACAGCTCCGTGGGCGGGCTCTCGGCGATGGGAACGGCGAAGCTCGGCTGCGGCATCGGGACCAGGCGGGTGCGGGCGTACAGGGTCTGGCGTTCAGCGGGCGCGCCGGGCAAGAACCCTGCCGATTGCTTGCGAGGCGCGCGGGCTCTAGCTTGCCCTTCCGGGGAGGTGCGGACGACGGAGCCAGGAGAGGACGAGCATGCGTCGCGAGTCGCAGCATGCAGCGGGGATCGTGTTGTATCGCCACGACGGAGAGCGCCGCTATCTGCTGCTGCGTTCGGCGCTCACGCGCCGCCCCGTGTGGGAGTTCCCCAAGGGCGGCATCGAGCAGGGCGAGGTGGAGCAGCAGGCCGCCGAGCGCGAGCTGCAGGAAGAGACGGGGCTGGCGTTGGGCGACTACACGCTGCAGCCCGGCTTCCTGGAAGAGGAGCGCTACTTCTTCACTCGCGGCAGCGGAGCCGAGCAGTTGCTGGTGGAGAAGCGGGTGACGTACTTCCTCGCCGAGTGGCGCGCCGGCGAGGTGCGGCTCTCGCCCGAGGCGACGCGCTACCACTGGGCGTCGTACGACGAGGCCGTGCGGCTGCTGCGCTTCCCGCAGAAACGCCGCGTGCTGGAGCAGGCGGAGCGCTGGCTGAGCGAGGGCGTCCGCTGATGCGAGGCACTCTGCGCTCGCTGCTGCTGGGGTGCGCGGCGCTGCTCGGCTGGGCGGCGTCGCTGGGCGCGCAGGAGATCGCGCCGGTCACCGTCGAGGGCCGCTCGGTCTTCTCGGTGGTGGCGACGCCGGCCGAGGGCGCGGCCCAGCGCGCCCAGCGGCTGCAAGCGGCGCTGCAGGATCGCATCCAGAGCGACCAGCCGCTCGCGCCGCTGCGCGTGGTGCCGACCGACAGCGCCGCCGCGATCGTGGTGGGGCCGGACACGCTGGTGCTGCTGGCGCGTAGCGATGTGGACGTCGTCGCCGCCGGGCCGCTCACGCCGCGCGAGGTGCGCACGGCCGCGCTGCGGCTGGGCGAGCAGTGGGCCGAATCGCTGCGCCACGCGTTCGAGGAGCTGGCGGCCGGCGAGCGCGCGCGCGTGGTGGTGGAGGGCTATCCGCTCTTCGAGGTGCGCGGCACGCCGGAGCAGCGCGCGGGACGGCGCGCGGCGGCGATCGGGCTGGGCGTCGCCGCGCTCGCCGCGCGCCCGGGCGCCACGCCCCGGGTGCGCGCGGTCGGCCCGGTCGTTCGCGCGGACGGCGAGGCGCTGCTCGAAGTCAGCCCGGCGGACGCCGCGGCGTACGACGCCAGCCCGCCGGAGCTGGCGCGGCGCTGGGCGGCGGACGTCGAGCGGGTGGTGGAGCGGCTGCGCCGGCAGAGCTCGCCGACGTTCTGGCTGCGCAGCCTCGGGCTGGCGCTGGCCGGGGCCGCGCTGGCCGCGCTGCTGCACTGGGCGCTGCGCCGCCTGAACCGGCACCTGGTGCAGCGTGCGCTCGGCGGCGCGGGCAGCGGGCGCGCCTGGGGGCTGGGGCCGGTGCTGCTGGGGCTCGCCATCACGCTGCTGCAGTTCGTCGTCTGGATGGCGCTCGTGCTCTGGGTGCTCTGGCTGATTCCGCGCACCCGCGCGCTGCCGTTCGCCGCCGGCGACTACGCGCTGCGCAGCCTGGAGCGCGCGGCGCTCTGGCTGGTCGGCGACGGCCTCGTCGTCGTGCTCGTCATGGTGCTGACCTTCTTCGTCGCGCGCTTCGCCGGCGCGCTCGTGCGTCGGCTCATGCAGGCGGCGGCGGAGCGGCGCGAGGGGCGCGCCAGCCAGCGCATCGGCACCCTCGGCGCCACGCTGGCAGCGACGGCTCAGTTGATCGTCTTCGGCTTCGGCGTCATCGCCGTGCTCCTGGTGCTCGGCGAGAGCCCCGGCCCCATCCTCGCCAGCGCCGGCGTCGCCGGCATCGCCATCGGCTTCGGCGTCCAGAGCCTGATCCGCGACTTCTTCACCGGCGTCTTCATCCTGCTGGAAGACCAGTACGGCGTCGGCGACGTGGTGAAGGTCGGCGACGTGGCCGGCACCGTCGAGCGCTTCACGCTGCGCATCACCCAACTGCGTGGGCTCGACGGCAGCCTCACCAGCATTCCCAACGGCGAGATCAAGACGGTCACCAATCTCTCCAAAGATTGGGCGCAGGCGGTGGTGGACGTGGAGATCGCGCTGGACGAGGACGTCGACCGCGCCACCGCGGTCATCGCGCAGACGGCGAAGGGCCTGGCCGACGAGTGGCGCGACCGCATCAAGGCCGAGCCGCAGGTGCTCGGCGTCGAGACGGTCGATCCGGTCAAGCGCGCGCTGACGCTGCGCGTGCTGGTGCGCACCGCGCCCATGGAGCAGTGGGCGGTCGCGCGCGAGCTGCGCCGTCGCACGCTGGATGCGCTGCAGGGCGCGGGGATCCGTGTGCCGCCGCGCGCCGTGATGCCGATGTTCGACCCCGAGGAGGGCGGCGCCCGCGGCTAGGCCGGGCCGGGTTCGGCGCCGGGCTCGGCCGCGGGCGGCAGCAGCACGCGGAAGACGCTGCCGCGGCCAGGTTCGCTCTCGGCCTCGATGCGGCCGCCGTGCTGCTCGACGATCAGGCGCGCGATGGCGAGCCCCAGCCCGGTGCCGCCGCGCTCGCGGGCGGCGTCGCCGCGGTAGAAGCGGTCGAAGACGCGCGGCAGCTCCGCGGGCGCGATGCCGGCGCCGGTGTCCTCCACCGCGACCTCCGCCCAGCCGTCGGCGCGGCGCGCGGCGCGCAGCACCACCTCGCCTTCGGCGGTGAAGCGCACCGCGTTGGAGACCAGGTTCAGCAGCACCTGCCGCAGCCGCCCCGCCGCTCCGCTCACCCGCAGCGCGTCCGGCGCCTGCAGCCGCACCGCCAGCGGCCGGCCGGCGGCCAGCGCCTCGCCGACCTCGCGCACGTCCTCCAGCAGCGGCACCAGGTCCAGCGGCTGACGCTGCGGCTCGGCGGGCTCGTCCTCGCCGCGCGCCAGCGTCAGCAGCCCCTCCACCAGGCCCAGCATCCACTCCGTCTCGTCGAGCACCTCGCCCAGTGTGTCGCGCAGCTCGGCGGCGCTGCGCTCGCGCGCCAGCGCCACCTGCGCCGTGCCCTTGATCGCCGTCAGCGGCGTGCGCAGCTCGTGGCTGGCGTCGGCGGTGAAGCGGCGCAGCGTCTCCACCGCGCGCTCCAGCCGCGTGAGCATGGCGTTGAAGCTCTGCGCCAGCTCGCGCAGCTCGGCGGGCCGCTCGGGCTCCTCCACGCGCTGGGCCAGCGCGCGGATCTCGATGGCGCGCGTCGCGGCCACCAGCCGCTGCAGCGGCTGCAGCAGCCGCCCGGCGATGGAGTACGCGCCCAGCGCCGCGCCCGCTGCCGTCAGCGGGATCAGCACGGCGGCGAGCAGCAGGAACGAGCGCAGCGCGTGCGTCTCCACCTCGCCGCTGCGCGCCACGTAGATGTCCAGCACCTGGCCGGTGGCCAGGCGGGTGCGCCGCCGCAGCGCCTCCACGGCGCCGGGCCCGGGCTCGATGCGCTCCTCGCGCACCTCGACGCGCGGGATGTACGCCGGCGCCAGCAGTTGCTCGGTGGTCGCCGCCGTCTGCTGCAGCGAGGCGGCCGCGGTGCTGCGCAGCGTCTGCCGCAGCACCGCGTAGCTGACGCCGGCGAAGCTCAGCAGCGCCAGCAGCAGCACCGCCGAGTACCAGACGACCAGCTCGCGCCGCAGCGACGGCGCGGCGGGCGAGCGGCTCACCCGACGGGCTCCGGCGTGCCGCGCATCTGGTAGCCGACGCCGCGCACCGTCTGGATGCGCGTGCGCTCGGGATCCAGCTTGTTGCGCAGCGCGTTGATGAAGACGTCCACCAGGTTGGTGCCGGGGTCGAAGCGGATGCCCCAGACGTGCTCCATGATCATGGCGCGCGTCAGCGGGCGGCCGGGGTTGCGCATCAGGTACTCCAGCAGCGCGAACTCCCTGGGTGTCAGCTCCACTGTCTCGCCGGCACGGCGCACGCGGTGGGCGGCGGGGTCCAGCTCCAGGTCGCCGACGCGCAGCACGGCGGGCGCGGCACTGCCGGCGCGGCGCAGCAGCGCGCGCAGCCGCGCGCTCAGCTCGGCGAAGTCGAACGGCTTGGTGAGGTAGTCGTCCGCGCCGGAGTCCAGCCCCTGCACCTTGTCTTCCGTGCGGTCGCGCGCGGTCAGCAGCAGCACCGGCAGCCGCTGGCCGGCGGCGCGCAGGTCGCGCACCAGTTGCGTGCCGCTGCGCCCGGGCAGCATCACGTCCACCAGCGCGGCGTCGAACGCCTCGGCGGTGGCGCGCGCGTAGGCGCGGTCGCCGTCGCCCTCCACCGCCACGGCGTAGCCCTCCTCGCGCAGCCCCTTTTCCAGGAAGCCGGCGATGCGCGCGTTGTCCTCGACGATCAGCACCCGCATGGCAGATTAGCGCGGCCTAATGGAAGCCTAATCGAAGTCTAACCGATAGCGACGCTTACGCAGGAACGGCGCCGTTCGCGCCCGGGTATGACGCCGCGTGTTCGCACCCGAAACGGAGGGGAAATAGAGGATGAACAGGACACTTCGCAAGCTGTCGCTGCCGGCGGTGCTGGCCGTCGGCCTCGGGCTCGGCGCCACCGCGCTGGAAGTGGTGCGCGACCCCATCGCCGACCTCGGCGCGCAGGCGCCCGCCGCGGCGGCCGCCAGCGCCGACAACCTCGCGACCGCGTTCCGCGGCGCCAGCCAGGGCGCAATGCCGGCCGTGGTGTACGTGCGAGTGGAGGCGGCACCGCGCGCGGTCTCGCGGCAGGTGCCGCCGGAGTTCCGCGGCACGCCGTTCGAGGAGTTCTTCGGCGCGCCGCGCGGTCAGGCGCCGCGCCGCCAGATGGGCAGCGGCTCCGGCTTCATCATCAGCCGCGACGGCTACGTGCTGACCAACAACCACGTCGTGGAGAACGCCAGCCGCATCACCGTGGTGCTGACCGACAAGCGCGAGTTCGACGCCCGGGTCGTCGGGCGCGACCCGAACACCGACGTCGCCGTGCTGAAGGTGGATGCGAACGACCTGCCGGTGGCGCGCATCGGCAACAGCGACGCGCTGCAGGTCGGCGACTGGGTGCTGGCGCTCGGCTACCCCCTGTCGCTCGGTGAGACGGTCACCGCCGGCATCGTCAGCGCCAAAGGCCGCAGCATCGGTATCATGCGGCAGAGCGAGGACGCGCAGGCCCCGCTGGAGCACTTCATCCAGACGGACGCGGCGATCAACCCCGGCAACTCCGGCGGCCCGCTGGTCGACCTGCAGGGCCGCGTGGTGGGGATCAACACGGCGATCGCCTCGCCGACCGGCACCTACGCGGGCTACGGCTTCGCCGTGCCGGTGAACCTCGCCAAGCGCGTGGCCGACGACCTGATCCGCCACGGTGCGGTGCGCCGCCCGAAGCTTGGCATCTCCATCACCGACGTGACGCCGGCGGACGTGGACGTCTTCCGCCTCTCCGGCGCGCGCGGCACGGTGGTGCGCGCCGTGCCGGCCGGCCCGGCGCGTGACGCGGGCATCGAGCTGGGCGACGTGATCGTCGCCGTCGAGGGCCAGCCGATCCAGGACACCGGCGACCTGATGGAACGCATCGCCCTGCGCCAGCCGGGCGAGAGCGTGGCGCTGGACGTGGTGCGCTACGGTAAGCGCGAGCGGCTGCAGGTCCGGCTCGGCAGCTTCGAGAGCGAGCAACCCGCCCGCGCGGCTGCCACCGCCGCCGCGCCGAGGGACGCCGTCGGCCGCCTCGGCTTCGCCGCCGCCGAGCTGACGCCGCCGCTCGCCCGGCAGTTGGACCTGCCGGCGGACGCGCGCGGCGTCGTCGTCACCCGCGTGGACGCGATGGGGCCCGCCGCGCAGCAGTTGCCGGTCGGCTTCCGCATCGAGCGGCTCAACGGCCGCGAGATCCGCTCCGTCTCCGACCTCGCGGCGGCGGCGGGCACGCTGAAGCCCGGCACCACCGTGTCGCTCGTCGGCCGCGATCGCGACGGTACGCAGACGATCGTGAACTACCGCACGCGGTAGCAGAGGCGTAATGGCGCATCGGGGCGTCGGCGCACGGGCGCTACGGCGGTGAACTCCACGCCGACGCCCCGACGCCCCGACGCGCCGACGCTACCCGTTACCGATCACCTGGCGGGCGATCACGTCGCGCTTCTGCAGCAACTGGTAGCGCGAGAGCGCGTCGTTGATGGTGGCGCGCGCGGCGCGCGCGTCCTCCCAGCCGAGCGGCTTGATGCGCGCGCCCTCCAGGTCTTTGTAGACGGAGAAGAAGTGCTCCACCTCGCGCAGGTAGTGGCCGGGCACGTCGCCGACGTCCTCGTAGTCGTCGTAGAGCGGGTCGCCGGTGGGCACGCAGAGGATCTTCTCGTCCATCTCGTCGCGGTCTTTCATGCGGAAGAGCCCGATGGGGCGCACGTCGATGGCGCAGCCCACGAAGGTGGGCACGGTCACCATCACCAGCGCGTCGAGCGGGTCGTCGTCCAGCGCGTAGGTCTGCGGGAAGAGCCCGTAGTCGCCCGGGTAGTGGACGGCGCTATAGAGCACGCGGTCCAGCTTGAAGAGGCCGCTCTGCTTGTTCAGCTCGTACTTGTTGCGGCTGCCGCGCGGGATCTCGACGACCACCGTCATCTCGTCCGGCGGGTTGGGGCCGGGCGGCAGGTCGTGCCAGGGATGGATCATGTTCAGGGGTCGGGGATCAGGGATCGGGGGTCGGGGAACGACAAGCTCGCGCCGGCCGTCGACGGTGCGTGGAGGTGCAATGTACGCACCAACCCCTCCTCCCGCGAGTTGACCGTCGGAGGCCGCAGGAGGCTCAGCTCGGCTGGAACGCAGGGGGCGGGCCCGCGCGGGCCCGCCCCCGTTCCGCGCCCGCCCCGGTGGGGCGTGCTCACGCGCGCCGGCATTTCGGCGTGCGCCGGCGCGTAAGCCGGCCCAGTACGCCGACGAGCCCCGTGCCGAGCAGCGCGAGGCTGGCGGGCTCCGGTACCGTCGACGCGGGCGCCACCACCGCCGTCATGCTGAAGCTGTTCCCGGTCGGCCGATCGAAGAAGAGCTGGGTCGGGAAGGCGGCGGGATCCTCCGAGTCGACCAGGGGGTTGATCCCGGCGATGCGGAACGCGCCGAGCCCGCCGCCGAGGAGCGCCACGAAGTCGACCGTCGTGCCGCCCGGGAAGCTACCCAGCGAGGAAGCGAACCCCGCGCCGTAGAAGATGCTGAACGGCGACACGAACCCGACCGGCAGCCCCACCTTCGTGAAGAGCGAGCCGCCGGTGGACAGGTAGTCGTAGGCGCTGGTCAGGGGCGGATCGTACCACAGCCCGCTCACGGCATCCTCGAAGAGGAACGTGGGCGGGAGGTCGTCGTCGGGGTCGCTGTCCTCGATCTCGCCGGGCAGGATCGGCAGGTCCTGCGATTCGCCGGGCGTGCTGACGATCGGCGTCGCCGCGATCTGCGCGCCCTGGAACGCGAGCCCGGAGTCCCAGAGCTCATCGTCCCAGTTGGTGACGCCGAACTCGAGCACGTAGCGGCCGCTCGTCCCGATCTGATATTGCGAGCGGACCCAGTCGGTGAACCCGCAGCCGGTATCCCAGCACGTCCCCGACCACTGCCCGAGTGGGGACCAGAGCGGGGCGCCGGGCACCACCGTCACCGTCGCCGGGTCGACCCGGGCCGTCGCCGCGGGCATGCCGAACCCCGGCACCGTGTTGCCCGCCGGCGTCGTGCGGGCGGTGAAGAGGTTCGCCGCCACGCTGAGGTCGGCGTTCAGCAGGCGCGCCCAGGCGTAATCGTTGTAGCTGGCGCCGTCGGAGGTGATGTAGTTGAACTGGAAGGCGAGCGTCTCACCCGCAGCGGCCGAGAACGGTGCGGACCGGAACCACGAGCCGTTGGTGGGCGTGCCCACGCCACCGATCCCCGGCAGCCCGCCGAAGACGGTCCCGCCCCGCGAGCTCACCCAGCCGTAGGTGCTGAAGCCGGGTGGCGCCTTGACCACGCCGTCCGGGCCGAGCGTTCCACAACCGCCCGCGCACTGCGCTGCGGCACGCCCGGGTAGCAGCGCGAGCAGCAGTGCTGGCACGGCGAGCACCTGCCATCTCCTCGACATCGCGACCTCCTGGGGAGTAGTCCCGCGTCTGAGAACAGGTTGGCCCGGGGAGAGCGCCTCGGGCACGCCACTGTGTGGGTCCTCCTCTCGCGTCTGGCGGGGGACGAAATCCGACGGCGCCATGCCGCCGGCGAGGCACACGTGAACCGGCCGTGCCCGGGCCCACACCCGTGTCGGCCCGGCGGGAAGGCCCACCGGCCGGCCGGTAATTCGGGTGCGGAAAGGGTGCGAAGAGCGAGGCCCCGGCCACCGGGAAGAGCAGCAACTCACCCGGGTTCCGTACTGCATCTTTCGTGCGGCCTGCGCCCGCCAGCGGCGTCGAAACCGAGCGCGACGAGGCGTTCCGCCGTCTCGCCGGCCGCTTGCCAGATCCGCCGTCAGCGGATCGGTCTGTCCGCCGCGGTGCTCATGCGGCGGGCAACGCCTCGGCTGGCTCTCCACCGGGCACCGCCCGGGGCGCGGCGCGCAGGCGGCGCAGCAGTGCCAGGTTGCGCATGTCGCTGGCGACGGGATCGTCGCCCTTCGGCGTCTCCAGCAGCATGGGCAGGTCGCGGAAGCGCGCGTCCTGCAGCAGTGGCAGGAAGCCCGCCTCGCCGAGGTGGCCCTCGCCGATGTGGGCGTGGCGGTCGGTGGTGGAGCCCAGCGCGCCGACGCTGTCGTTGAGGTGCCAGACACAGACGCGCTCCAGCCCGATGCCGCCGTCCAGCTCGGCGATCACCTCGGCGTAGCGCGCGCGCAGGTCGTAGCCGGCGGCGTAGAGATGGCAGGTGTCCAGGCAAACGCCGACGCGCGGCAGCAGCGCGGCGTCCGCGTCGGCGACGCGCTCCAGCAGCGCGGCCAGCTCGGCAAAGCGGCTGCCCAGGATCGTACCCCTGCCGCTGGTGTTCTCCAGGCAGAGCCGGGTGTCGCCTTGCACCTCGCGCAGCACGCGCACCACCGCGGCGGCGTTGCGCGCCCGCCCCGCCTCGCGGTCGCCGTCGGTGGCGGCGCCGGGGTGCACCACCAGGTGCGCCGCGCCCAGCGTCACGCAGCGGCGGTACTCGGCCGTCAGGCTGCGCACCGACTTCTCGTAGAGCGCCGCGTCCGGCGAGGCGGCGTTGATCAGGTAGGAGGCGTGCACCGTGGTGCCGACGACGCCGTGCTCGGCGCAGGCCGCGCGGAACGCGGCGCGCTCTGCCTCGCCGAACGCCGGCTCCGCCCACTGCTGCGGCGCCTTGGTGAAGATCTGCATCCAGCGGCTGCCGATGGCGGCGGCGCGCGCCGGCGCGGTGTGCACGCCGCCGCCGATGGAGACGTGCGCGCCGAGCAGGTCGTCGGGGGGTACGGGCACGGCGCGGCCTCAGCGGCTGGAGGCCTCCCGGCGCTGCTCCGGCAGCCCTTCGTCGGCGTCGCTCGCCAGTGGCGCGACCACCGGCTCCGGCCGCGGCGCCAGCGGGTCGTGCGCCACCGGCGCGTGCGCCTCCACCGTCTTCGGGAAGAGCAGCGACGCCGCCACCGCCGTGCCCAGCACCAGCGCGATCAGGCCCAGCGAGGCGCTGATCGGGATCTTGTAGACGTCCACCAGCAGCATCTTCACACCCACGAAGACCAGCACCACCGAGAGCCCGAGCTTCAGGTAGTGGAACTTGTGGATGACGCCGGCGAGCACGAAGTACAGCGAGCGCAGCCCGAGGATGGCGAAGACGTTGGAGGTGTAGACGAGGAACGGGTCGTGCGTGACGGCGAAGATCGCGGGGATCGAGTCCACCGCGAAGATCAGGTCGGTCGTCTCCACCAGCACCAGCACCACGAAGAGCGGCGTTGCCACGCGCCGCAGCGCGCCGCCCGCGTGCAGCGGCTCCTTCACGAAGAAGCTCTGCCCGTGGTAGACGTTGGTGATGGGGATGAAGCGCCGCACCAGCCGGATGACGGGGTTGCTCTCCGGCTCGATGTCGTGCTCCTCCTGCAGCGCCATGCGAATGCCGGTGAAGACCAGGAACGCGCCGAAGACGTAGATGATCCAGTGGAAGCGCTCGATGAGCGCGGCGCCGGCGCCGATCATCGCGCCGCGCATGAGCAGCGCGCCGAGCACGCCCCAGAAGAGCACGCGATGCTGGTACTTCGGCGGCACCCGGAAGTAGCTGAAGACGAGGACGAAGACGAAGATGTTGTCGACCGAGAGCGCCTTCTCGATCAGGTAGCCGGTGAGGAACTCCAGGCCGGCCTGCCGGCCCATGAAGTGGTAGATGCCGTAGTTGAAGGTGAGCGCCAGCGCGATCCAGGCGACGCTCCAGAGGCCGGCCTCCTTGACCGAGACGGCGTGCGCCTGTCGGTGGAAGACGCCCAGGTCCAGCGCGAGCATCGCGAGGACGAAAACGTTGAAGCCTACCCAGAGCCAGAGTTGATCCACGCGTGAGTCTCGCAGTCTGATAGTGTAACGTGTGACCGTCGTACGGGCGGCTCCCGGCGCATGCGTCGGGCGCAGGTACCGGAGCGCTGCCGCACCGACCTACAGCAGGTGCGGGGCCACAAGCCGTGAACTGGACGGAACCTGGCCGCGCCGCGCCGTGCTCGCCGCGCTCCTCCACCCCGACGACCACGCCCGCCGCCGGGCGCGCGCGGAACACGCGTGTCCGCGCGGCGCGGAAAGCTCACCGTCTGCGGAGGATTCGGCAATGGCTCCCAGACACCTGCGGCCGGCGCGACGAGCGCGGCCGCGAGGCCACCAGGCGCATTGACACGTTTGCGCCCCACCCCGGCGGCAACCTCATCCCTGGTGTGCAACGTGCTGTACTGAGCGCCGCCGCGCCGAGGCGGCGGCCCGTGGGAGGTGGCCGCTCCGGCGCGGGGGTCCCTTGCGCCGGAGCGGCCCATGCCACGCCAGCGGCACCCCCGATTCTGGATCGGGCTCCTCATCGGGACGGTGGCGTTCTTCGCCATCCTCGTCATGATCTTCTGGGTCTTCTTCGAGCGCTGGCCGCGCTGAGCCGCCCGCCGCTCGCGAGGTGTCGCGGAGCTAAAGACAGTTGCGGCATAGCGTTACGAGTTCCTGTCGCCGCCTTGACCTGTCCGCGCGCGCGTGTTATTCTTGTCGGCAGCGCAGGACGTGCTGGGGAGTTGCATTTTGGGCCAACACCAGTCACGCTGGGGCTGACTTCCGCACCAGCCGCCACGCCCCTCCGTGGGAAGGCGAAACGGGCGGAGCAGCTTCTGAGAGTCTTTGCAAAGGCTCCAGAAAACCCTCCCCGTCACGTCCGGAAAGGGCCGGCCCTCTTCGCGAGGCCGGCCCTTTCTGCATCGCAGCCCTTCCCGGAGGACGTCCATGCCGCGGGTACGCGTGACTCGGCGGGTCCACTTCTGTGCCGCGCACCGGCTGCACAACCCGGCGCTCGGCGAGGAGGAGAACGAGCGCGTCTACGGGTTGTGCAACAGCCCCAACTGGCACGGCCACAACTACGAGCTGGACGTGACCGTGGAGGGCGAGATCGACCCCACCACCGGCTACGTGCTGGACCTCAAGCTGCTGCGCGACACGGCCGAGGCGGTGGTGCGCGACCTGGACCACCGGAACCTGAACCTGGACGTGCCCTGGCTGGAGGGCGTGCTGCCGTCCAGCGAGAACCTGGTCGTGGCGATCTGGCAGCGGCTGGCGCCGCGCATCCCCGCTGGCCGCCTGGTGCGGCTGGTGCTCTGGGAGACGCCGCGCAACTCGGCGGAGTACACGGGGGAGTGATGGCGGAGCAGATGACGGAGGGGAGGACGGCGCGGCGCGGCGCGGTGGCGATGCCGGACGAGGAGGCGCTGCGTGAGGTGTCGTTCGAGGCGTTGGTGCGCGAGCAGTTGCGCCGGCTCGGCGAGGACCCGGAGCGCGACGGCCTGCGGCGCACGCCCGAGCGCGTGGCCCAGAGCCTGAGCTGGCTGACGCGCGGCTACGCCCTGAGCGTGGAGGAGGCGATCGGCGACGCGGTCTTCCACGAGGATCACCACAACATGGTGCTCGTCAAAGACATCGAGCTGTACAGCCTCTGCGAGCATCACCTGCTCCCGTTCTTCGGCAAGGCGCACATCGCCTACATCCCGAACGGCAAGATCGTGGGGCTCTCCAAGCTGCCGCGCGTGGTGGAGGTCTTCGCGCGACGCTTGCAGGTGCAGGAGCGGCTGACGGAGCAGATCGCGCAGGCCATCCAGCAGGTGCTGCAGCCGCAGGGCGTGGGCGTGGTCATCGAGGCGATGCACCTGTGCATGATGATGCGCGGCGTGGAGAAGCAGAACTCGAAGACGCTGACCAGCGCGATGAAGGGTGTCTTCCTCAGCGACCTGCGCACGCGCGAGGAGTTCCTGCGCCTGTGCACCAGCAACGGGGTGCTGGGCTGAGGCGCGGGCCGCGTGGCGGTCGGCCGACCGCCGGGGAGGAGGCGAACGTGGAGCTGCTGCGCGGCAAGACGGCGCTGGTCAGCGGGGCCTCGCGCGGCATCGGGCGCGCGGTCGCGGCGGCGCTGGTGCGCGAGGGCGTGTGGGTGGGGATGGTCGCCCGCTCCGAGGCCGAGCTGCGGCGCGCGGCCGACGAGGTCGGCGGCCACGCCATCGCCGCGGACGTCTCCGCCGCGCCGGACGTGCACCGCCTCACCGACTACCTCGCCGAACTGCTCGGCGACGCGCCGGACCTGGTCGTCAGCGCGGCCGGCGCCTTCTCGCTGGCGCCGCTCGCCGCCACCGACCCGACGGAGTTCGAGCGCATCGTCGCCGTCAACCTGCGCGGCCCGTTCCTGCTGGTACGCGCCTTCCTGCCGCTGATGCTGCAGCGCGGCAGCGGGCACCTGGTGAGCATCGGCTCGGTGGCGGGCCGGGTGGCGTTCCCGGAGAACGGCGCGTACGCCGCCTCCAAGTTCGGGCTGCGCGGGCTGCACGCGGTGCTGGAGCAGGAGCTGCGCGGCACGCGCGTGCGCGGCACGCTCATCGAGCCGGCCGCCACCGACACCGCGCTCTGGGACGCGATCGACCCGGGCGCCCGCGCCGGCCTGCCCGACCGCGCCGCCATGCTGCGCCCGGAGGACGTGGCGCGCGCCGTCGTCTTCGCCGTCTCACAGCCGGAGCACGTCGAGGTGTCGAGCCTCGCCGTGCGCGCCCACGGATGACGCCCATGTACATCGTCAACGTCCGCTCGAACTACGATTCCGCGCACTACCTGCGCAGCTACAAGGGCAAGTGCGAGAACCTGCATGGCCACCGCTACGTGGCCGAGGCCGCCATGGTCTTCGACGCGCTCGGCGAGGGCGGCATGGCGTACGACTTCACCGAGCTGAAGGCGCACCTGCGCGCGATCACCGAGTACCTCGACCACCGCAACCTCAACGAGCTGCCGGAGTTCGCCGAGCTGGACACCAGCGCCGAGAACCAGGCGCGCGTGATCTTCGAGCAGTTGCGCGGGCGGCTGGGCGAGATGGGCGAACACCTGCTCTACGTGCGCGTCTGGGAGACGCCCAACCAGTGGGCGCAATACTCCGAGCGCCTGGTCTGGTAGCTGCACTCTGCCGCGCGCATGCACATCCTGCTCACCGACGCGCTCACCTGCCCGCGCTGCGGGCCGGCCTTCGGGCTGATCCTGCTCGCCGACCACCTGGCGGAGCGCCGGGTGCACGAAGGCTCGCTCGGCTGCGCCAACTGCCGCGAGCAGTACCCCGTCCGGGCGCGCGTGGCGGCGCTGCGCTACCCGCCGAGCCCGCAGGCGGCCGCGGCGCAGCCCGAACCGTACGTGCAGGCGGCGCACTCGCCCGCCGACGCGGAGGAGGCGCTGCGGCTGGCCGCGCTGCTGGGGGTGACGAGCGGGCCCGGCACGCTGCTGCTGGCGGGCCCGCAGGCGCGGCTGGCGGCGGCGCTGGCACGCGCGGTGCCGGAGGTGGAGGTCGCGGCGCTGGGCGCCGCGGCACCCGCCGATCTCGGCGCCGCCGTCAGCCCGCTGTTGGCCGAGCCGGCGCGCTGGCCGCTGCGCGACCGCTCCGCCGCCGCGGTGGCGGTGCCGGCCGGCTGGGGCGACGCCGGGCTCGCGGAGGCGGTGCGGGTGCTGCGCGGGCCGGGCCGCCTCGTCGTCTACGACGCGGACGCCGAGGCGGCGGCGTGGCTGCGCGCCCGCGGCCTGACCGTGCTGCTCGACGCCGAGGGCTTCGTGGTTGCGTCGCCCGCGCGGCCCGGGTAAGTTTATCCTCTGGCTGTGCCCGCCCTTCCGCCCCGTGCGGCCGGCGCCGCGCGGCTCCATCCGACACTGCAGTTCCCGACCTGGCAACAGCGCGTATGTCTTGGTGGCGGAGTCTCCTCTCCGGCGGGTCCGACGGCGATCAGGAACACACGGACTACTACACGGAGGGCGCCCAACTGCTGCGCGAGGAGAAGTTCCACGAAGCGCTGACCTCCTTCCGGCTCGCGCTGCGCGAGAGCCCGAGCGACACCGACGTCATGCAGCAGATCGCCGTCACCTACACGCGCATCGGCATGACCGACGAGGCGGTGAAGACCTATCGCCGCGTGCTGGAGCTGAAACCGCACGCCGCCGGCGCGCACTACGGCCTGGCGTTCCTGCTGCTGCAGCGCGGCAGCCGCGACGAGGCGGTCGCGCACCTGCGCGCCTTTCTTGCACGCCCGCCGCAGGTGGCGGCCGAACGCCACATCGCGCACGCCCGCTTCACCCTCGCCGAGCTGACGGGCGAGGGCGAGCTGGGGCTGGACGCCTACCCCGAGCAGCTGTGAACGCCGGCGACACGGCCGACGCGGTGGTGCTGGTCCTGACCACGCTGCCCGACGCGGCGCGCGCCGAAGAGCTGGCCCGCCGCCTGCTGGAGGAGCATCTGATCGCCTGCGCGAACCTGCTGCCCGGCGTGCGCTCGCTCTTTCGCTGGAATGGGGAGCTGCAGCAGGAGGCCGAGGTGCTGGTGTTGATGAAGACGCGCCGCCGGCGGGTGCCTGAGCTGCTGCGGCGCGTGCCGGAGCTGCACCCGTACGAACTGCCCGAAGTGCTGGCTCTGCCGGTGGAGGCGGGGTTGGATGCCTACTGTGCATGGGTTGTGACCGAGACGACGAGGGGGCGCGAATGAGCGAGGCACGGAACGCAGGCAACCCACCGCCGGCCGACGACGGCCCGGGCGAGGCGGAGCTGCAGCCGGGCGCGGAGCCCGCCCCGCTGCCGGAGGCGGTGCTGGCGGCGCCCTCGGCGCTGGAGCGCGCGGAGCAGCTCGTCGCGCTCGGCCGCCTGCGCGAGGCGGTGGAGGCTTTCCAGGCCGCCGTCGCCGCCGAGCCGGAAGCGGTCCCGGCACTGCTCGGGTTAGGCTCGACGCTGCTGGCGCTCGGCCAGTACGAGGCCGCCGAGCGCGAGCTGCGCCGCGCGCTGCGCATCGCGCCGACGCTGCCCGAGGTGCACTACCAGCTCGGCGCCACGCTCTTCAAGCGCGCCGTCTACCCGGCGGCGGCCGTGGAGCTGCGCCGCGTGGTGGAGCTGGACCCCCACCACCCTTCGGCCTACCTGCTGCTCGGCGAGTCGCTCAACCAGCTCGGCGAGCCGGAGGGCGCCATCGAGGCGCTGGAGCACGCGCTGCGCGTGCAGCCGGAGAACGCGAAGGCCTACTACTCGCTCGGCATCGCCTACGACCGCCGCGGCCAGCCCGAGCGCGCGGCGGAGATGTACCGCCGCTCGCGCGAGGTCGCCGCGCGCTAGACGCCGCTTCGCCTACGTCTCCTGCGGCCCGCTCCCCGCCCGGAGCGGGCCGCGCGCGTCTCACCTCCTGCGCACGCCGCCGTGTACGACGCCGACCTCCAGCTCGCCCTCGCCGCCGCGCGCGCGGCGGGCGCCGCGGTGCTGCGCCACTTCGGCCGGCCCGGCGCCGTCCGCTACAAGGTGCCGCGTCAGCCGGTCTCCGCCGCGGACCTGGAGGCGAACGCCATCCTGGAGCGCGAGCTGCTCGGCGCCCGCCCCGGCGACGGCTGGCTCTCGGAGGAGACGGCCGACTCGCCCGCGCGCCTGGAGCGCCGCCGCGTCTGGGTGGTGGACCCGATCGACGGCACCAACGCCTTCGTCGCCGGCATCCCCGAGTTCGCCGTCTGCGTCGCCCTCGTGGAGGACGGCGAGCCGGTACTGGGCGTGGTGCTCAACCCGGCGAGCGGCGAGTGCTACCACGCGGCGGCGGGGCAGGGCGCCTACCGCGACGGCGCGCGCATCCATGTCGCGCCGCCGGCCGCGCCCGGCGAGCGTACGCTGCTCGTCTCGCGCTCTGAGCTGCGCCGCGGCGAGTTTGACGAGCTCGGCGGCGACTGGCGGCTGCGGCCGCTCGGCGGCACCGCCTACCGCATGGCGAAGGTCGCCGACGGCACGGGGCACGCCTTCTTCTCGCGCTCGCCCAAGAGCGAGTGGGACGTCTGCGCGCCGGCGCTGCTGGTGCGCGAGGCCGGCGGCCAGGTGAGCGACGCGCACGGCCGCGCGCTGCGCTTCAACCGGCGCGACGTCGCCATCGCCGGCGTGCTGGTCGCGGAGCCGGAGAGCTATCCGCTGCTGCTCGCGCAACTGCGCCCGCGTTGAAAGGCGCCGGCGCGCGCGCTATCTTTTCCGGCTACCGGCGCGTCGCGCCGTGCGTGCAACCGCGACCATCCCTTCAGGAGGTGCCCGAATGGCCGGGCATAGCAAGTGGGCTCAGATCAAACGGAAGAAGGCCGTCACCGACGCCAAGCGCGCGGCGAGCTGGACGAAGATCATCCGCGAGATCACGGTCGCCGCGCGCGCCGGCGGCGGCGACCCCGGCGGCAACCCGCGCCTGCGCCTGGCGGTCGACAACGCGCGCGCCGCCAACATGCCGGCCGAGAACATCGAGCGCGCGATCAAGAAGGGCACCGGCGACCTGGAGGGCGTCGCCTACGAGGAGATCACCTACGAGGCCTACGGCCCCGGCGGCGTGGCGATCCTGATCGACGCCATGACCGACAACGCCAACCGCACCGTCGCCGACGTGCGCCACATCCTCTCGCGCAACGGTGGCAACCTGGGCACCACCGGCTCCGTGGCCTGGATGTTCGAGCGCCGCGGCCAGATCGTCATCGACGCCGCGCGCGCCGACGAGGCCACCCTGATGGAGGTGGCGCTGGAGGCCGGCGCGCAGGACCTGGAGGCGGAGGAGGAGTCGTTCACCGTGCTCACCGACCCGGCGGACTTCAACGCCGTGCAGGACGCGCTGCGCGCGCGCGGCATCGAGTGGGAGAGCGCCGAGCTGGCGATGGTGCCCAAGACGCTCTCGCGCGTGGAGGGCGGCGACGCCGGCAAGGTGATGAAGCTGCTCGACGCGCTGGAGGAGCACGACGACGTGCAGCGGGTCTACAGCAACGCCGACCTCGACGAGGACGCGCTCGGCGAGTGAGCGGCCGAGCGGGCGCGTGAGGTGATCGTCCTGGGGATCGACCCCGGCACGGCCGTGACCGGGTACGGCGTCGTCGCCTGCGCGGGCGATGGCGCCGTCTCCTTGCGCGAGTGCGGCGTCATCCGCACGCAGCCGAGCGCGCCGCTGCCCGAACGGCTGCGCGACCTCCATGACGGCATCGTGGAGGTCATCGCGCGGCAGCGCCCGGACGTGGTCGCCGTCGAGGGCGTCTTCTTCGGCAAGAACGCGCGCAGCGCCGTGGTGCTCGGGCACGCGCGCGGCGCCATCCTGCTGGCCGCCGCGCTGCACCAGGTGGAGGTCGCCGAGTACCCGCCGGCCGAGGTCAAGAGCGCCGTGGTGGGCACCGGCCAGGCCAGCAAGGAGCAGGTCGGCTTCATGGTGCAGAAGCTGCTCAAGCTGAAGGACCCGCCGCGCCCCGCCGACGCCGCCGACGGCGTGGCCGTCGCGCTCTGCCACTGCTTCCGCGGCCGCGGCCCGCTCGGCAAGGCCGAGTCGCTGCGCTTCTCCATCGAGCTGCTCAACAAGAGGAAGCCCCGCCCGTGATCTCCCGCATCCGCGGCACCCTGCTGGCGCGCGAGCTGGAGCGCGCCGAGCTGCTGACGCCCGGCGGCGTCGGCTACGAGCTGGCGATCCCGCTCAGCGCCTTCGAGCGCCTGCCGCGCGTGGGCGAGGAGGTGGAGCTGTTCACCTTCCAGGTGGTGCGCGAGGACGCGCTGCTGCTCTTCGGCTTCCACTCCGAGGCCGAGCGCACCGTCTTCTCCCGCTTGCTCACGGCCACCGGCGTCGGCCCGCGGCTGGCGCTTGCGCTGCTCTCCGCGCTGCCCGCCGACCGCCTGGTGCGCGCCATCCGCGAGCGCAACGTCAGCGCGCTGACCGCCGTCAGCGGCGTGGGCAAGAAGACCGCCGAGCGCTTGGTGCTGGAGCTGACCGGCAAGCTCGACGACCTGCGCGTCGAGCCCTCCGCCGGCCCGCAGGGCCCCGGCTACGACGAGGCCGTGCGCGCGCTCACCGTGCTCGGCTTCTCCGCCGCCGACGCGGAGCAGGCCGTCCACGCCGCCGCGCGCGAGGACGGCGTCAGCCAGGCGCAGGAGCTGATCCGCGCCGCGCTCGCCCGGCTGCGCTAGCGCCCGGGCCGTGGAGAACCGCCGCCCGCGTCCGGTGTACCAGCGCGGTTCCGAAGAAACGCCGTAAACCAGCACCGCCACGATCATGGCCAAGCCGCCGCGCTCGGAGATCACCACGCCGGAGGAGCTGCCGGGCGACGACACCCAGGAGCTGTCGCTGCGGCCGCAGCGGCTGGCCGAGTTCATCGGCCAGCCGAAGGTCAAGGACGCGCTGAAGATCGCCATCGACGCGACGCTCGCGCGCCGCGAGCCGCTGGACCACGTGCTGCTCTACGGCCCGCCGGGACTCGGCAAGACGACGCTGGCGATGCTGATGGCGCGCGAGCTGGGGGTGAACATCAAGATCACCTCCGGCCCGGTGCTGGAGAAGCCGGGCGACCTGGTGCGCGAGCTGACGGGCCTGCGCGAGGGCGACATCCTCTTCATCGACGAGATCCACCGCCTGCGGCCGATCATCGAGGAGTTCCTCTACCCGGCGATGGAGGACTACCGCATCGACGTGCGGCTCTCCGACGGCCCGCACGCGCAGATGATCTCGATGCCGGTGGAGCCGTTCACGCTCATCGGCGCCACCACGCGCTTCGGGCTGCTGACGCCGCCGATGCGCGCGCGCTTCGGCATCGTGCAGCGGCTGGACTACTACCCGGTGGACCAGCTCGCCTTCATCGTGCGCCGCTCCAGCGAGATCCTGGGCGTGCCGGCCACCGAGGACGGCGCCCTCGAGATCGCGCGGCGCGCGCGCGGCACGCCGCGCGTGGCCAACCGCCTGCTGCGGCGCGTGCGCGACTACGCGCAGGTCCGCGCCGACGGCGTCATCGACCCCGACGTGGCCGACGCCGCACTGCGCCTGCTGGACGTGGACGAGTACGGGCTGGACGAGATGGACACGCGCGTGCTGCGCTCGATCATCGAGCAGTTCGGCGGCGGGCCGGTCGGGCTCTCCACGCTGGCGGTGGCGATCGGCGAGGACACCGGCACGCTGGAGGAGGTCTACGAGCCGTTCCTCATCCAGAACGGCTTCCTGATGCGTACGCCACGCGGCCGCGTGGCCACGCCGCTGGCCTACCGCCGCTTCGGCTACGAGCTGCCGGGCGAGAGCGCGCCGCCGCTGCGCCGCAGCGGCGACGAGGCGCCGAGCCTCTTCGACGAGTGACCACTTCGGACGCCGCGCCGGGGCCGATCCCCGGCAGCCGCACCGCGGACTACAACTTCCATCTGCCGCCCGAGCAGATCGCACAGCGCCCCGCCGAGCGGCGCGACGCCAGCCGCCTGCTGGTGCTGGAGCGCGCCAGCGGCAAGCTGCACCACCGCCGCTTCGCCGACGTGCTGGAGTGGATGCGGCCGGGCGACGCGCTGGTGCTCAACGAGACGCGCGTCTTCCCGGCGCGGCTGCTGGGCCGCAAGCCGACGGGCGGCGCGGCGGAGGTCTTCCTGCTGCGTCCGGCGGGCGAGGACGAGGCGACGTGGCACGCGCTGGTGCGGCCAGGCGCACGGCTGAAGCCCGGCAGCCGCGTGGAGGTGGGCGCGGAGCTGGAGGTGGAAGTGGTGGACTCCACGGCGAGCGGCGAGCGCGTCGTGCGGCTGCACAGCCCACTGCCGCTGGAGCAGGCGCTGGAGCGCTACGGGCACGTGCCGCTGCCGCCCTACGTGCAGCGCCCCGACGAGGCCGCCGACCGCGAGCGCTACCAGACGGTCTACGCGAGAGCGCGCGGCTCCGTCGCCGCGCCGACCGCCGGACTGCACTTCACCCCTGAGCTGCTCGCCGCCGCCGAGGCGCGCGGCGTCCGTCTCGCGCGGCTGGTGCTGCACGTCGGCCTCGGCACCTTCCGCCCCGTCGAGGTGCAGGACCCGGCCGCCCACCGCATGCACGCCGAGTGGTACCGCATGCCGCCCGAGACGGCGGCGCTGCTCAACGAGACGCGCGCCCGCGGCGGCGCGCTCTGGGCGGTGGGCACCACCAGCGTGCGTACGCTGGAGAGCGTCGCCGACGAGCGCGGCGTCATCCACCCCGGCGAGGGCTGGACGAGCATCTTCCTGCGCCCGCCCTACCGCTTCCGCGCCGTGGACCGCCTCATCACCAACTTCCACCTGCCGCGCTCCACGCTGCTGATGCTGGTGGCCGCGTTCGCCGGCTACGAACTCACGATGCACGCCTACCGCGAGGCTGTCGCCCAGGACTACCGCTTCTTCTCCTTCGGCGACGCAATGGCGGTGGTGTGAGTGAAGCGCTGTCGGCTGTCGGTCGTCGGCTGTCGGTCAACGTCAACAGAAGCCCCCTCCGGCCCCACCTCCCAAGTCGGGGCTATCCGTTCCCCCCATTCGGCTGAACCGGAACGCCGGGCTCCGCCAGGCGGCTGAAGCCGCGGCTGGAACGGCACCAAGCCCGCCTGCGCGGGCTGGTATCTGCCCTGAGCAGACCAGCCCGCGCAGGCGGGCTTGGTGTCGTCGTAGCTGCGGCTTCAGCCGCCTGGAGATGCGCGGCGTTCCGGTTTAGCCAGATGTGGGCAATGCATAGCCCGCAAGCGGGAGAGGGGGCCGGGGGGTGAGGGCCGCTGTTGCCGGTAGCCGGTAGCCGGCAGCCGGTAGCCGGCAGCGCTTCACACCCGATCCCGGATCAGCAGCAGGATGCTGGCGTGCGGCACGATGACGTACGGGCTGCCGTCGATCTCCACGTCGACGGCGTCGCGGCGCAGGAAGAGGGCGAAGTCGCCCTTCTGGGCCTGCAGCGGCACGTGGCGCAGCTCCGTCCGGGTGGTGCGCGACCAGGGCTCGCCGTCGGTGCCGACCTCCAGCGTCGGATAGCCGGGGCCGACGTTGATGATGTAGCCGCCGAGCACCTGCTCCTTCACCGCGACGCCCTGCGGCAGGAACAGCCCGGCCGGCGTCTTGGTCGCCTCCTCCTCCGGCTTCACCAGCACCTTGTCGCCGACCACGATCACCTCGCGGCCCGGGGGCCGCTCGAAGCTGTCCGCCATGTCCACCATCGTCTGTGAGGATCGTCCGTTGCCCCGGGGCGGCGCGAACGGCGTGGGCGACGGGCTCCGCCGCCGCGCCGACGGAATATGCGCGGGCCGAGCCGTGCGGTACAGCGGCGCGCGGGCGGCGGAGGGAGCTGCGCGCGTTGCACGCCGCGCCGTGCGCGCGCTACATTGACCCGTTCCGCCGCCCGTAGCCGCGGGGGCGCGGCGCTCCCCGCACGTGGCTTGCGTGCTCGCCGTGGGGGCCCGAGGAAGGTGGCCTGCCGATCGCACTCAAAGGAGACCTGTCATGGCGAACAGTTTCGGCGCCCGCTCCACGCTGCGGGTGGGGGAGCGCGAGTACCAGTTCTACCGGCTCTCCGCGCTGCAGGGTGAGGGCATCGACGTGGCGCGGCTGCCCTACAGCCTGCGCATCCTGCTGGAGAACCTGCTGCGCACCGAGGACGGCGTCACCGTCACGCGCGACGACGTGCTCGCGCTCGCCCACTGGAACCCGCGGGAGAAGAGCGACCGCGAGATCGCCTTCAGCCCGGCGCGCGTCATCCTGCAGGACTTCACCGGCGTGCCCGCCGTCGTGGACCTGGCCGCCATGCGCGACGCGATGGCCGCGCTCGGCGGCGACCCCAAGAAGATCAACCCGCTGCAGCCGGTGGAGCTGGTCATCGACCACTCCATCCAGGTCGACGCGTTCGGCAGCCGGGAGGCGTTCGAGAAGAACGTGGAGCTGGACTACGAGCGCAACCGCGAGCGTTATGCGTTCCTGCGCTGGGGCCAGCAGGCGTTCGACAACTTCCAGGTGGTGCCGCCGAACACCGGCATCGTGCATCAGGTCAACCTCGAGTACCTGGCGCGCGTCGTCTTCAGCACCGACGAGAACGAGAACCTGCCGCGCGGCGAGAACGGGCTGCCGCTCGCCTATCCGGACACGCTGGTGGGCACCGACAGCCACACGCCGATGGTCAACGGGCTGGGCGTGCTCGGCTGGGGCGTCGGCGGCATCGAGGCCGAGGCCGCCATGCTCGGCCAGCCGGTGAGCATGCTCATCCCCGAGGTGATCGGCTTCAAGCTGGAGGGCGAGCTGCCCGAGGGCACCACCGCCACCGACCTGGTGCTGACCGTCACCGAGATGCTGCGCAAGAAGGGCGTGGTGGGCAAGTTCGTCGAGTTCTACGGCCCCGGCATCGCCAGCCTCCCGCTCGCGGACCGCGCCACCATCGGCAACATGTCGCCCGAGTACGGCGCGACCTGCGCCATCTTCCCGCCCGACCAGGTGACGCTGGAGTACCTGCGCTTCAGCGGGCGCAGCGAGGAGCGCGTCGCGCTGGTGGAGGCGTACGTGAAGGAGCAGGGCCTCTTCCACACGAAGGACGCGGCGGAGCCGCTCTACACCGACACGCTGACGCTGGACCTGAACCGCGTGGAGCCGTCCATCGCCGGCCCGCGCCGGCCGCAGGACCGCATCCGGCTCTCCGACGCGAAGAAGGCGTTCCAGGCGGCGCTGCCGCAACTGCTGCCGGCCGCCGCGCCGCCGCGCTCGGAGAAGGGCGCGGCGGTGGAGACCGGGCCCGGCCAGAAGGACGTCGGCGTCTGGGGCGAGGGCTCGGGCGCGAGTGCGGCCTCGCAGGCCGCGGCCGCGGAGGCCTCGCCTACGGACGAAACCGCCGCCGCGCAGCTCGACCACGGCTCGGTGGTCATCGCCGCCATCACCAGTTGCACCAACACCTCCAACCCGGCGGTGATGCTGGCCGCCGGGCTGCTGGCCAAGAAGGCCGTCGAGCGCGGGCTCTCCCGCCAGCCGTGGGTGAAGACCTCACTGGCGCCGGGCTCGAAGGTGGTCACCGACTACTACCGCGAGGCGGGGCTGACCCGGTACCTGGACCAGCTCGGCTTCCAGCTCGTGGGCTACGGCTGCACCACCTGCATCGGCAACTCGGGGCCGCTGCCGGAGGAGATCAGCCGCGCCATCCAGGAGCGCGGGCTCGTCGCCTGCTCGGTGCTCTCGGGCAACCGCAACTTCGAGGGGCGCATCAACTCCGACGTGCGCGCCAACTTCCTGATGTCGCCGCCGCTGGTCGTCGCCTACGCGCTCGCCGGCCGCATCGACTGGGACCCGTACAACGAGCCGATCGGCCGCGACGCCGAGGGCCGCTCCGTCTTCCTCAAGGACATCTGGCCGACGCAGGCCGAGATCCAGGCGGTGATGCAGTCCAGCATCCGCCGGGAGATGTTCCTGCAGAACTACGCCGACGTCTTCGCCGGCGACGAGCGCTGGCAGTCGATGGACTCGCCGACCGGCGAGCGCATGCGCTGGGACGACGCCAGCACCTATGTGCGCCAGCCGCCGTACTTCGAGGGCATGCCGCGCGAGGCGCCGGACGAGGTCTCGGAGATCCGCGGCGCGCGCTGCATCGCCGTGCTCGGCGACTCGGTGACGACCGACCACATCTCGCCGGCGGGCAGCATCAAGAAGGACAGCCCGGCGGGCCGCTACCTGATGCAGCACGGCGTGGAGCCGAGCGACTTCAACAGCTACGGCGCGCGCCGCGGCAACCACGAGGTGATGGTGCGCGGCACCTTCGCCAACGTGCGCATCCGCAACCAGCTCGCGCCCGGCGTGGAGGGCGGCTTCACCACCTACCTGCCGGCGGACGAGGTGACGTCGATCTACGACGCCGCCATGCGCTACCAGCAGGACGGCACGCCGCTGCTGGTGCTCGCCGGCAAGGAGTACGGCAGCGGCAGCAGCCGCGACTGGGCGGCGAAGGGGCCGAACCTGCAGGGCATCCGTGCGGTCATCGCCGAGAGCTACGAGCGCATCCACCGCAGCAACCTGGTGGGCATGGGCATCCTGCCGCTGCAGTTCCTCGCGGGCGAGAGCGCCGAGTCGCTGGGCCTGACCGGCCGCGAGCACTTCGACGTGGAAGGGCTGGCGGAAGCGGTACGGACGGGCTTCGCCGGCGGTCGCGAGGTGGCGGTGCGCGCGCGGGGCGACGACGGTCGCACGACGGAGTTCCGCGCGCTGGTGCGCATCGACACGCCGCAGGAGGTGCTCTACTACCGGCACGGCGGCATCCTGCAGTACGTGCTGCGCCAACTGCTGCTGGGCAAGGAGAAGCCGACGGCGATCAGCCCGGCGGTCGCCGCCGGCGCGCAGGCGCACTCCGAGCTGGACGCCGAGCGTCACGTCGACGAGGGCTCCATCGAGTCGTTCCCCGCGTCCGACGCGCCGGCGTACTGAAGCCCCGCCGCCCTTCCCCACCACCCCGGCTGTCGGCTGTCGGTCGTCGGCTGTCAGCCGGGGCGGAGCAGGGGCGGACGCGACCCCGCACCCCGATCCCACTCCTTCCCGGTGTTGCCGTTGACCGACAGCCGACAGCCGACAGCCGACAGCCGGGTAGCCTCCGAAGCGCTCGGCCCCGGCGCCGAATTCGACCTCATCCGCCGCTTCTTCCGCGAGCCGCAGGCGCTGCCGCCCGAGGTGACGCTGGGCCCGGGGGACGACTGCGCCGTGATCGGCGGGCTCGCGCTCTCGACGGACATGAGCGTCGAGGGCATCCACTTCCGCCGCGACTGGCTCTCGCCGCGCGAGATCGGCTACCGCGCCGCCGCCGCGGCGCTGAGCGACCTGGCGGCGGTGGCGGCGCGGCCGCTGGGCGTGCTCGTCTCGCTCGCGGCGCCGCCCGCCGACGCGGGCGAGAACGCGGTGGCCGTGATGGACGGCGTGCGCGCCGCCGCCGCCGCCGTGGGGGCCGCGCTGATCGGCGGCGACGTGACGCGCTCGCCGGGGCCGCTCGCGCTGGACGTGACCGTCGTCGGCGCCTGCGCCGAGCCGGTGCTGCGCAACGGCGCCCGCCCCGGCGACGAGCTGTGGGTGACCGGCGAGCTGGGCGCCGCCGCGCTCGTCGTGCGGCGGCTGCTCGACGACCAGCCCGCGCCGCCCGAGGCGTGGCCACGCTTCGCGGCGCCGGCGCCGCGCACGCGCGAGGCGCTCTGGCTGCGCGAGCGCGGCGTGCCGCGCGCCATGCTCGACCTCTCCGACGGCCTGGCCGGCGACAGCGGCCACCTCGCCGCGGCCAGCGGCGTCGCCATCGTGCTGGACCTCGCGCGCGTCCCCGTCCACCCGGCCGTGCGCGCCGGCGCCGGCGATCCCGCCGCCGCGCTATGGCTGGCGCTCGCCGGCGGCGAGGACTACGAGCTGTGCTTCGCCGCGCGGCCGGGCGCCGTACCGCCGCTGCTGCCGGAGTTCGAGCGCGAGTTCGGCATCGGGCTGGCGCGCGTGGGCGAGGTGCGGGCGGCGGAGGCGGCGGGGCCGGGCGTCTTCATCGCCGGGCCGGAGGGCGGGCTGCGCCCGTTCACGCTGCACGGCTACCAGCACTTCGAAGCCTTCGAGTGAACCTCCGCACCCTCTGGGTCCTGCTCGTCGCCTGGGCGGCGACGACGCTCTTCGGCAGCCTGGTCCTCGTCTGCTCGCTGCTGCGCGTGCGCGGCAACGTCTACGGCTGGGCCACGCGCGAATGGGCGCGCAACATCCTCTGGGCCAGCGGCGTGGAGGTGGTGCTGCACGGCACCCAGCACCTGCCCGAGGGCGAGCCGCAGGTCCTGGTCAGCAACCATCTCTCCATCTTCGACATCCTCGCCCAGGCGGCCACGCTGCCGCTGCCGTTCCACTTCGTGGGCAAGAAGGAGCTGAACCGCGTGCCGTTCTTCGGCCGCGCCTGGCGTGCGGCCGGGCACATCTCGCTGGACCGCTCCAACCGCGCCGATGCCATCCGCAGCCTGCGCGCCGCGGGGCAGCGCATCCAGCAGACGCGCGGCAAGGTCGTCATCTACCCGGAGGGCACGCGCTCGCGCACGGGCAAGCTGCAGCCGTTCAAGAAGGGTGCGTTCATGCTGGCCATCGAGGCGAAGGTGCCGGTGGTGCCCACCGTGGTGCGCGGCAGCTTCGCGATCCTGCAGCCGGACACGCTGCGCCTCCGCCCCAGCACCATCCACCTGCACTTCCTGGAGCCGATCCCCACCGCCCACCTCGACGCCAACTCCGCGGACGCGCTCATGCTGCGCGTGCACGAGCGCATCCTGCGCGAGCTGGGCGAGGCGCCGCACTCCGCCGGCTCGCTGCCCTAAGGCTGAGCCGTGCTGCGGCGGATCCGCCGCGGCACGCGCCCTGCCCTGAGCCGGGGCATGCGAACTCCACTGCCAGTTCTCCTCCTCGCTGCCGTCGCCGCCTGTGGCCGCGACGGCGTCACGCTGCGCGGCACGTTCGACGCCGGGGAGCGCTTCGACAGCGCCTCGGCGTGGGTCGTCGGCGGCGGCGAGCCGGTGCCGGTCCGCGATCGCGCCTTCGAGTTGCGCGACGTGCCCGCGGGGCCGCTGGAGCTGCGGCTGCGGCTCGACGGCGCACGCGAGCTGCGCCTGGCGCTCGACACGCTCTCGGCGGGCGACGAGGTGGAGCTGCGCAGGATCTGGGCGGACGACGCGAGCGGCCTCGCCTTCCCGGCCACCGTGGAGGGCGTGCGGATGCTGCAGGTCAACGGGCTGCGCTACGCGCCGTCCGGCCGGCTGCCGCGCGTGGTCGACACGCCCGTTCGCGTGCTGGCCGCCGGAGACGACGGCACCGCGCTGCTGGTGCGCCCCGCCGACGAGCGGCTGCCCGACCTGCGCGTGGCGATCACCCCGGGCACGGTTGTGCTCTCGTCGGAGGGCGATTCCGTGGACGCCGAGGGGATCGCGACGGGCGACTCGCTGCGCCTGCACGGCGAGCTGCGCGCGGGCGTGGTGGTGGCGCGGCGCGTGGTGCTGCCGCGCTGAAGCGCTACGCGACCCGCGCCGCCGCCGAGACCTCCGAAGCCCGAACCCTGAATCCTTTCCTGTTCAGTCGCCCACCGGCTGCGCCGACCCTGGACGACGAAACCGGGGTCCCCCCGACCCCCGACCCCTGACCCCCGACCCCTGCTTCCCTCAGTCCTCGCGCTCCGAGGCGCGCACCTCCACGTCCCGCTCACCGACGATCTTCCAGCCGCCCGGCTCCAGGCGCAGGCGGTACTCCTGCAGCGCCTCGCCCGTCCAGCGCGCCTCCGCGCCGCCGAGGCGCCAGCGCTTGTCGACAAGTGCACGCGCCTCGCCGGGCTCGGGGAACTCGACCGCCTGCCGCAGCAGCGTCACCTCGCGCTCGGGATAGCGCGTGATCGTTTCCGCGCGCAGCCGGCGGATCGTGGCGGGCCGCACGCGTCGGCCGTAGAAGCGCACCCGCTCGGCGTAGTGCGCGAGGTGCCGCTCCAGATCGCCGGCGACCCAGGCCTGGTGCAGGTCCATGAGCACGCGCTGCACCGCGGCGGCGGCTTGCGGTCCTTCGCGCGTGCCGCCCTCGGTCAGGAGCGCACCGGCGGCGTGCGGGTAGAGCGGGCGGAATTCCGATTCCAGCACGGCGGTCTCCGCCCAGCTCTCCGCGCTCGGCCGGCTGCCGCGCGCCCGCAGCCCCCACGCCACCAGCAGCACCAGCAGCGCGCCGACGGCGAGCGGCAGCCAACGCCGCGCTCCGCTCCCGGCGATTCGGGCTGCGCCGGCAGGCCCCGGGTTTCCCATCTGCGGCGCCATGGCGTCCCCGGGCGCGGCGGCCGGCGGCACGTCCGGCGCGAGCATCGTGGCGTCGTCGTCGGTCGGCCGGGTCGCGGCGGAGAAGGGCACGCCGCTGGCAGGGGGCACGGGCGCGGCCAGCGCCGCGGCGAGCTGCGCGGCGTCCTGGGGGCGGCGGGCGGGGTCCGGATCGACGGCCGCCTCCAGCATTGCCCGCGCACCGGGCGGCAGCGCGTGCCAGGCGGGATCGGCGGGGAGCGGCACGCGCTCGCCGCGGCGGACGCGCTCGCGCTCTGCCGCGTCCCACGGCTTCCGCCCGGTGCACAGCTCATAGGCCACCAGCGCCAGTTGGAAGACGTCGGACGCCGGTGTCAACGCCGCGCCCAGTGTGCGCTGCTCCGGCGACGCGTACGCAGGCGAGTGCGGTAGCTCGCCGGCGACGGTGAGTTCGTCGTCGGGCGCCACCTCCAGTGCCCTGGCGATCCCGAAATCGAGGATCTTCACCACCTCCAGCTCGCGTTCCCCGACGAGGAAGAGGTTCGCCGGCTTGACGTCGCGGTGCACGAAGCCGGCGCGATGGCCGGCGGCCAGCCCGCGCGCGGCCTCGCGCAGCACGCGGACCGCCTCCGGTATGGGAAACGGGCCGGCGGCGAGCGCCTGCTTCAGGTCCCGCCCGCGCAGCAGCTCCATCACCAGGTAGTCGGCGTCGAGCGCGGGGTCGGTGCCGAAGTCGAAGACCTGCACCACGTTCACGTGCGCGATCCGCGCGGCGGCCGCGGCCTCGCGCCGGAAGCGCTCGCGCCACTCGGCCCGTCGGTCGGCGGCGGGGGCGGGCAGCGCGATCGTCTTCAGCGCGACCGCACGTCCGAGCCGCTCGTCCACCGCGCGGAAGACGACGCTCATACCGCCGCGGGCGAGCACCGCTTCCACGCGGTAGCGCTCGGCGAGCGTGCGGCCGACGAGCAGCGCTTCCAGCGGGGGCATCGGTCGGCCGCGCGCTACTCGGCGCCGGCCTGTGTCTCGCCGCCGGCGGCGGTGCCACCGGCGGCCTCGCCGCGCGTGTCGCGGAAGCGCACCGGCACGCCCTCGGCGATGCGGCGCCCGAGGAAGAGCGCGTCCCAGTTGGTCAGCCGCACGCAGCCCGCCGAGGTCGCGTAGCCGATCGTCTCCGGCGACTTGGTGCCGTGGATGCCGTAGTGCGGCTTCGAGAGCGCCATCCAGATCCTGCCGACGGCGTTGTTCGGGCCCGGCGGGATGTTGGCCTCCGGCTCGGAGCTGTCGACGTGCTCCAGGATCGAGGGCTGATAGTGCCACCAGGGGTCCTCGGTGATCTTCGTCACCTCGTACTCACCCGTCGGCGACGGGTCGTACGAGGAGCCGAGCGTCGAGGGGAAGTGGTAGAGGACGCGGCCCTGCGCGTCCACCGCGTGCAGGTAGCGGCCGCGATCCGAGACGATCAACTGCGCGACCTGACCCGGCGCGCGCGCCTCCGGGCTGCGCACGTTCGGGACGTGGATCGCCTGGCCGGCGCGCAGCGAGTTCAGCTCCACGCCGGGGTTCAGCTTGGCCAGCAGCTCCGGCGAGACGTGGAAGAGCTCGCTCAGCTTCTCCGTAAGCGACTCGTAGCAGAGGCAGTCCAGCTTCTCCTGCTCGTAGATGTCGCTGGGGATCTCCACGAACGGGCCCTCGACGTCCTCCGCCGTGAGCGTGTGCTGCCGCACCAGTTGCTGCGGCGAGCCGGCCAGGTCGCCGAGGCGCGCGAAGGTGACGGAGTCCACCCGTCCGGTCGCGGGCAGCCCCTCGCGCTGCTGCAGCCAGTAGACGGCCTTGGCGGTGTTGCGGCCCCAGCGCCCGTCGATCATGCCGGGCGAGAAGAGCGCGCGGTCCAGCAGGATCTGCACGCGGAAGACCGACGGGCCGGCGACGTCGCCGTAGAGCGGCAGGAACGACGGCGAATCATTCACCGCTGCCGCCGTGATGCCCTCCCAGGTCTCCGGGTTGGGCGGTGTCTCGCCGGGCGGGACCGGCGCGAGCTGGACGACCTGCTCCCAGTCGTTCTCCAGGCGCGAACGCTCGATCTCTTCCGCCGTCGGGTCGTCGCCCCAAAACGGCTCCGCGCCGTTCATCGTCGCCGCGCGCGTGTCGTCCCCGCCGCAGGCGGTCGCCGCGAGGATGAGTGCAACCATCAGCCAGCGTTGGGTTTGCATGCCTTTGCGTGTGCAGGTGGAACGAGAACGTGCCGCGGCGCGGGTGCAAGCGCTATGCCCCCTTACCCGCGGGAGCGCACGCCCCCGCTTGACGTTCGGCCGCCACCCTGCGAACATTGCCGATCCGGCAGGCAAGCGCAGCGCGACCGACCGCCACCGGTAGGCGCATCGCGGGACCAGGTCCTCGTCGCCTTCGAGTGCAACTGCTCTGCACGCGGGCGTGCTGGAGGGATAGGCTAATTGGTAAGTCAGCGCTCTTGAAAAGCGCCGCCCGAAAGGGCTTGTGGGTTCGAGTCCCACTCCCTCCGCTTCCGAACGAACTACCCCTATGAGGTCCCCCCCCGCTGCGCGGACCCTGGCGCACGAAACGGCGGTGCCGTGACGCTGCATGGCTGCGGCATGCACCGGACTGCGCCCCCGACCCGCGACCCCCGACCCCCGTTTCTTGTCAGTCGCCCACCGGCTGCGCCGACCCTGGACGACGAAACCGGGGTCCCCTGAATCCCGAATCCTGAATCCCGAATCCTGTTTCTGTTCAGTCCCCCACCGGCGGTGCCGACCCTGGACGATGAAGCGGGGCCGTTTCCCTGACCTCTGACCCCCGACCCCTGGCCCCTGTTTCTGTTCAGTCCCCCACCCGCGGTGCCGACGCTGGACGATGAGGCAGTGCCGTTTCCCTGACCCCTGACCCCTGACCCCCGACCCCTGTTTCCGTTCAGCCCGTCCGGTCGAGGTCAGTGCCCGATGCTACACAGAGCCCGCCGCTGGCTTTCGCCAGCGGCGGGCTCTTGATGCCAGCTCGGTGCGTCACCGGCAATCCGCCAGGACGCTGCGGATCTCCGCCACCAGCCGGCGCGGCTCCGTGGGCTTCGGCAGGAAGCGGTCGCAGCCGGCGCGGAAGGCGCGCTGCTGATCGTCCTCGAAGCTGTGCACCGTCACCACGATCACCGGGACGTGCCGCGTCGCGGCGTCGGCCTTGATCGCCTCCGTCACCGCGAAGCCGTGCATCCCCGGCAGCCCGATGTCGCACACCACCACGTCGGGACGCTGGGTGCGCACCAGCTCCAGCCCTGCGGACGGGGTGCGCGCCTGCAGCACCTCGAAGCCCTCGTGCCGCAGCACCGCCCCGTAGATGTACTGGCTCGCCTCGTCGTCCTCGATGAGCACCACTCTCGCCAGGCGCATCGACCCCCCCCACTCCGCTCCAGGTACATGCGGCTACGCGTGCTGCGCCACCACAGCTCACGGCCAACCCCGAGTACCGCCCTCCCCCAGCAGGTGGAAGGCAGCGGACGCCGGCACCCGGCGCCGTTCCGTCGGCCGGCACCGGCGCGCTTCGCCATTCTATGCCTTCGCCAGCGCCTCCGCTACTCCCGCGTGTGCACGCGTGCGGCTCGGCAGAGGATGAGGAACGGATCCGCGCCATGGGGCGGCTTCCGCTCAGCTTCGCGAGGAGCGGCGTGTGTTCGCTTCTGGGACGGTGGCATCCCGGAAGCGAACAGCCGCGCCTCGTGACGCCGGCGCCTGATCGGGCGTAACTCCTTGCCCGGCAACACCTGACGGGCGGCTGGCGTCTGGCACGCGGCTTTCCCTGTGGTGTGCGGCTCGCGGTTGCATCGCCGGCTCAGGCCACCCACGGACGCACCCGCTCCCGAGGGGCGGCGGCACTCGCTCACGGACAGGCCCGACGCGCTCATGGAAACGCTGCTGCAGGACCTCCGCTACGCGGCGCGCTCGCTGCGCAAGAACCCCGGCTTCGCCGCGGTCGCCATCCTCACGCTGGCGCTGGGGATCGGCGCGAGCACGGCGATGTTCACGCTGGTCAACTCGGTGCTGCTGCGCCCGCTGGAGTACCGCGAGCCGGAGCGACTGACGATGCTCTGGGAGCGGACCCCGGCCGGGGAGGGGGAGAACCCGACCTCGCCGCGGAACTTCTCCGGCTGGCGGGAGCAGGCCGGGAGCTTCACGGAGCTGGCCGCCACCTTCGACCGGCCGCTCAACCTGACGGGCGGTGGCGAGCCGGAGCAGGTGCTGACGCGGATGACCACCGCCAACTTCTTCTCGCTGCTGGGCGCGAGCGCGCAGCTCGGCCGTACCTACCTGCCCGGCGAGGACGCCGCGGACGTCGCGGTGCTCAGCCACCGCCTCTGGCAACGGCGCTTCGGCGGCGATCCCGGCGTGATCGGCCGTGCCATCGACGTCGACGGGCAGCCGTTGACGGTCGTGGGAGTGATGCCGGCGGACTTCCGCTCGGTGGGCATGCGGCCCGAGCTCTGGGTGCCGGTGGAGCTGGACCGGGAGTGGCACGGGCGCTACCTCCAGGTGGTGGGGCGGCTGCGCCCGGGCGTTACGCTCGGGCAGGCGCAGACGGAGATGACCACCATCGGGCGCCGGCTCGCGGCGGCGTACCCGGATGCCAACGCCGGCTGGGGCGTCAACGTGGTGCCGATGCACGAGCAGGTGACCGGCGACGTGCGGCCGGCGCTGCTGGTGCTGTTCGGTGCGGTCGGGCTGCTGCTGCTCATCACCTGTGCCAACGTGGCGAATCTGCTGCTGGGCCGTGCCGCCGCCCGCCGCAAGGAGATGGCGGTCCGGCTCTCGCTCGGCGCCACGCGCGGTCGGTTGATCCGCCAGACGCTGACGGAGAGCCTGCTGCTGGTAGGCGCCGCCGGTGTTCTCGGGCTGGCGCTGGCGACCTGGGGCACGGCGACGCTCGTGCGCGTGCTGCCTCCCGACCTCGCGCTCCCGCGCCTGGACGAGGTGGGGGTGGACGGCCGGGTGCTGGCCTTCGCGCTCGTGGTCTCGCTGCTCACCGGGGTGCTCTTCGGCATCGCTCCCGCGCTCTTCGCCTCCGCGCTGCGGCTCGCGGAGGCGCTGCGCGAAGCGACGCGCGGCTCCACCGGCGAGCGCAGTGCGCTGCGCAAGGCGCTGGTGATCGCGGAGGTCGCGCTGGCGGTGGTGCTGCTCGTCGGCGCGGGGCTGCTCGGCCGCAGTCTGCAGCGGCTCTTGGAGGTGGATGCGGGGATGCGCACCGAGCAGGTGCTGACGATGCGGCTGACGCTCGCCGGTACGCGCTACCAGGAGGAGGCGGCGCTGCGGAACTTCATGGGCTCGCTGATCCCGCGGCTGGAGGTTCTACCCGGCGCCAGCTCCGTCGGCGCCGAGACCTACCTGCCCCTCACCGGTGAGTGGATCGGGCATTCCTTCTTCCGGACGGACCGCCCGCTGCCCGGTCCGGGCGAGGATCTCTCCACGCACATCCGCGTGATCGCGGGCGACTACTTCCGCGCGCTCGGCATCCCGCTGCTTGCGGGGCGCGCCTTCAACGCGCGCGACGACGAGAGCGCGCCGCCCGTCTTCGTGATCAACCAGGAGCTGGCCCGACGCTACTTCGCCGGTGAGGACCCCATCGGCAAGCGTATCAGCTTCGTGTGGGGCGACACCATCACGGGTGAGATCGTCGGCGTGGTCGGCAGCATTCGGGAGCAGGGCCCGACGCAGGAGCCGTCCCCGGCGATCTACCGTCCCCACGCGCAGATGCCCTCCCCGCAGATGAGCGTGGCGATCCGCACCGCGGGGGACCCGCGGGCGCTCGCCTCGGCGGCTACGGCGGCGGTGCGCGAGATCGACCCGAACCAGCCGGTCGCGGAGATCCGCACGATGGAGCAGGTGGCTTCCAGCGTCGTCGCCCGGCCGCGCTTCAACCTCTACGTGTTCGGCGGCTTCGCGGGGATGTCGCTGCTGCTCGCGGCGTTGGGGCTCTACGGCGTGGTCTCCTACTCCGTCACGCAGCGCAGCCAGGAGATCGGGGTGCGCGTCGCGCTGGGCGCACAGAACCGCGATGTGATCCAGCTCATCCTGCGGCAGGGGATGAGGCTGACGATCGTCGGGCTCCTGCTCGGGCTGGTGGTCGCACTCGCCGCCGCCCGAGTGATGGCGAGCCTGCTCTTCGGCATCGGCGCGGCGGACCCGGTGACGCTCGTCGCAGTCCCCGCCTTCCTGGCGATGGTGGCGCTGCTGGCGAGCTACCTGCCGGCGCGGCGCGCCACGCGGGTGGACCTGCTGGTCGCGCTGCGGGCGGAGTGACTACGCGATTCCCGCGACCGGGAGACTTTGCGGGGCGAGCTGGCGGGCGATTCCAACAGATACACTGCCTCGCTCACCGCCGACCAGGTCGTGAGCAGACACCCGCGCTCGCGCAGCACGTGCGGGCCACCGCCGCCGCCGCGCGCCCGCTGGCGTTCGGCGAGGGCTGGCTCGCCCGCCGGGCCGCCACCCTCGCGCGCTCCTTCGGCTTCTATCCCACCGGGATTGCTGCGGCGCTCGTCAACACCGTCCCCCTGGTGGCGGTCTCCCCCCCTCGCAACTGGCACGCGCTGCTGGAGGAGCTTACCCGCCTGCGTCGCGGCGCTCCGGCATCGCGCACGTCATGCTCCAGCCAGGGGAACCGCATCCGGGTGCGGATGCCTTCCGCGGCTGCGCCCCGGACGCGGCGACGGGTTCGCCGGCGTGCCGGCTGCCAGCATCGGCCGGGCCTCGTGCGCGTCACGGGCATCACCGTGGATGGGGATGCACCCGCCATGGGTGAAGCGTGCGTGCCGGGGTCATCCACGAGGTGAGAAGCCCCTCCGGGCCTGCTGACCGCTTGCCGCACTGATCCAGCGGGCGCGATCTATTCGCGTGGTTGACATAGGGGGTGGGGGTATATATCCTTCGTCACGCGAACACGGGTCCGGGCACTCAACACGGGGAGGACGACATGGAGCGGACGACACTCGCCATCGAGGGAATGAGCTGCGGCCACTGCGCGCGCGCGGTGGAGCGGGCGCTGCAGGCGCTGGAGGGCGTCGAGGTGGAGCGGGTGGAGGTCGGCTCCGCGCGCCTCGCCTACGACCCGGCGCGCGTCGGCCCCGAGCAGATCGCGGCGGCGGTCGAGGCGGAGGGCTACACGGTGCGCAGTCGTGGGAGGCAGCCGTGACACCGCCCGACCTCCTGGTGATCGTGGGCGCGCTCGCCGCCATCGGGTGGGTCAACTGGTACTTCTTCTTCGCCGGCCGCGGCGCCGCGCGGGCGGCGGTCGGGGCGGGCGGTGTGCAGGAGGTGACGATCCGGGTGGCCGGCGGCTACGACCCGGCCCACGTGCGGGTGAAGAAGGGCACGCCGGTGCGCCTGGTCTTCGACCGGCAGGAGACCTCGGGCTGCTCGGAGGAGGTGGTGCTGCCCGACTTCGGGATCAAGAAGTACCTCCCCGCGCACCAGAAGACGACGGTCGAGATCACGCCGGAGAAGGCCGGGAGCTATGAGTTCACCTGCGGCATGAGCATGCTGCGCGGGCGGCTCACCGTGGAGGACGAGGAGGGCGCGTCATGAAGACGACGAACCAGCCGGCGGACCAGTGGGCCAAGGGCTCCCTCGCGGAGCCGCCGGCCCCGAGCGCCCACGGGGGCGCGAAGGCGGGCAAGGTCACCATCCCGGTTTCGGGGATGACCTGCGCCGCCTGCACCGCGCGCGTGCAGCGCACGCTCGCGAAGCAGCCGGGGGTGAAGGACGCCTCCGTCAACCTGATGCTCAAGAACGCGGTCGTCACCTTTGACGAGAGCGAGACCAGCCCCGAGCAGCTCGTCGAAGCCATCCGAGAGACCGGCTACGGGGCGGAGCTGGCGAGCCCAGACCAGACCGCCTTCGAGGAGCAGGAGGCGCAGGACCGCGCGCAGGAGGAGGAGTTCCGCGAGCTGCGCCTGAAGGCGCTCCTCAGCCTCGTCTTCGCGGCGGTCGGGATGCTGATCTCGATGCCCGTCATGAGTGCTCCGTTCGCGGGCGAGCATGCCGGCCACGGCGCCCCGGCGGGCGACCCGTTCATGAACTGGGTGCACGGGGTGATCGACCCCTGGCTGATGGGTGTGCTGCCCTGGCTCTACCGGATCGACGTGCGGCTCCTGAGCTACACGCTGCTCGCGATGACGCTGGTCGCGATGGCGTGGGCGGGGCGGCACTTCTACACCCGCGCCTGGGCGGCCTTCCGCCACCACGCGGCGGACATGAACACCCTGGTGGCCACGGGCACGGGCGCCGCGTTCCTGTTCTCGGTGGCGGCCACCTTCTTCCCGGGCTTCTTCCTGAGCCGCGGCGTGGCGCCGGCGGTCTACTACGAGGCGGTGCTCTTCATCGTCGCGCTGATCCTGCTGGGCAACATGTTCGAGGCGCGCGCCAAGCGGCAGACCTCCACGGCGCTGCGCAAGCTGGTGGACCTGCAGCCCAAGACCGCGCGCGTGCTGCGCGGCGGGACGGAGGTGGAGGTCCCGGTCGAGGAGGTGGTGCACGACGACCTGGTGCTGGTCCGCCCCGGCGAGCGCATCCCCGTGGACGGCGAGATCGTCTCCGGCGCCTCGGCGGTGGACGAGTCGATGCTCACCGGCGAGAGCCTGCCGGTGGAGAAGGCCGCCGGCGACCCCGTGATCGGCGGCACCATCAACCGCACCGGCGCGTTCCGCTACCGGGCCACCAACCTGGGCGCGGACAGCCTGCTGGCGCAGATCGTCCGGCTGATGCGCGACGCGCAGGGCTCGCGCGCGCCGATCCAGAAGCTGGTCGACCGGGTGACGGGGGTGTTCGTGCCCGTCTCCATCTCCATCGCCATCGCGACCTTCGCGGTCTGGTTCGTGGCGGGGCCGGAGCCCGCGCTGATCCCGGCGTTCGCCGCGGCGGTGGCGGTGCTCATCATCGCCTGCCCCTGCGCGATGGGGCTCGCGGTGCCGACGGCGGTGATGGTCGCCACCGGCAAGGGTGCCGAGGCCGGCATCCTGATCAAGGGCGGCGAGGCGCTGCAGAGGGCCCGCGACGTGACCACGGTGGTGCTGGACAAGACGGGCACCGTCACCGAAGGCCGCCCCGCGGTCACCGACGTGCTGCGGGCGCCGGGCGCGGAGCTGCCGGAGGAGCGCGTGCTGGCGCTGGTCGCCTCGCTGGAGGCCGCCTCGGAGCACCCGCTGGCGGAGGCGATCGTGCGGTACGCCGAGGGGCGCGGCCTCGCGCGGCTGGAGGTGGAGGGCTTCGAGGCGGTCACCGGCCGCGGCGCGGTGGGCGTGGTCGACGGTTCCGCGCTGGCGATCGGCAACGAGCGGCTCATGGCCGACTACGCCGTGGAGATCGAGCCGCTGCGAGGCGCGGCGGACGAGCGGGCGGGCCGCGGGCGCACACCGATGTACGTGGCGATCGATGGCCGGCTCGCAGGCGTGATCGCCGTGGCCGACCCGATCAAGCAGACCTCGCGCGCGGCGATCCGGCGCCTCCACCGGATGGGGCTCGAGGTGGTGATGCTGACCGGCGACAACCGCCGCACCGCCGAGGCGGTGGCGCGGGAAGCGGGGATCGACCGCGTGGTGGCCGAGGTGCTGCCGGAGGGCAAGGTCGAGGAGGTCCGGCGCCTGCAGGCCGCGGGCGAAGTAGTGGCGATGGTGGGCGACGGCATCAACGACGCGCCCGCGCTGGCGCAGGCCGACGTGGGCATCGCGCTGGGCACCGGCACCGACATCGCCGCCGAGGCGGGCGACGTGGTGCTCATGCGCGGCGATCTGCAGGGCGTGCCCAGCGCGATCCAGCTCTCGCGCCGCACGCTGCGCACGATGAAGCAGAACCTCTTCTGGGCCTTCGTCTACAACACCGCGGCGATCCCGGTGGCGGCGGGTGTCCTCTACCCGCTCTTCGGGATCCTGCTCTCGCCGATCCTGGCCAGCGCGGCGATGGCCTTCAGCTCGGTGAGCGTGGTGAGCAACAGCCTGCGGCTGCGCACGGCGAGGATGTGAGCATGGAGACGCAAGACGCGATGGAGAACGGAGCGGAAGCGCCGACGCCGTGCGGCTGCGGCTGCGCCGTCGGCGAGCGCAAGGCGGTGACGGTCGATCCCGAGATCAAGGAGCGCAACCTGAAGCGGCTGCGCCGCATCGAGGGCCAGGTGCGCGGGCTGCAGCGCATGGTGGAGGAGGAGCGCTACTGCGCCGACGTACTCACGCAGATCGCCTCGGTGCACGAGGCGCTGCGCGGCGTCGGTCGTGAGCTGATGCGCAACCACCTGAAGCACTGCGCCAGCTCCGCCATCCGCTCCGGCCCGGACACCGCCGAGGCGATGTACGACGAGCTGATCGACCTGATGTACAAACACGTGCGGTAGCCCCGCCCTGCCGCCCCACCCCGGCTGCCGGCTGCCGGCTGCCGGCGAACGGCGCCCTCACCCCCGGCTCGCTCGTACCTCGCTCGCCACCCCCTCTCCCAAGCCCGGGCAATGCATTGCCCACATCTGGCTAAACCGGAACGCCGCGCATCTCCAGGCGGCTGAAGCCGCAGCTACGACGACACCAAGCCCGCCTGCGCGGGCTGGTCTGCTCATGGCAGATACCAGCCCGCGCAGGCGGGCTTGGTGCAGTTCCAGCCGCGGCTTCAGCCGCCTGGCGCGGAGCGCTCCGCTCCTCTGAAATGTGGGTAATGCATAGCAGCATTGGGAGAGGGGGCCGGGGGGTGAGGGCTGCTGTTGCCGGCAGCCGGTAGCTGGCAGCCGGCAGCAAGGGTAGCGGGGCGGCCCGCCGCGGTATACTTTTCGCGCGTCGTCTATACAGGCGTTGTCGGGCCATTACACCCCTTTGCTATCATGGCTGAACGTAAGATTCGCGTGCTGGTCGCCAAGCCCGGGCTGGATGGGCACGACCGGGGCGCCAAGGTCATCGCCGCCGCCTTCCGCGATGCCGGTTTCGAAGTCATCTACACCGGGCTGCACCAGACGCCGGAGATGATTGTCAGCGCCGCCGTCCAGGAAGACGTGGACGTGGTCGCGATGTCGATTCTCTCGGGCGCGCACATGACGCTCTTCCCGCGTGTGCGCGAGCTGCTCGACGCCGAGGGCGCCGAGCACATCCTCATCACCGGGGGCGGCATCATCCCGGAGGAGGACATGAAGGCGCTGCAGGAGAAGGGTGTCGGCAAGCTCTTCGGGCCGGGCACACCCACCGGCGAGGCCGTCGAGTACGTCCGCGGCTGGTTCGCCGAGCACGGCCGCGACCGCGAGGCCGCGCTCGCGTGAGCGCCGCCGGCGGGGTGGGCACGACAGCCGCGCCGCCGGAGCAGGAGCGCGTGCGCCGGCTGGCGCACGAGCTGGAGGAGCTGGAGCGCCGCCTCCGCGAGGGTGGCGGAGCGCGGCGCATCCAGAAGCAGCACGACGACGGCAAGCTGACGGCGCGCGAGCGCATCGGCCTGCTGCTCGACCCGCGCAGCCGCTTCCTCGAAGTCGGGCTGCTCCTCGCGCACGACCGCTACGACGGCCAGGCGCCGGCGGCCGGCGTGGTCACCGGCATCGGCAGCGTCTGCGGGCGCGAGGTGGTGGTCGTCGCCAACGACGCCACCGTCAAGGCCGGCTCGTGGTGGCCCGAGACGATCACCAAGATGCTGCGCGCGCAGGAGCTCGCCATGCGCGGCCGCATCCCCATCGTCTACCTGGTGGACTCCGCGGGCGTCAACCTGCCCTACCAGGGCGGCGTCTTCCCCGGCCAGTACGGCGCCAGCCGCCTCTTCTACTACAACTCCGTGATGCGGCGCTACCTGAAGGTGCCGCAGATCGCCGCCGTCATGGGGCCGTGCATCGCGGGCGGCGCCTACCTGCCCGCGCTCTCCGACGTCATCCTGATGGTGGAGGGCACCAGCTTCATGGGCCTCGGCGGCCCGAACCTGGTGAAGGGCGCCACGGGCGAGAGCGCGGACGCGGAGACGCTGGGCGGCGCCTACACGCACAACGCCATCAGCGGCATCGCGCACTACCGCGTCCCCGACGACCGCGCCTGCATCGCACGCATCCGCGACCTGGTCCGCGACCTGCCGCACACACGGCCCGCGCTGCCGCTGCGCAAGCCGCGGCCGCCCGCGCGCCCCGAGCGCGACCTCTACGAGCTCCTGCCCGCCGACCACCGCCAGCCCTACGAGATGCGCGAGGTGTTGGCCTGCCTGCTCGACGCCGGCGAGCTGGACGAGTTCCAGGCCGACCACGCGCCGGAGATGATCTGCGGCAACGCGCACCTGCACGGCATCCCCGTGGGCGTCATCGCCAACGCGCGCGGCATGCTGAAGGATCCGCACGGCGGCCGGCCCAAGTTCGGCGGCATCATCTACGCCGACAGCGCCGAGAAGGTCGCGTTCTTCATCGAGACGCAGAGCCGCCACGGCATCCCGCTGCTCTTCCTGCAGGACGTCAGCGGGTTCATGGTGGGCACGGCGGCCGAGCACTCGGGGATCATCCGCGCCGGCGCGCGCTTCGTGGAGGCGATGGCGACGGCCACGGTCCCGAAGATCGTGCTCACGCTCAACCATGCCTCCGGCGCCGGGTACTACGCCATGGCGGGCCAGGGCTTCGACCCGGACTTCATCTTCTCCTGGCCGACCGGCCGCATGGGCGTCATGGAGGGCGACTCGGCGGTGATGGCGCTCTTCGGGCCGGAGCTGGAGAAGCTGAAGCGCGAGGGCCGGCAGCCCGACGCGGAGCTGCAGGCGAAGATCGAGGCCGTCCGCGCCGACTACGAGCACCAGCTCGACGCGAAGTTCGCCGCCGCGCGCGGCTTCGTCGACGCCGTCCTCGCGCCGCACGAGACGCGCGCCGTGCTGACGCTGGCACTGCAGGCCGCGCTCAACAACCCCGGCCCGCATCTGGGCGCGTTCGTGCTGCCGCCGGGCCTCTGACGCAGGAGGTGGAGCATGGCCACACAACTCGCGCAGCCGCGGCTATTCGACGTCGAGGAGTTCCTGCGCATGGGAGAGCTCGGTGTCCTCCCCGAGCGCGGCGTCGAGCTGATGGACGGTCGCATCGTCTTCGGGGCGGGCCGCCCGTGGCGCTTCTCCGTGGAGGACTACTATCGGCTCGCCGAGGCCGGTATTCTCGGCGAGGACGAGCACGTCGAGCTGATCGAGGGAGAGATCATCAAGATGAGCCCCATCGGGAGCCGCCATGCGGGCGTCGTCAAGCGACTGGTCGCCGTGCTCAGTGAGCACGTGGGACGTACCGCGATCCTCTCCGTGCAGGACCCGCTCCGTCTCGGGAGTGCCACCGAGCCTCAGCCGGATCTGATGCTCCTGCGCCCGCGCTCGGACTACTACACGCGGATGCACCCCACGCCCGGCGATGTGCTCCTTCTGATCGAGGTCGCCGATTCCTCCCTCGATCGGGATCGCTACGAAAAGGCTGAGCTGTACGCTCGGGCCGGTATCCCCGAGTACTGGCTGGTGGATGTGAACGCCTGCGAGCTGATCCTTCACCTGCAGCCCTCCGGCCTCGGATATCTTCAGGTCGAGACGAAGCAGCCACACGAGTCGTGGACGGCGCAGGCGCTGCCGCAGCTGACGCTGCGCGGTGCCGACGTCTTCGGCTGACGACACCCGGAGGTGACGATGGCCACACAGCTCGCGCGACCCCACCGCTTCACGGGCGACGAGTACCGGCGCATGGCCGAGCTGGGCATTCTGCCGGCGGGGCCGATGGAGTTGATCGACGGCCGCGTGCTGCTCGGCGGGCAGCCCTGGCGCTTCTCCACGCGCGACTACCACCGCCTCGCGGAAGTGGGCATCCTGAGCGAGGACGACCGCGTCGAGCTGATCGAGGGGGAGGTGATCGAGATGAGCCCCATCGGGAGCAGGCACGCCAGCGTGGTCCGTCGCCTCACCGCGCGGTTCACGCGGCGCTTGGGCGACGCCGCTGTCGTATCGGTGCACAACCCGCTGGACCTGGAGGACGGCACCCAACCCGAGCCGGACGTACTGCTGCTGCAGCCGCGCGCCGACTTCTACGCCGAGGCGCATCCGACCCCCGCCGACGTGCTGCTGCTCGTCGAGGTCGCGGACAGCTCGCTCCCGGTCGACCGCATCCGCAAGGCCGACCTCTACGCCGCCGCCGGCATCGCCGAGTACTGGGTGGCGGACGTGGAGCGCCGCCGCGTCTTCGTGCACACCCGCCCCCTGCCGAGCGGCTACGCGCTCGTGGAGACGCGCGACTACGACGATCGCTGGAGCGCGGGCACGCTGCCCCAGCTCACCCTCGGTGGCCCCGACATCTTCGGCTAATGGCGAGAGACACCCTCCGCATCGCTTCCGGGCAGGGCTTCTGGGGCGACCAGCTCGCCGCACCCGGGCAGCAGGTGCACAACGGCCCCATCGACTACCTCATGCTCGACTACCTGGCCGAGGTGACGATGTCGATCCTGCAGAAGCAGCGCGCGCGCAACCCCACGCTCGGCTACGCGCGCGACTTCGTGCCGCTGATGGGCGAGCTGCTGCCCACGCTGGTGGAGCGCGGCATCCGCGTGGTCGCCAACGCCGGCGGCGTCAACCCGCTGGGCTGCCGCGACGCGGTGCTGGACGTGGCGCGCGGCGCCGGGCTGCAGGGCCGCGCGCGCATCGCCACCGTCACCGGCGACGACCTGCTGCCGCGGCTGCCGGAGCTGCTGGAGCGGGGCGTCGAGCTGAAGAACATGGAGACCGGCGAGCCGCTCGGCGCCGTGCTGGAGCGGGTGCAGAGCGCCAACGCCTACATCGGCGCGCGCCCGATCGTGGAGGCGCTCGCGCAGGGCGCGCACGTCGTCGTCACCGGCCGCAGCACCGACACCGCGCTGACCTACGCGCCGATGATCCACGAGTTCGGCTGGAGCCTGGAGGACTACGACCGGATCGCCGCCGGCGTCGTCGCCGGGCACGTCAACGAGTGCGGCGCGCAGGCCTCCGGCGGCAACGCCCTGCACGACTGGCAGACGATCCCCGACCTGGCCACCGTCGGCTACCCGATCATCGAGGCGCGCGCCGACGGCTCCTTCGCCGTCACCAAGCACGCCGGCACCGGCGGCCGCGTCTCGCTGCAGACGGTCAAGGAGCAGCTCGTCTACGAGATGGGCGACCCGAAGAGCTACATCACGCCCGACGCGATCGCGGACTTCACCAGCATCCGTCTGGACGCGGAGGGCGCGGACCGCGTGCGCGTGCACGGCGTGCGCGGGGCGGCGCCCACCGAGTTCCTCAAGGTCAGCGTCGCCTACGCCGACGGCTACAAGGCCGTGGGCACGCTCGTCTACGCCTGGCCCGACGCCGTCGCCAAGGCGCAGGCCTCCGACCGCGTGCTGCGCGAGCGGCTGGACCGGCTGGGGCTGCGGTTCGACGAGGTGCTCACCGAGTACGTCGGCTGGAACGCCACGCACGGCCCGCTCGCCGGCCCGCCGCCCGCCGAGCTGCCGGAGGTCACCGTGCGCTGGGGCGTGCGCGGGCGCGACCGTGCGGCCGTGGAGCGCTTCACCAAGGAGATCGCGCCGCTGGTGCTCGCCGGCCCGCCCTCGGTGACCGGCTTCGCCGGCGGCCGCCCCGCAGTGCAGGAGATCATGGCCTACTGGCCGGCGCTCATCCCCAAGCGCGAGGTCGAGCCGCACCTGCAGGTGGAGGTGGTCACGGCCTGACGGGCACCCGCGAGAGCGAGGAACGGCTTTGGACAGGATGAACAGGATGATCAGGGGAACGGCGAGGGGAGAAGACGACTGGCGCTCAGACTAGTGGGCCAGTTGGCTTGTTGCTGGCCATCGCTGCGCCGCCGGGGGCATGAAGCCCTGACTTTTCCCCACATCCGGATGAACCGGAAGCCGGCTCGCGCCGGGCGTATGAAACGCCCGGCAGTACACGGCGCGTCCTGTCGGACGCAGGGCCGTCCAGAGGACGGGCAGTGTCTTGCCGGGGGCTTCATGCCCCCGGTGCCGTTCGCAGGCAGGGCAGCAATGGCCGTTGCTGAGCCAACTAACGCACTAGTTGAGCGCTCAGCAACGAGCGGGTCGGTTCTCTTGGAAGCCCCTTTCTTGTGGTCGTTCGTCCTGTTTCATCCTGTTCATCCTGTCCCAAGCCGTTCATCCTGTCTCGGGTCGGCCCGCCGGTTGCGCGCTGGCCGCCGTCGGGTTTACTCATCCAGCGTCCACGCACCCGTCATCCGGAATCCAGCAAAGCAGTGAGAGTCACCTTCCTCGGCACGGCCGCCGCGCGCCCCACCGTCACCCGCAACGTCTCCTCGCTCGTGGTGCAGCGCGAGGGCGAGCTGCTGATGTTCGACTGCGGCGAGGGCACGCAGCGTCAGATGATGCGCTACGGCACCGGCTTCGCGCTCAACGACATCTTCTTCACCCACCTGCACGGTGACCACTTCCTCGGCGTCACCGGGCTGCTGCGCACCATGGGGCTGCAGGCGCGCGAGGAGCCGCTCGACCTGTGGACACCGCGCGGCACCGGCTCGCTGCTGGTGCGCGCGGTGGAACTGGGCGTGGACCGCGTCCCCTTCGAGGTGCGCGTGCGCGAGCTGGAGCCCGGCGAGCGCGTCCAGCGCGGCGACTACGACGTCGTCGCGTACAAGACGCTGCACCAGGGCCGCAGCCTGGGCTACGCCCTCGTCGAGCACCCGCGGCTCGGCCGCTTCAACCCCGAGCGCGCGCGTTCGCTCGGCATCCCGGAGGGCCCGCTCTGGGGCCAGTTGCACCGCGGCGAGGCCGTCGAGGTCCACGGCCGCCTGATCCGCCCGCAGGACCTCGTCGGGCCGCCGCGGCCCGGCCGCAAGCTCGTCTACACCGGCGACACCCGCCCCTGCGCCGCCACCCGCGAGCACGCGCGCGGCGCCGACCTGCTCATCCACGAGGCGACCTTCGCCAACGACGAGGCCGAGCGCGCCCACTCCACCGGCCACTCCACCGCCTACGACGCCGCCGTCCTCGCCCGCGACGCGCGCGTCCGCCAGCTCGTGCTCACCCACTTCTCGCCGCGCTACGCCGAGGACGCGCGCGGCCTGGAGCGCGAGGCGCGCGCCGTCTTCCCCGACACCGTGATCGCCTCCGACGGCCTGACGCTGGAGCTCGCCTACCGCGACGAGTGAGCCGCCGCGGGCAGCCGGCCGCGCCAGCGCGACAGCACCCGCTGCCGCGCTGGCGCGCTCGCTCGTGGTCCGATCTGTGCAGCGCCCGCCGCCGCCGCCGCGGCGCTTGACACCCGCGCTCCGGGGCTTACATTACCGCTCGCTTAGCACTCGTCCTCAGCGAGTGCTAACAACCCGGGCAGCCGATTCACCACCAACCACGGAGGGGCACGTCTCATGGCCACTGCCACCGACACCAAGCTCAAGCCGCTGGCCGACCGCGTCGTCGTCAAGGCGCTCGAAGAGACCGAGCAGATGCGCGGCGGGCTCTACATCCCAGACACCGCCAAGGAGAAGCCGCAGCAGGGCGAGGTCGTCGCCGTCGGGCCGGGCAAGCTCAGCGACGAGGGCAAGCGCATCGAGATGGAGTTGAAGGTCGGCGACAAGGTGCTCTACGGGAAGTACAGCGGCACCGAGGTCACCGTCGCGGACGAGCAGTACCTGATCCTGCGCGAGTCGGACGTGCTCGCGGTCGTCGGCTAAGCAGCGCGCTTCTCGAACCTGGACCGGACCAAAGGAGAACTCGTCATGGCAGCGAAGGAACTGAGCTTCAACACCGAGGCGCGCTCCGCGCTGAAGCACGGCGTCGACAAGCTGGCCGACGCGGTGAAGGTCACGCTGGGCCCGCGCGGGCGCAACGTGGTCATCGACCGCAAGTTCGGCTCGCCGCTCATCACCAAGGACGGCGTGACGGTGGCCAAGGAAGTGGAGCTGGAGCACCCGATCGAGAACATGGGTGCGCAGATGGTCAAGGAGGTCGCCACCAAGACCAGCGACCTGGCGGGTGACGGCACCACCACCGCCACGGTGCTGGCGCAGGCGATCTTCCGCGAGGGCCTGAAGAACGTGACCGCCGGCGCCAACCCGATGTCGCTGAAGCGCGGCATCGACAAGGCCGTCGAGCGCGTGGTCGAGGAGCTGAAGTCGATCTCGGTGCCGACCGCCGGCAAGAAGGAGATCGCGCAGGTCGGCACCATCTCGGCCAACAGCGACGAGGAGATCGGCAACCTCATCGCCGACGCGATGGAGAAGGTCGGCAAGGACGGCGTCATCACCGTCGAGGAGGCCAAGGGCATGGAGACGACCCTCGAGACCGTCGAGGGCATGCAGTTCGACCGCGGCTACATCTCGCCCTACTTCGTCACCGACCCGGAGCGCATGGAGGCCATCCTCGAGGACGCGCTCATCCTGATCCACGACAAGAAGGTCAGCTCGATGAAGGACCTGCTGCCGATCCTGGAGAAGGTCGCGCAGATGGGCCGCCCGCTGCTGATCATCGCCGAGGACGTCGAGGGCGAGGCGCTGGCGACGCTGGTGGTCAACAAGCTGCGCGGCACGCTGCGCGTCTGCGCGGTGAAGGCGCCGGGCTTCGGCGACCGCCGCAAGGCGATGCTGCAGGACGTCTCCACGCTGACCGGCGGGCAGGTCATCAGCGAGGAAGTCGGCTTCAAGCTGGAGAACGCCGTGCTCAGCGACCTGGGCCGCGCCAAGCGCGTGGTGGTGGACAAGGACAACACCACCATCGTCGACGGCGCTGGCGAGCACGAGCAGATCCAGGGCCGCATCCAGGAGATCCGCGCGGCGATCGACAAGTCCACCAGCGACTACGACCGCGAGAAGCTGCAGGAGCGCCTCGCGAAGCTGGCCGGCGGGGTGGCGGTCATCCACGTCGGCGCGGCGACCGAGACCGAGATGAAGGAGAAGAAGGCCCGCGTGGAGGACGCGCTGCACGCCACCCGCGCGGCCGTCGAGGAGGGCATCGTGCCGGGCGGCGGCGTGGCGCTGCTGCGCGCGCAGTCCGTGCTGAAGGAGCTGAAGCTCGCCGACGCCGACGAGAACATCGGCGTGCGCATCGTCGAGCGCGCGCTGGAGGAGCCGATCCGCCAGATCGTGATCAACGCCGGCGTCGAGGGCTCCATCGTCGTGGAGAAGGTGCGCGGCAACGAGAGCAAGAGCTTCGGCTACAACGCGCGCACCGAGGTCTTCGAGGATCTGGTCCAGGCCGGCGTCATCGACCCGACCAAGGTCACGCGCACCGCGCTGCAGAACGCCGCCTCCATCGCCGGCCTGCTGCTGACCACGGAGGCCGTGGTCACGGAGAAGCCGGAGAAGGAGAAGGCGCCCGCCATGCCGGGCGGCGGCGGCGGCATGGGCGACATGTACTGAGCCGCAGCGCTCGGTCGCATCGCCGTAGGCACGAGCCCCGCTCCCTCCTCGCGAGGGGGCGGGGCTTCTGCTTGGGGGGCGCTGTCACAACCCGGGCTCTCCAGGCGTTCCTTCTGCGGTGGTCGTCTCGCTGCCCTCCTTCCCGGCTTGCCGCCCCATGTGCTGCCCCTCGCCGCTGTGCCCGAGCCTTCCCTGCCACGTGGTGCCGTTTCTCTTGCGGCCTCCGTACCTGTCCACGGAGCTGACACCCGCGTCTGCGCCGCGGCAGCCCGGTGCGCGCGGCTCGCTGCTGCTCCTTCGGCCCTCCACGCCCGGCGATCCGCTGCCAGTCGCCCTGGCGGCCGTCCGGCGGCGCTTTCCGGCCCTGCCCGTGATCCTGTGGGTGGAGCCGGGAGCCCCGGCGGCGCTGCACCTGGCCGGCTGTGCCGCGCACCTCCAGGTGCGCGGCGTGGTGAGCGAGCTGACGCAGCCGGCGCTGCGCCGGGCCCTGACCCGCCCGGTGGGCTTCGCGGGCAGCGTGGTCGCCTGGCTTGGCATGCAGGGCATGCGGCTGCCGCCGCGCGCGGCGCGGCTGGTCGAAGCGATCCTCGACCTGGCGCCGGAGCACCCGCACCCGGGCCCGCTGCTGCGGGCGGCCGGAGCGCCGGGGCTGGCGGCGCGGCGCTACCTCGTCAAACACGCACTGCCCGCGCCGCGGGAGTGGTTCCGCCTCGCGCGGGCGCTGCACGCGGTGCTGCGCCTGCAGGCCGAGCCTGCCCGGCCGCTGCTGCAGCTCGCCGCTGAGCTGGGCTACGCCGATCCCGCCTCGCTGAGCCGGCAGCTGCGGCAGCTCTTCGGCGTTCGACCCGGCGAGGTGCGCCACGCGCTCGGCTGGGAGTGGCTGCTGGAGCGCTGGTGTGCGCGGCGGCTCGCGAGCGTCGCCGCCCGGTAGTGGCCGGGATGGACTGAACCGGTCCCTTTCGGACATCGCGGGCCGCTCCACCTGGTCGTATCCTGCACCCCGGGTGGCGGGGAGCCGATGAGCGTGCGGGGGAGCGCGCCGGATGCTGGATACGGACCTCGAGGCTGAGGCCGCCACCGACTTAGAGGCACACCGCAGGGAGCGCGACGCAGGTGGCTGTACGGCGCAATCACGATGAACTCAGAGACCAGCGATGCACCGGGTGATTTCGGCTTCGACCATCATCTGCGCGCTCATCCTCGCTGCTGCCGGGTGTCAGGACGCAACAGGCACGGCTCCCGACACCTATGAGGGCCTCGGCGAGCCGCCGCGCCAACTGTTCATCGTCGGCACACCCGATATCGTCTGGGCTCCCGAGCCGGTGCTGTATCCCGGCCACCGCCCGGACTCGCAGTTCGTCGCCGTTCGCGTCACGGCGCCGGACTCGTTCTTCGCGCGCCGCTGGTGGCCCACAGAAATCGTTGTGGAGACCGATCGTGAAGAACGCCGAACCGTCCTGCTGGCGCCATCTCGCTGCATCTTACCCGACGGGGCGGGAACAGCGTTCCCGCTCACCTTCACCTGGTGGATCTGCGACCAAGTCGGCGTGAATACACGGGTGCTGCTCTCGCCGGAGAGGCTTCGTGCGTTCGCGGAGATCGCAGGCGGTGACACGGTGTTGACCTGGCCCTTCCGCACCATGCCCGGTGGGCAATACCGGTTTGGGGTAGGCGTTGGGCAGAGAGCCACGGCCGAGGCCGTACGCCGCCTCTCCGGAATCGTGGAAGTCGTCGAGGCGTTCCGCATCCGGAACGATCCCCATTGCGTGCGGTCCGACATCGTCCCGCCGCCCCCTTGCGACCCGTGGCAGTTAGCGCGGCGCCTTGCGTACGTGTTCGAGCGCCAGGCGAGAGGCGACACCCTGTCCCTCAGTCGCGACGGCTGGATCCGCGTGACGTATCGACAGCCGGATGGGACCCAGCGAGTCACAACGCGGACCGCACGCGAGCTGGGCCTCCGATAGACGAGCGAGCCCTCAAGCGCCACACCGCCGTGGCGCGAGGTCGTCCTCACACCCGGGAGGTGACTACACATCGATTGCGCACGGTGTGTGACACGATGCACGTCACGCCCTGCGCCTCAGTACGGGCCGATAGTCCCTGCGGTTCGTGCGCCGTTCTGACCCGCATGCGATTCGGAAGAACCATGAACTTCAGACGCATCACTCCCCTCGTCGTTAGCTCGCTCGCCGCTATTCTCGCCGGGTGCCGCGACGAGGCCGCACCGCTGGACCCGGCGGAGTGCACCGTGGAGCTGGAAGGCGCCTGCTGGACGTACCTGGGGCTAGAGGGGAAGCGCGTGAGCGCGCTGGCCGAGACGCCCTGGGGGCTGTTCGCCGGCACCGAGCGGCAGGGGATCTACCGCTGGGACGCGCGCACTGGGCGATGGGGGCGGCGAGGCTTGCAGCATCTCACACGTGCCCACATCAGCGCGCTGAGCTACGTACCGACTACGCCACCGCGGCTACTGGCGGCGATAGGGCCCAGCGGAGACGTGGCAGGGAGCGACACGGAGGCGGCGGTCTACGCCAGCGAGAACGGCGGTCGCAGCTGGAAGCCGTGGGACGGCGGTCTCGATGCGGAAGCTAGGCTGCGGGGGAATGACGCGTGGGCGTTCTCGCTCGCGGCCGATCCGGGCGATCCGGAGCGCCTGTACCTGGGTGTCGGTGGCGGTGTCCTGCGCTCCGAGGATGGCGGCCGCACCTGGCGCTACGTCGAAGGCAACGAGGACCGGATGGGCGGAGGGATCCACGCCATCGTGGTCTCGCCGGCGCGCGACGGCACCGTGTGGGCCGGCGGGGCGGGAGCGCTCTTCAACGCGCTGTTGCTCCACACCCGCGACTGGGGTGAGACCTGGAAGGTGTTCTTCCCACGCCTCGGCAGCGACGACATCGTCTTCTCGTTGCTGCCTGATCCTGGCAACTTGAACCGCCTCTGGGCGGGGATGGGCGGTGGCGTGCGCCGGTCAGACACGGGCGGTGCCACCGGGACCTGGAAGACGGTACTGGTGACGCGGCATCCGTCCTACGTGACCGACCTGCACCGGATCGGCGAGGCGATCTACGCTGTGGCGGAAGAAGAAGAGTGGATTACGCCCGAGCAGCCGATCTATCCACTCGGCCTCTACCGCTCGGCTGATGGCGAGCGCTGGGACACGCTCAGCGTCCCGCCGCAGATCCGCGGCGCCTGGGGCAGTACGGTCGATTCCCGGGGCGGCTTGTTGATCGGCACCAGCTCGGGTGTCTGGCGCGTGCAGCCGTAGACCGAGAGGCAGAGCCTGTGCAACCGTGACCTCGGCGGGGCAGACAGTGTCCGACACGATGTGGGTGCGGATCTGCATCGGCATCAACTGCCCGCTGAGCGTGGACTGACGAACCGGAACCCGGCACGAGTGCGTGAGGTGACTATGATCACGAATCCCGCCGTAGCGACAGAGGTTGGCGGGCCGTCGCTGGCGAGTGACTCAGACGGGCCGTGTGCTGGCGAACACGGTGCGGCAAGCAGCATCAGATGGCCTCGCCTCCTTGCCGCGGTAGCCTTACTCACGGCAACGGCGTGCTCGTCCCTCACGGATGCCGAGCGCGAGCCGCCCGCCCGGGACCGCTATCGGTTGCTGTTCTTCCACACGCCACCTGCTGCACGCCTCGGGCAGCTTGCACTGCTGGAGCCTGAGGACGGGCGTGTCACGCTCCTCCCCGTCAGCCCCGGCGCCTTCGACAATCTGCGAAGCTCGCCGGACGGGCGGAAGCTCCTCTTCACCCGTACCGCGGGGGCGGAGGCGCCGGGCGTGTACGTCATGAACGTCGAAGGTTCCGAGCTGCGGCCGCTCCCGAACGTGGGTGCCGGCTACGCCTGGTCCCCGGACGGTACCCGGATCGCCTCGCTGATCGCAGTGAACGCGGGTACCCGCTTTGTGAGGATCACGGACGCCCAGGGCGCCGTGCAGGTCGACTTCCCCCACGTCCGCGCGGACCACTCGCGGCCCAGTTGGTCCCCGGATGCAGCGGGGCTGGTCTTCGCCGGGGACGTGCGCCATGACGGCTGGCTTCCCGACCTCTTCGTGGCCGCCAGCGACGGCTCGCGCATCGCCAACCTCAGCAGCACACCCGGCTACGAGTGGGAGCCCGCCTGGTCGCCCACCGGCTCCGCAATCGCGTTCTTCGCCATTCGCGACGGCGTCGTCGGGCTCTTCTCGATGCGCCCGGACGGCACGGCCATCCGCCTGCTGTATCCCGGTGCGGAGAACGTAGGCCTCCGTTGGGCGCCGGACGGCTCGAAACTGCTCTTCACCGGCCCCGGGGCGCGGGAGTTCGAGAGTCGTCTGCTCGTACTGAATGCGGATGGGCGCACGCGCGTGCTCGCCAGCGGCGCACTCGAAGGGCTCTCGGCGGCGTGGTCTCCCGACGGTAGGTGGGTCGCGTTCGCCAAGCGCGGAGCCGAGGGGCACAATATCTATCTCGTCCGGCCCGACGGATCGGGCCTGCGCGAGGTGACGCCCGGAGCCGTGCAGGGACGCTCGCCGGTGTGGGTGGCAGCTCGCTAGCGTCGGCTCGCCAGCGCCCGGACGCGTGAAGCCCCGCTCCCTCCTCGCGAGGGGGCGGGGCTGCGCGCTGCCCGCCCATCGTCTCACCGCGCTGGTCGGACGCTCTGTACGCCGTCGCGCGCCACGGCGCGCGACCCCGCCCGGCCGTCTACCGGCCGGCGTCGCGAGCCGCAGCGCAGCCAGCGCCCGCGCCGCCGAACCACTGCGCTTCATCGCCGCCCCGTCTCGCCTGCCCGGCCGGCCGGCGCCCTCAGAGATAGCGGAAGACCCACACCTTCCGGTTCTGGGCAAAAGCCTCATTCGGCACCTCGTGCACCACGATGTCCAGTGCCGTGCAGACCGTGAAGCCGCGGTGCACGGCGCCGCTCGTCTGCACGTCCTTCATTCGCGGCTCGTCGGTGCCCCCGATCGCCGTCGAGCGCACGCAGGAGTTCGTGTGCTGGCCCATGAGCACGATCGTCTCCACGCCCGCCTCCTTCAGCTCGTCCTGTAGCGTCGTGCCCATGAACGCGTTGAGGTAGGGCTTGCGCAGCCGGCGCGCGCCCTCGCCGGCCGCCTGCGCGATCTGCGTATTCGTCACGTGGTGGATGCACTCGGCGTATTTCGGCGTCCCGAGCGCCGGGTTGAACTCGATCAGCCAGATCGGGATCTTCAGCTCCCGCGCCTGCCGCAGCACCTTCACCTGCGACGCGGTGCCGTTGTGCGAGGAACCCTGCTCGTCCACGCACAGCACCGCGAGCTTGCTACCGTTCGTGCTCGTGGCCTCCATCACCACCAAGAGGCTTCCCTCAACGTAGGGCATACGCGTATCCGGGTTGGAGGGACGAAGTCCGGGCGCCAGCGCAGGTTCAACCCGGGTGCTCGGGCGTCCTGCGGGCCCTCACCCCCCGGCCCCCTCTCCCGGGCTTGGGAGAGGGGGAGAACAGCAGGAGGTGGTGATATTCCCCCTCCCCCAGACGTGGGCTATGCATTGCCCACATCTGGCTAAACCGGAACGCCGCGCATCTCCAGGCGGCTGAAGCCGCAGCTACGACGACACCAAGCCCGCCTGCGCGGGCTGGTATCTGCCATGAGCAGACCAGCCCGCGCAGGCGGGCTTGGTGCAGTTCCAGCCGCGGCTTCAGCCGCCTGGCGCGGAGCGTTCCGCTCCTCTGAAATGTGGGTAATGCATAGCCCAGACGTGGGGGAGAGGGTGGCGAGCGAGGCACGAGCGAGCCGGGGGTGAGGGCCCCGCCGCGCGCCTACCGAAGACCTCGCTTGATCCTGCGCCAGCGCTCCCGCGGACGCGCCCGGTGTGCAGGATACGCGGCACCCGCACGCCGCGGAAGGTCGGCGTGCGCGCTCGTCCTCCGCCGGCGCTCTCTCCGGCCTTCCCGCTCCCGCCCGCGCTTCCCCGGGGAGAAGGGCCGGGGTGTCCGTCTCGCGCCGCTCACCCTCGCCCGCAGGAGTCGGCCGATGACCCGCTTGCACCGTCCTCACCCCGTGTGCCTTCGACGGATGCCGCGCCGGGCACAGCGCTACGGATCGGGCCTGCGCCCGATGACGCGGGGAGCACTGCAGAGCCGCTCGCCGACGCGGGTGGAAGCTCGGCCGCGGCGCGCCGCCCGCGCGTCATTGCCCGCACGGGGCCGACGGCGGGCTTCGGGCTGTGCGTGCGGCTACGTCCAGAGGATCGCGGCGCCGTAGGGCGCGAAGCGACGGTCGTGGGTGACGAGCACCAGTCCCTCCACCTGCGCCTGCGCGATCAGCATGCGGTCGAAGGGGTCGCCGTGGTGGCGGGGCAGGGTGGCGACGGCTGCGGCGTGGGCGAAGGTGATGAGCAGCTTGTCGAAGCCGTTGATCTCGACGGCTTCCTCGAAGGGAACGCGCAGGGCCAGCTTACCCGCTCCGGCCTTGATTCCGGCCTCCCAGGCCGAGGCGACGCTGACCACCACCTGCTCCGCGGCGGCGATGGCCTGGCGGGCCTCCGCCCGCAGCTGCGGGGCGTCGTCGCTCCACCACAGAAAAGCGTGCGTGTCGAGGAGGAGTCTCACGGCTCTTCCGGGAAGATCGGCCCGTTGTAGAAGGCGTCGAGCAGCTCGGGTGGAAGGTCGTCGTCGAAGTCGTCGGCAATCCAGATCTGCCCTTTCAGTGCTCCCGGCTTACGCTCCGGCTTCTCCGCCGGCAGCGGCACCAGCCGCGCCCGCGCCTTGCCCGCCTTCGCGATGATGATCTCCTCGCCCGCCGCCGCGCGCTCCACCAGTTGCGACAGGTGGGTCTTGGCCTCGTACAGGTTCACCGTCGTGCTCATCTGCCGCTCCCGGTTGCGGTTACTCCCACCGAAACTAGGGCGGGCGCGGAGCTTGGTCAAGTTGGTCAAGGCGGCACGCTGCCGGTCGGCACGGCGCCTTCCCGGGCGTGCGAACCGCCCGGGTGCGCCGCGGCTTGACCCATCCGGGGGGCGCTAGTATTCTTCCACGAGAGTACATTGACGTAATGGTACTGCACCGTAGCCTGCGCTCCGCCATGTTCGCACCGCGCCGTTCCGCCTCGACTACCACCGCGGCCCCTCCGTTCTGAGAGGCGACGTGCGGGTGTCGGCGCGCTAGCGCGCGAACCGGAGCGTGACGACGGCGGCCTCTCCTTCCTGCGAGGGCCGCCGTCGTCGTTTGTCTGCCGCTGGATTCCCTGAACCGATGCGAGGTCGTCATGCCGCAAGCTGCCGTAGATGTCGTTCGCCTCACCTTCCCCGACGGCTCGGTGCGCGAGTTCCCGGAGGGCACGACGCTGCGCGAGGTCGCCGAGTCCGTCGGGCAGCGGCTGGCGCAGGCCGCGCTGGCGGGCAAGCTCGACGGCCGCGTGGTCGACCTGGAGCGGCCGATCGCGGCGGACGCGCGCGTGGAGATCCTGACCGAGAAGAGCCCGGAGGCGCTCGACGTGTTGCGCCACAGCGCCGCGCACGTGCTGGCGACCGCCGTGCGCCAGGTGCGGCCGGACGCGAAGATCGGCTTCGGCCCGCCCATCGAGGACGGCTTCTACTACGACTTCGAGGTCGACCATCCCTTCACGCCCGAGGAGCTGGAGGAGATCGAGCGCCGCATGACCCGGGTCGCCGCCGAGAGGCAGCCGTTCGAGCGGCGCGTGGTGGAGAAGCCGGAGGCGCGCGCGCTGTTCGCGGACGACCCGCTCAAGCTGGAGCGGCTGGAGGAGCTGGGCGACGCGGAGACGATCAGCGTCTACCGCAACGGCCCCTTCCTCGACCTCTGCCGCGGGCCGCACGTGCCCGACACCAGCCGGCTGAAACACTTCAAGCTGCTGCACACGGCGGGCGCCTACTGGCGCGGCGACAGCAAGCGGCAGATGCTGCAGCGCATCTACGGCACCGCCTGGTTCAGCCGGCAGGAGCTGGAGGCGCACCTGACGCGGCTGGAGGAGGCGAAGAAGCGCGACCACCGGCGGCTCGGGCGCGAGCTGGACCTCTTCCAGTTCCATCCCGTCTCGCCCGGCGCCGCCTTCTGGACGCCGCGCGGCACCACGCTGTACAACTCGCTGGTGGCCTTCGTGCAGGAGCGGCAGCGCGAGGCGTTCCTGGAGATCAAGACGCCGCTGCTCTACACCAAGGCGCTCTGGGAGCAGTCGGGCCACTGGGGCAAGTACCGGGAGAACCTGTTCCTGGTGCTCGACTCCGAGAGCGGTGAGCACGACATGTCGCTCAAGCCGATGAACTGCCCCTCGCACCATCTCTACTACGCCAGCGCCAAGCACTCGTACCGCGAGCTGCCGCTGCGCTACGTCACCTTCGACGTGCTGCACCGCAACGAGCTCTCGGGCGCGCTCTCGGGGCTGACGCGCGTGCGGCAGTTCGCGCAGGACGACTGCCACGTCTACCTGCGCGAAGACCAGATCACGGCGGAGGTGAAGTTCCTGATGGACTTCATCCTCGGCTACTACGAGGCGTTCGGCCTGACGGCCGCGCTGAAGTTCGCGACGCGCCCCGAGCTGCGCATCGGCTCCGACGAGATGTGGGACCGCGCCGAAGCGGCGCTGCGCGAAGCGCTGGAGGCCACCGGCATGCCCTACGAGCTGAAGGAGGGCGACGGCGCCTTCTATGGCCCCAAGATCGACTTCGACGTCACCGACTCCATCGGACGCGCCTGGCAGTTGGGCACCATCCAGCTCGACTACGCCGCGCCGGAGCGCTTCGACCTCGCCTACACGGGCGAGGACAACCACGAGCACCGGCCGGTGGTGATCCACCGCGCGGTCAGCGGCTCCTTCGAGCGTTTCATCGCCATCCTGATCGAGCACTTCGCCGGCGCGTTCCCGCTCTGGCTGGCGCCGCTGCAGGTGGCGGTGCTGCCGATCTCGGACGAGCAGGCGGCGAGCGCGCGCGCGCTGACGGAGCAGTTGCGCGCCGCCGGCCTGCGCGCCGAGCTGGACGCCCGCAACGAGACGCTGAACTACCGCATCCGCGAGGCCGAGACGCAGAAAACGCCGTACATGGCGGTCGTGGGCGGGCGCGAGGCGGAGGCCGGCACGGTGGCGGTGCGGGTGCGCGGCGCGGGTAAGAAGCAGGTGGTGCTGCCGCGTGCGCAGTTCGTCGAGCAGCTCGTGGCACAGGCGCGCGAGCGCAGCCGCGACCTGGGAGTGGAACTGCGAGTTGAGAGTTGAGAGTTGGGAGTTGAGAGAAACCCCACCCCTCCCCGCCGCAGTGGCGGTGGAGGGATGGGGTTGCCGTTCACTCTCAACTCTCAACTCGCAACTCGCAACTGGTCGGTTGACGCTGGGCGGGGCGGGGGTTAGATTCGCCGGACAAACTGGCGAAGTAGGGGCCGTGGCCCCTCACCCCTCGGCTCGCGTGCTGCGCGATGCTATCGGGTTCGGTCCTCCCCCTTCTGCCCGGCGACGGGCGGGCGGGCGGCGTATGGGCGAACCTGACGGCCGTGGGTTCGCCCGTTTTCGTTTCCACCTCTGCCTGCGAGGCTAGCATCAACGAGAAGACCCGTGTCAACCAGCAGATCCGGATCAGCCCGGTCCGCGTGATCAGCCCCAGCGGCGAGCAGCTCGGCATCCTGCCGGTGGAGCAGGCGCTGAGCCTGGCGCTGGAGCAGGGCCTGGATCTGGTCGAGGTGGCGCCGATGGCCCGCCCGCCCGTCTGCCGTATCATGGACTACGGCAAGTTCAAGTACGAGGAGCAGCGCAAGGCGCGCGAGGCGCGCAAGAAGCAGCACCACGTACAGATCAAGGAAGTGAAGATGCGGCCGGGCATCGAAGAGCACGACTTCGAGTTCAAGAGCCGGCACGCGCGACGCTTCCTTGAGGAGGGCAACAAGGTCAAGCTGACGATGATGTTCCGCGGGCGGCAGGTGGCGCACCCGGAGATCGGGCGGCAGGTGCTGGAGCGGTTCTCTCAGGAGCTGACGGACGTGGCGAAGATCGAAGCCGCGCCGGCGATGGAAGCGCGCACCATGAGCATGGTGCTGGCCCCGAAGTAACGGATCACCGGCTGGGCCTGCAGGACTGCGGCGCCCGGAAAGGAAGAGTAGAGCATGCCGAAGATGAAGTCGCACCGCGGGGCGACCAAGCGGTTCAAGAAGACGGCGAACGGGCACCTGAAGCGCGGGCACGCGTTCCACAGCCACATCCTCACGAAGAAGTCGCCGAAGCGTAAGCGCAACCTGCGCGGCACCACGCTGGTGCCGAAGACGGAGGAAAAGCGGATGAAGCGGCTGCTCGTGTATTGAGCGGCCGACGGCGAACTCTTCGTATCAGGTAGACTACCATGCCCCGTGTATCATCGAACGTTGCGCGGCTGCGCAGCAAGCGCCGCATCCTGAAGCAGGCCAAGGGCTACTTTGGCCGCCGCAAGAACCTGTACAAGACGGCGAAGGAGGCCGTGGAGCGCGGCTGGAAGTACGCGTACCGCGACCGCCGCAACCGCAAGCGCGATTTCCGCCGGCTGTGGATCGTGCGCATCAACGCCGCGGCGCGGCAGCACGAGCTGTCGTACTCGCGGCTGATGAACGGCTTGAAGCTGGCCAACATCGAGATCAACCGGAAGGTGCTGGCGGACCTGGCGATCCGCGACCCGCAGGCGTTCGAGGCGCTGGCGAACGCGGCGAAGGCGAAGCTCGCCTAGCGCAGCGCAGCGGCCGCTCCGGTGGGTGTGCGCGCGGCGCCGAGGCGAAGGAGCCTCGGCGCCGTTGCTTTGCCCGGCGGCGGGGGTAGCCAAAGCCGGCGCCGCACGACAGATTCTCCCGCGGCCCGCCGGCATGGCGCCGCGGGGCGGGGCAAGCGAGGACGGGGATGAGCGCAGAGCTGATCGCAGAGTTGCAGGCGCTGGAGGCGGAGGGCCGTGAGCTGATCGCGGCCGCGCAGGGCCCGACGGAGCTGGGGCGCGTCTCGGTGGAGCTGCTGGGGCGCAAGGGCCGGTTGACGGGCGTGCTGCGCGCCGTCGGCGCGCTGGCGCCGGGGCAGCGGCCGGCCGTCGGCGCGGAGGCCAACCGCGTGAAGGCCGCGCTGACCGCGGCGGCCGAGGCACGCGCGGCGACGTTCACGGGCGCCGCGCCGCCGGCCGCGCGCCTGGACCTGACGCTGCCCGGCCGCGCGCGCTGGCGCGGCGGGCTGCACCCGGTCACGCAGGTGGTCGACGAGATCTGCGAGATCTTCCGCGACCTCGGCTTCCAGCGCGTGGGCGGGCCGGAGGTGGAGACGACGTGGTACAACTTCACGGCGCTCAACATCCCGCTCGACCATCCCGCCGCCGACATGCACGACACCTTCTTCCTGGGCGCGGACCGCGTGCTGCGCACCCACACCAGCCCGGTGCAGGCGCGGGTGATGGAGCGCTTCCAGCCGCCGGTGCGGGTGGTGGTGCCGGGCATGGTCTACCGCCGCGACCCGTTCGACGCCAGCCACGCGCCCGGCTTCGAGCAGATCGAGGGGCTGGCCGTGGACGAGGGCATCACCTTCGCCGACTTCAAGGCGACGCTGAGCGAGTTCGCGCGCCGCTTCTTCGGCGCCGCCGCGCGCACACGCTTCCGCCCCTCGTTCTTCCCCTTCACGGAGCCCTCGGCCGAGGTGGACGTGAGCTGCCAGCTCTGCGGCGGCAGCGGCTGCAGCGCCTGCAAGGGCACCGGCTGGATGGAGATCATGGGCGCCGGCATGGTGGACCCGGCGGTCTTCGAGAACGTCGGCTACGACGCGGAGCGCTACACCGGCTACGCCTTCGGCATGGGCCCGGCGCGCATCGCCATGCAGCGCTACCGCATCCCCGACATCCGCCTCTTCTACGAGAGCGATGTGCGGTTCCTGGAGCAATTCGCCTGAGAGTGTGGCTACCCGCGGCCAGCTTCCGGCTGCCGGCGAACCCCGGGGTTCGCCGGCAGCCGGAAGCTGGCCGCGGGTAGCCACACTCTCAGGCGAATTGCTCCAGGAACCGCACATCGCTCTCGTAGAAGAGGCGGATGTCGGGGATGCGGTAGCGCTGCATGGCGATGCGCGCCGGGCCCATGCCGAAGGCGTAGCCGGTGTAGCGCTCCGCGTCGTAGCCGACGTTCTCGAAGACCGCCGGGTCCACCATGCCGGCGCCCATGATCTCCATCCAGCCGGTGCCCTTGCAGGCGCTGCAGCCGCTGCCGCCGCAGAGCTGGCAGCTCACGTCCACCTCGGCCGAGGGCTCCGTGAAGGGGAAGAACGAGGGGCGGAAGCGTGTGCGCGCGGCGGCGCCGAAGAAGCGGCGCGCGAACTCGCTCAGCGTCGCCTTGAAGTCGGCGAAGGTGATGCCCTCGTCCACGGCCAGCCCCTCGATCTGCTCGAAGCCGGGCGCGTGGCTGGCGTCGAACGGGTCGCGGCGGTAGACCATGCCCGGCACCACCACCCGCACCGGCGGCTGGAAGCGCTCCATCACCCGCGCCTGCACCGGGCTGGTGTGGGTGCGCAGCACGCGGTCCGCGCCCAGGAAGAAGGTGTCGTGCATGTCGGCGGCGGGATGGTCGAGCGGGATGTTGAGCGCCGTGAAGTTGTACCACGTCGTCTCCACCTCCGGCCCGCCCACGCGCTGGAAGCCGAGGTCGCGGAAGATCTCGCAGATCTCGTCGACCACCTGCGTGACCGGGTGCAGCCCGCCGCGCCAGCGCGCGCGGCCGGGCAGCGTCAGGTCCAGGCGCGCGGCCGGCGGCGCGGCGCCCGTGAACGTCGCCGCGCGTGCCTCGGCCGCCGCGGTCAGCGCGGCCTTCACGCGGTTGGCCTCCGCGCCGACGGCCGGCCGCTGCCCCGGCGCCAGCGCGCCGACGGCGCGCAGCACGCCCGTCAACCGGCCCTTGCGCCCCAGCAGCTCCACCGAGACGCGCCCCAGCTCCGTCGGGCCCTGCGCGGCCGCGATCAGCTCACGGCCCTCCGCCTCCAGCGCCTGCAACTCTGCGATCAGCTCTGCGCTCATCCCCGTCCTCGCTTGCCCCGCCCCGCGGCGCCATGCCGGCGGGCCGCGGGAGAATCTGTCGTGCGGCGCCGGCTTTGGCTACCCCCGCCGCCGGGCAAAGCAACGGCGCCGAGGCTCCTTCGCCTCGGCGCCGCGCGCACACCCACCGGAGCGGCCGCTGCGCTGCGCTAGGCGAGCTTCGCCTTCGCCGCGTTCGCCAGCGCCTCGAACGCCTGCGGGTCGCGGATCGCCAGGTCCGCCAGCACCTTCCGGTTGATCTCGATGTTGGCCAGCTTCAAGCCGTTCATCAGCCGCGAGTACGACAGCTCGTGCTGCCGCGCCGCGGCGTTGATGCGCACGATCCACAGCCGGCGGAAATCGCGCTTGCGGTTGCGGCGGTCGCGGTACGCGTACTTCCAGCCGCGCTCCACGGCCTCCTTCGCCGTCTTGTACAGGTTCTTGCGGCGGCCAAAGTAGCCCTTGGCCTGCTTCAGGATGCGGCGCTTGCTGCGCAGCCGCGCAACGTTCGATGATACACGGGGCATGGTAGTCTACCTGATACGAAGAGTTCGCCGTCGGCCGCTCAATACACGAGCAGCCGCTTCATCCGCTTTTCCTCCGTCTTCGGCACCAGCGTGGTGCCGCGCAGGTTGCGCTTACGCTTCGGCGACTTCTTCGTGAGGATGTGGCTGTGGAACGCGTGCCCGCGCTTCAGGTGCCCGTTCGCCGTCTTCTTGAACCGCTTGGTCGCCCCGCGGTGCGACTTCATCTTCGGCATGCTCTACTCTTCCTTTCCGGGCGCCGCAGTCCTGCAGGCCCAGCCGGTGATCCGTTACTTCGGGGCCAGCACCATGCTCATGGTGCGCGCTTCCATCGCCGGCGCGGCTTCGATCTTCGCCACGTCCGTCAGCTCCTGAGAGAACCGCTCCAGCACCTGCCGCCCGATCTCCGGGTGCGCCACCTGCCGCCCGCGGAACATCATCGTCAGCTTGACCTTGTTGCCCTCCTCAAGGAAGCGTCGCGCGTGCCGGCTCTTGAACTCGAAGTCGTGCTCTTCGATGCCCGGCCGCATCTTCACTTCCTTGATCTGTACGTGGTGCTGCTTCTTGCGCGCCTCGCGCGCCTTGCGCTGCTCCTCGTACTTGAACTTGCCGTAGTCCATGATACGGCAGACGGGCGGGCGGGCCATCGGCGCCACCTCGACCAGATCCAGGCCCTGCTCCAGCGCCAGGCTCAGCGCCTGCTCCACCGGCAGGATGCCGAGCTGCTCGCCGCTGGGGCTGATCACGCGGACCGGGCTGATCCGGATCTGCTGGTTGACACGGGTCTTCTCGTTGATGCTAGCCTCGCAGGCAGAGGTGGAAACGAAAACGGGCGAACCCACGGCCGTCAGGTTCGCCCATACGCCGCCCGCCCGCCCGTCGCCGGGCAGAAGGGGGAGGACCGAACCCGATAGCATCGCGCAGCACGCGAGCCGAGGGGTGAGGGGCCACGGCCCCTACTTCGCCAGTTTGTCCGGCGAATCTAACCCCCGCCCCGCCCAGCGTCAACCGACCAGTTGCGAGTTGCGAGTTGAGAGTTGAGAGTGAACGGCAACCCCATCCCTCCACCGCCACTGCGGCGGGGAGGGGTGGGGTTTCTCTCAACTCCCAACTCTCAACTCTCAACTCGCAGTTCCACTCCCAGGTCGCGGCTGCGCTCGCGCGCCTGTGCCACGAGCTGCTCGACGAACTGCGCACGCGGCAGCACCACCTGCTTCTTACCCGCGCCGCGCACCCGCACCGCCACCGTGCCGGCCTCCGCCTCGCGCCCGCCCACGACCGCCATGTACGGCGTTTTCTGCGTCTCGGCCTCGCGGATGCGGTAGTTCAGCGTCTCGTTGCGGGCGTCCAGCTCGGCGCGCAGGCCGGCGGCGCGCAACTGCTCCGTCAGCGCGCGCGCGCTCGCCGCCTGCTCGTCCGAGATCGGCAGCACCGCCACCTGCAGCGGCGCCAGCCAGAGCGGGAACGCGCCGGCGAAGTGCTCGATCAGGATGGCGATGAAACGCTCGAAGGAGCCGCTGACCGCGCGGTGGATCACCACCGGCCGGTGCTCGTGGTTGTCCTCGCCCGTGTAGGCGAGGTCGAAGCGCTCCGGCGCGGCGTAGTCGAGCTGGATGGTGCCCAACTGCCAGGCGCGTCCGATGGAGTCGGTGACGTCGAAGTCGATCTTGGGGCCATAGAAGGCGCCGTCGCCCTCCTTCAGCTCGTAGGGCATGCCGGTGGCCTCCAGCGCTTCGCGCAGCGCCGCTTCGGCGCGGTCCCACATCTCGTCGGAGCCGATGCGCAGCTCGGGGCGCGTCGCGAACTTCAGCGCGGCCGTCAGGCCGAACGCCTCGTAGTAGCCGAGGATGAAGTCCATCAGGAACTTCACCTCCGCCGTGATCTGGTCTTCGCGCAGGTAGACGTGGCAGTCGTCCTGCGCGAACTGCCGCACGCGCGTCAGCCCCGAGAGCGCGCCCGAGAGCTCGTTGCGGTGCAGCACGTCGAAGGTGACGTAGCGCAGCGGCAGCTCGCGGTACGAGTGCTTGGCGCTGGCGTAGTAGAGATGGTGCGAGGGGCAGTTCATCGGCTTGAGCGACATGTCGTGCTCACCGCTCTCGGAGTCGAGCACCAGGAACAGGTTCTCCCGGTACTTGCCCCAGTGGCCCGACTGCTCCCAGAGCGCCTTGGTGTAGAGCAGCGGCGTCTTGATCTCCAGGAACGCCTCGCGCTGCCGCTCCTGCACGAAGGCCACCAGCGAGTTGTACAGCGTGGTGCCGCGCGGCGTCCAGAAGGCGGCGCCGGGCGAGACGGGATGGAACTGGAAGAGGTCCAGCTCGCGCCCGAGCCGCCGGTGGTCGCGCTTCTTCGCCTCCTCCAGCCGCGTCAGGTGCGCCTCCAGCTCCTGCCGGCTGAACCAGGCGGTGCCGTAGATGCGCTGCAGCATCTGCCGCTTGCTGTCGCCGCGCCAGTAGGCGCCCGCCGTGTGCAGCAGCTTGAAGTGTTTCAGCCGGCTGGTGTCGGGCACGTGCGGCCCGCGGCAGAGGTCGAGGAAGGGGCCGTTGCGGTAGACGCTGATCGTCTCCGCGTCGCCCAGCTCCTCCAGCCGCTCCAGCTTGAGCGGGTCGTCCGCGAACAGCGCGCGCGCCTCCGGCTTCTCCACCACGCGCCGCTCGAACGGCTGCCTCTCGGCGGCGACCCGGGTCATGCGGCGCTCGATCTCCTCCAGCTCCTCGGGCGTGAAGGGATGGTCGACCTCGAAGTCGTAGTAGAAGCCGTCCTCGATGGGCGGGCCGAAGCCGATCTTCGCGTCCGGCCGCACCTGGCGCACGGCGGTCGCCAGCACGTGCGCGGCGCTGTGGCGCAACACGTCGAGCGCCTCCGGGCTCTTCTCGGTCAGGATCTCCACGCGCGCGTCCGCCGCGATCGGCCGCTCCAGGTCGACCACGCGGCCGTCGAGCTTGCCCGCCAGCGCGGCCTGCGCCAGCCGCTGCCCGACGGACTCGGCGACCTCGCGCAGCGTCGTGCCCTCCGGGAACTCGCGCACCGAGCCGTCGGGGAAGGTGAGGCGAACGACATCTACGGCAGCTTGCGGCATGACGACCTCGCATCGGTTCAGGGAATCCAGCGGCAGACAAACGACGACGGCGGCCCTCGCAGGAAGGAGAGGCCGCCGTCGTCACGCTCCGGTTCGCGCGCTAGCGCGCCGACACCCGCACGTCGCCTCTCAGAACGGAGGGGCCGCGGTGGTAGTCGAGGCGGAACGGCGCGGTGCGAACATGGCGGAGCGCAGGCTACGGTGCAGTACCATTACGTCAATGTACTCTCGTGGAAGAATACTAGCGCCCCCCGGATGGGTCAAGCCGCGGCGCACCCGGGCGGTTCGCACGCCCGGGAAGGCGCCGTGCCGACCGGCAGCGTGCCGCCTTGACCAACTTGACCAAGCTCCGCGCCCGCCCTAGTTTCGGTGGGAGTAACCGCAACCGGGAGCGGCAGATGAGCACGACGGTGAACCTGTACGAGGCCAAGACCCACCTGTCGCAACTGGTGGAGCGCGCGGCGGCGGGCGAGGAGATCATCATCGCGAAGGCGGGCAAGGCGCGGGCGCGGCTGGTGCCGCTGCCGGCGGAGAAGCCGGAGCGTAAGCCGGGAGCACTGAAAGGGCAGATCTGGATTGCCGACGACTTCGACGACGACCTTCCACCCGAGCTGCTCGACGCCTTCTACAACGGGCCGATCTTCCCGGAAGAGCCGTGAGACTCCTCCTCGACACGCACGCTTTTCTGTGGTGGAGCGACGACGCCCCGCAGCTGCGGGCGGAGGCCCGCCAGGCCATCGCCGCCGCGGAGCAGGTGGTGGTCAGCGTCGCCTCGGCCTGGGAGGCCGGAATCAAGGCCGGAGCGGGTAAGCTGGCCCTGCGCGTTCCCTTCGAGGAAGCCGTCGAGATCAACGGCTTCGACAAGCTGCTCATCACCTTCGCCCACGCCGCAGCCGTCGCCACCCTGCCCCGCCACCACGGCGACCCCTTCGACCGCATGCTGATCGCGCAGGCGCAGGTGGAGGGACTGGTGCTCGTCACCCACGACCGTCGCTTCGCGCCCTACGGCGCCGCGATCCTCTGGACGTAGCCGCACGCACAGCCCGAAGCCCGCCGTCGGCCCCGTGCGGGCAATGACGCGCGGGCGGCGCGCCGCGGCCGAGCTTCCACCCGCGTCGGCGAGCGGCTCTGCAGTGCTCCCCGCGTCATCGGGCGCAGGCCCGATCCGTAGCGCTGTGCCCGGCGCGGCATCCGTCGAAGGCACACGGGGTGAGGACGGTGCAAGCGGGTCATCGGCCGACTCCTGCGGGCGAGGGTGAGCGGCGCGAGACGGACACCCCGGCCCTTCTCCCCGGGGAAGCGCGGGCGGGAGCGGGAAGGCCGGAGAGAGCGCCGGCGGAGGACGAGCGCGCACGCCGACCTTCCGCGGCGTGCGGGTGCCGCGTATCCTGCACACCGGGCGCGTCCGCGGGAGCGCTGGCGCAGGATCAAGCGAGGTCTTCGGTAGGCGCGCGGCGGGGCCCTCACCCCCGGCTCGCTCGTGCCTCGCTCGCCACCCTCTCCCCCACGTCTGGGCTATGCATTACCCACATTTCAGAGGAGCGGAACGCTCCGCGCCAGGCGGCTGAAGCCGCGGCTGGAACTGCACCAAGCCCGCCTGCGCGGGCTGGTCTGCTCATGGCAGATACCAGCCCGCGCAGGCGGGCTTGGTGTCGTCGTAGCTGCGGCTTCAGCCGCCTGGAGATGCGCGGCGTTCCGGTTTAGCCAGATGTGGGCAATGCATAGCCCACGTCTGGGGGAGGGGGAATATCACCACCTCCTGCTGTTCTCCCCCTCTCCCAAGCCCGGGAGAGGGGGCCGGGGGGTGAGGGCCCGCAGGACGCCCGAGCACCCGGGTTGAACCTGCGCTGGCGCCCGGACTTCGTCCCTCCAACCCGGATACGCGTATGCCCTACGTTGAGGGAAGCCTCTTGGTGGTGATGGAGGCCACGAGCACGAACGGTAGCAAGCTCGCGGTGCTGTGCGTGGACGAGCAGGGTTCCTCGCACAACGGCACCGCGTCGCAGGTGAAGGTGCTGCGGCAGGCGCGGGAGCTGAAGATCCCGATCTGGCTGATCGAGTTCAACCCGGCGCTCGGGACGCCGAAATACGCCGAGTGCATCCACCACGTGACGAATACGCAGATCGCGCAGGCGGCCGGCGAGGGCGCGCGCCGGCTGCGCAAGCCCTACCTCAACGCGTTCATGGGCACGACGCTACAGGACGAGCTGAAGGAGGCGGGCGTGGAGACGATCGTGCTCATGGGCCAGCACACGAACTCCTGCGTGCGCTCGACGGCGATCGGGGGCACCGACGAGCCGCGAATGAAGGACGTGCAGACGAGCGGCGCCGTGCACCGCGGCTTCACGGTCTGCACGGCACTGGACATCGTGGTGCACGAGGTGCCGAATGAGGCTTTTGCCCAGAACCGGAAGGTGTGGGTCTTCCGCTATCTCTGAGGGCGCCGGCCGGCCGGGCAGGCGAGACGGGGCGGCGATGAAGCGCAGTGGTTCGGCGGCGCGGGCGCTGGCTGCGCTGCGGCTCGCGACGCCGGCCGGTAGACGGCCGGGCGGGGTCGCGCGCCGTGGCGCGCGACGGCGTACAGAGCGTCCGACCAGCGCGGTGAGACGATGGGCGGGCAGCGCGCAGCCCCGCCCCCTCGCGAGGAGGGAGCGGGGCTTCACGCGTCCGGGCGCTGGCGAGCCGACGCTAGCGAGCTGCCACCCACACCGGCGAGCGTCCCTGCACGGCTCCGGGCGTCACCTCGCGCAGGCCCGATCCGTCGGGCCGGACGAGATAGATATTGTGCCCCTCGGCTCCGCGCTTGGCGAACGCGACCCACCTACCGTCGGGAGACCACGCCGCCGAGAGCCCTTCGAGTGCGCCGCTGGCGAGCACGCGCGTGCGCCCATCCGCATTCAGTACGAGCAGACGACTCTCGAACTCCCGCGCCCCGGGGCCGGTGAAGAGCAGTTTCGAGCCGTCCGGCGCCCAACGGAGGCCTACGTTCTCCGCACCGGGATACAGCAGGCGGATGGCCGTGCCGTCCGGGCGCATCGAGAAGAGCCCGACGACGCCGTCGCGAATGGCGAAGAACGCGATTGCGGAGCCGGTGGGCGACCAGGCGGGCTCCCACTCGTAGCCGGGTGTGCTGCTGAGGTTGGCGATGCGCGAGCCGTCGCTGGCGGCCACGAAGAGGTCGGGAAGCCAGCCGTCATGGCGCACGTCCCCGGCGAAGACCAGCCCCGCTGCATCCGGGGACCAACTGGGCCGCGAGTGGTCCGCGCGGACGTGGGGGAAGTCGACCTGCACGGCGCCCTGGGCGTCCGTGATCCTCACAAAGCGGGTACCCGCGTTCACTGCGATCAGCGAGGCGATCCGGGTACCGTCCGGGGACCAGGCGTAGCCGGCACCCACGTTCGGGAGCGGCCGCAGCTCGGAACCTTCGACGTTCATGACGTACACGCCCGGCGCCTCCGCCCCCGCGGTACGGGTGAAGAGGAGCTTCCGCCCGTCCGGCGAGCTTCGCAGATTGTCGAAGGCGCCGGGGCTGACGGGGAGGAGCGTGACACGCCCGTCCTCAGGCTCCAGCAGTGCAAGCTGCCCGAGGCGTGCAGCAGGTGGCGTGTGGAAGAACAGCAACCGATAGCGGTCCCGGGCGGGCGGCTCGCGCTCGGCATCCGTGAGGGACGAGCACGCCGTTGCCGTGAGTAAGGCTACCGCGGCAAGGAGGCGAGGCCATCTGATGCTGCTTGCCGCACCGTGTTCGCCAGCACACGGCCCGTCTGAGTCACTCGCCAGCGACGGCCCGCCAACCTCTGTCGCTACGGCGGGATTCGTGATCATAGTCACCTCACGCACTCGTGCCGGGTTCCGGTTCGTCAGTCCACGCTCAGCGGGCAGTTGATGCCGATGCAGATCCGCACCCACATCGTGTCGGACACTGTCTGCCCCGCCGAGGTCACGGTTGCACAGGCTCTGCCTCTCGGTCTACGGCTGCACGCGCCAGACACCCGAGCTGGTGCCGATCAACAAGCCGCCCCGGGAATCGACCGTACTGCCCCAGGCGCCGCGGATCTGCGGCGGGACGCTGAGCGTGTCCCAGCGCTCGCCATCAGCCGAGCGGTAGAGGCCGAGTGGATAGATCGGCTGCTCGGGCGTAATCCACTCTTCTTCTTCCGCCACAGCGTAGATCGCCTCGCCGATCCGGTGCAGGTCGGTCACGTAGGACGGATGCCGCGTCACCAGTACCGTCTTCCAGGTCCCGGTGGCACCGCCCGTGTCTGACCGGCGCACGCCACCGCCCATCCCCGCCCAGAGGCGGTTCAAGTTGCCAGGATCAGGCAGCAACGAGAAGACGATGTCGTCGCTGCCGAGGCGTGGGAAGAACACCTTCCAGGTCTCACCCCAGTCGCGGGTGTGGAGCAACAGCGCGTTGAAGAGCGCTCCCGCCCCGCCGGCCCACACGGTGCCGTCGCGCGCCGGCGAGACCACGATGGCGTGGATCCCTCCGCCCATCCGGTCCTCGTTGCCTTCGACGTAGCGCCAGGTGCGGCCGCCATCCTCGGAGCGCAGGACACCGCCACCGACACCCAGGTACAGGCGCTCCGGATCGCCCGGATCGGCCGCGAGCGAGAACGCCCACGCGTCATTCCCCCGCAGCCTAGCTTCCGCATCGAGACCGCCGTCCCACGGCTTCCAGCTGCGACCGCCGTTCTCGCTGGCGTAGACCGCCGCCTCCGTGTCGCTCCCTGCCACGTCTCCGCTGGGCCCTATCGCCGCCAGTAGCCGCGGTGGCGTAGTCGGTACGTAGCTCAGCGCGCTGATGTGGGCACGTGTGAGATGCTGCAAGCCTCGCCGCCCCCATCGCCCAGTGCGCGCGTCCCAGCGGTAGATCCCCTGCCGCTCGGTGCCGGCGAACAGCCCCCAGGGCGTCTCGGCCAGCGCGCTCACGCGCTTCCCCTCTAGCCCCAGGTACGTCCAGCAGGCGCCTTCCAGCTCCACGGTGCACTCCGCCGGGTCCAGCGGTGCGGCCTCGTCGCGGCACCCGGCGAGAATAGCGGCGAGCGAGCTAACGACGAGGGGAGTGATGCGTCTGAAGTTCATGGTTCTTCCGAATCGCATGCGGGTCAGAACGGCGCACGAACCGCAGGGACTATCGGCCCGTACTGAGGCGCAGGGCGTGACGTGCATCGTGTCACACACCGTGCGCAATCGATGTGTAGTCACCTCCCGGGTGTGAGGACGACCTCGCGCCACGGCGGTGTGGCGCTTGAGGGCTCGCTCGTCTATCGGAGGCCCAGCTCGCGTGCGGTCCGCGTTGTGACTCGCTGGGTCCCATCCGGCTGTCGATACGTCACGCGGATCCAGCCGTCGCGACTGAGGGACAGGGTGTCGCCTCTCGCCTGGCGCTCGAACACGTACGCAAGGCGCCGCGCTAACTGCCACGGGTCGCAAGGGGGCGGCGGGACGATGTCGGACCGCACGCAATGGGGATCGTTCCGGATGCGGAACGCCTCGACGACTTCCACGATTCCGGAGAGGCGGCGTACGGCCTCGGCCGTGGCTCTCTGCCCAACGCCTACCCCAAACCGGTATTGCCCACCGGGCATGGTGCGGAAGGGCCAGGTCAACACCGTGTCACCGCCTGCGATCTCCGCGAACGCACGAAGCCTCTCCGGCGAGAGCAGCACCCGTGTATTCACGCCGACTTGGTCGCAGATCCACCAGGTGAAGGTGAGCGGGAACGCTGTTCCCGCCCCGTCGGGTAAGATGCAGCGAGATGGCGCCAGCAGGACGGTTCGGCGTTCTTCACGATCGGTCTCCACAACGATTTCTGTGGGCCACCAGCGGCGCGCGAAGAACGAGTCCGGCGCCGTGACGCGAACGGCGACGAACTGCGAGTCCGGGCGGTGGCCGGGATACAGCACCGGCTCGGGAGCCCAGACGATATCGGGTGTGCCGACGATGAACAGTTGGCGCGGCGGCTCGCCGAGGCCCTCATAGGTGTCGGGAGCCGTGCCTGTTGCGTCCTGACACCCGGCAGCAGCGAGGATGAGCGCGCAGATGATGGTCGAAGCCGAAATCACCCGGTGCATCGCTGGTCTCTGAGTTCATCGTGATTGCGCCGTACAGCCACCTGCGTCGCGCTCCCTGCGGTGTGCCTCTAAGTCGGTGGCGGCCTCAGCCTCGAGGTCCGTATCCAGCATCCGGCGCGCTCCCCCGCACGCTCATCGGCTCCCCGCCACCCGGGGTGCAGGATACGACCAGGTGGAGCGGCCCGCGATGTCCGAAAGGGACCGGTTCAGTCCATCCCGGCCACTACCGGGCGGCGACGCTCGCGAGCCGCCGCGCACACCAGCGCTCCAGCAGCCACTCCCAGCCGAGCGCGTGGCGCACCTCGCCGGGTCGAACGCCGAAGAGCTGCCGCAGCTGCCGGCTCAGCGAGGCGGGATCGGCGTAGCCCAGCTCAGCGGCGAGCTGCAGCAGCGGCCGGGCAGGCTCGGCCTGCAGGCGCAGCACCGCGTGCAGCGCCCGCGCGAGGCGGAACCACTCCCGCGGCGCGGGCAGTGCGTGTTTGACGAGGTAGCGCCGCGCCGCCAGCCCCGGCGCTCCGGCCGCCCGCAGCAGCGGGCCCGGGTGCGGGTGCTCCGGCGCCAGGTCGAGGATCGCTTCGACCAGCCGCGCCGCGCGCGGCGGCAGCCGCATGCCCTGCATGCCAAGCCAGGCGACCACGCTGCCCGCGAAGCCCACCGGGCGGGTCAGGGCCCGGCGCAGCGCCGGCTGCGTCAGCTCGCTCACCACGCCGCGCACCTGGAGGTGCGCGGCACAGCCGGCCAGGTGCAGCGCCGCCGGGGCTCCCGGCTCCACCCACAGGATCACGGGCAGGGCCGGAAAGCGCCGCCGGACGGCCGCCAGGGCGACTGGCAGCGGATCGCCGGGCGTGGAGGGCCGAAGGAGCAGCAGCGAGCCGCGCGCACCGGGCTGCCGCGGCGCAGACGCGGGTGTCAGCTCCGTGGACAGGTACGGAGGCCGCAAGAGAAACGGCACCACGTGGCAGGGAAGGCTCGGGCACAGCGGCGAGGGGCAGCACATGGGGCGGCAAGCCGGGAAGGAGGGCAGCGAGACGACCACCGCAGAAGGAACGCCTGGAGAGCCCGGGTTGTGACAGCGCCCCCCAAGCAGAAGCCCCGCCCCCTCGCGAGGAGGGAGCGGGGCTCGTGCCTACGGCGATGCGACCGAGCGCTGCGGCTCAGTACATGTCGCCCATGCCGCCGCCGCCGCCCGGCATGGCGGGCGCCTTCTCCTTCTCCGGCTTCTCCGTGACCACGGCCTCCGTGGTCAGCAGCAGGCCGGCGATGGAGGCGGCGTTCTGCAGCGCGGTGCGCGTGACCTTGGTCGGGTCGATGACGCCGGCCTGGACCAGATCCTCGAAGACCTCGGTGCGCGCGTTGTAGCCGAAGCTCTTGCTCTCGTTGCCGCGCACCTTCTCCACGACGATGGAGCCCTCGACGCCGGCGTTGATCACGATCTGGCGGATCGGCTCCTCCAGCGCGCGCTCGACGATGCGCACGCCGATGTTCTCGTCGGCGTCGGCGAGCTTCAGCTCCTTCAGCACGGACTGCGCGCGCAGCAGCGCCACGCCGCCGCCCGGCACGATGCCCTCCTCGACGGCCGCGCGGGTGGCGTGCAGCGCGTCCTCCACGCGGGCCTTCTTCTCCTTCATCTCGGTCTCGGTCGCCGCGCCGACGTGGATGACCGCCACCCCGCCGGCCAGCTTCGCGAGGCGCTCCTGCAGCTTCTCGCGGTCGTAGTCGCTGGTGGACTTGTCGATCGCCGCGCGGATCTCCTGGATGCGGCCCTGGATCTGCTCGTGCTCGCCAGCGCCGTCGACGATGGTGGTGTTGTCCTTGTCCACCACCACGCGCTTGGCGCGGCCCAGGTCGCTGAGCACGGCGTTCTCCAGCTTGAAGCCGACTTCCTCGCTGATGACCTGCCCGCCGGTCAGCGTGGAGACGTCCTGCAGCATCGCCTTGCGGCGGTCGCCGAAGCCCGGCGCCTTCACCGCGCAGACGCGCAGCGTGCCGCGCAGCTTGTTGACCACCAGCGTCGCCAGCGCCTCGCCCTCGACGTCCTCGGCGATGATCAGCAGCGGGCGGCCCATCTGCGCGACCTTCTCCAGGATCGGCAGCAGGTCCTTCATCGAGCTGACCTTCTTGTCGTGGATCAGGATGAGCGCGTCCTCGAGGATGGCCTCCATGCGCTCCGGGTCGGTGACGAAGTAGGGCGAGATGTAGCCGCGGTCGAACTGCATGCCCTCGACGGTCTCGAGGGTCGTCTCCATGCCCTTGGCCTCCTCGACGGTGATGACGCCGTCCTTGCCGACCTTCTCCATCGCGTCGGCGATGAGGTTGCCGATCTCCTCGTCGCTGTTGGCCGAGATGGTGCCGACCTGCGCGATCTCCTTCTTGCCGGCGGTCGGCACCGAGATCGACTTCAGCTCCTCGACCACGCGCTCGACGGCCTTGTCGATGCCGCGCTTCAGCGACATCGGGTTGGCGCCGGCGGTCACGTTCTTCAGGCCCTCGCGGAAGATCGCCTGCGCCAGCACCGTGGCGGTGGTGGTGCCGTCACCCGCCAGGTCGCTGGTCTTGGTGGCGACCTCCTTGACCATCTGCGCACCCATGTTCTCGATCGGGTGCTCCAGCTCCACTTCCTTGGCCACCGTCACGCCGTCCTTGGTGATGAGCGGCGAGCCGAACTTGCGGTCGATGACCACGTTGCGCCCGCGCGGGCCCAGCGTGACCTTCACCGCGTCGGCCAGCTTGTCGACGCCGTGCTTCAGCGCGGAGCGCGCCTCGGTGTTGAAGCTCAGTTCCTTCGCTGCCATGACGAGTTCTCCTTTGGTCCGGTCCAGGTTCGAGAAGCGCGCTGCTTAGCCGACGACCGCGAGCACGTCCGACTCGCGCAGGATCAGGTACTGCTCGTCCGCGACGGTGACCTCGGTGCCGCTGTACTTCCCGTAGAGCACCTTGTCGCCGACCTTCAACTCCATCTCGATGCGCTTGCCCTCGTCGCTGAGCTTGCCCGGCCCGACGGCGACGACCTCGCCCTGCTGCGGCTTCTCCTTGGCGGTGTCTGGGATGTAGAGCCCGCCGCGCATCTGCTCGGTCTCTTCGAGCGCCTTGACGACGACGCGGTCGGCCAGCGGCTTGAGCTTGGTGTCGGTGGCAGTGGCCATGAGACGTGCCCCTCCGTGGTTGGTGGTGAATCGGCTGCCCGGGTTGTTAGCACTCGCTGAGGACGAGTGCTAAGCGAGCGGTAATGTAAGCCCCGGAGCGCGGGTGTCAAGCGCCGCGGCGGCGGCGGCGGGCGCTGCACAGATCGGACCACGAGCGAGCGCGCCAGCGCGGCAGCGGGTGCTGTCGCGCTGGCGCGGCCGGCTGCCCGCGGCGGCTCACTCGTCGCGGTAGGCGAGCTCCAGCGTCAGGCCGTCGGAGGCGATCACGGTGTCGGGGAAGACGGCGCGCGCCTCGCGCTCCAGGCCGCGCGCGTCCTCGGCGTAGCGCGGCGAGAAGTGGGTGAGCACGAGCTGGCGGACGCGCGCGTCGCGGGCGAGGACGGCGGCGTCGTAGGCGGTGGAGTGGCCGGTGGAGTGGGCGCGCTCGGCCTCGTCGTTGGCGAAGGTCGCCTCGTGGATGAGCAGGTCGGCGCCGCGCGCGTGCTCGCGGGTGGCGGCGCAGGGGCGGGTGTCGCCGGTGTAGACGAGCTTGCGGCCGGGCCGCGGCGGCCCGACGAGGTCCTGCGGGCGGATCAGGCGGCCGTGGACCTCGACGGCCTCGCCGCGGTGCAACTGGCCCCAGAGCGGGCCCTCCGGGATGCCGAGCGAACGCGCGCGCTCGGGGTTGAAGCGGCCGAGCCGCGGGTGCTCGACGAGGGCGTAGCCCAGGCTGCGGCCCTGGTGCAGCGTCTTGTACGCGACGACGTCGTAGTCGCCGCGCTGGACGCGCTCGCCGGGCTCCAGCTCGCGCACGCGCACCTCGAAGGGGACGCGGTCCACGCCCAGTTCCACCGCGCGCACCAGCAGCGAGCCGGTGCCGCGCGGTGTCCACAGGTCGAGCGGCTCCTCGCGCGCCTGCAGCCCCATGGTGCGCAGCAGCCCGGTGACGCCGAGGAAGTGGTCACCGTGCAGGTGGGTGAAGAAGATGTCGTTGAGCGCGAAGCCGGTGCCGTAGCGCATCATCTGACGCTGCGTGCCCTCGCCGCAGTCGAACATCAGCAGCTCGCCCTCGCGCTGCACCACGAGCGAGGAGACGTTGCGGGTGACGGTGGGGCGCGCGGCGGCCGTGCCGAGGAAGGTGACTCTCACTGCTTTGCTGGATTCCGGATGACGGGTGCGTGGACGCTGGATGAGTAAACCCGACGGCGGCCAGCGCGCAACCGGCGGGCCGACCCGAGACAGGATGAACGGCTTGGGACAGGATGAACAGGATGAAACAGGACGAACGACCACAAGAAAGGGGCTTCCAAGAGAACCGACCCGCTCGTTGCTGAGCGCTCAACTAGTGCGTTAGTTGGCTCAGCAACGGCCATTGCTGCCCTGCCTGCGAACGGCACCGGGGGCATGAAGCCCCCGGCAAGACACTGCCCGTCCTCTGGACGGCCCTGCGTCCGACAGGACGCGCCGTGTACTGCCGGGCGTTTCATACGCCCGGCGCGAGCCGGCTTCCGGTTCATCCGGATGTGGGGAAAAGTCAGGGCTTCATGCCCCCGGCGGCGCAGCGATGGCCAGCAACAAGCCAACTGGCCCACTAGTCTGAGCGCCAGTCGTCTTCTCCCCTCGCCGTTCCCCTGATCATCCTGTTCATCCTGTCCAAAGCCGTTCCTCGCTCTCGCGGGTGCCCGTCAGGCCGTGACCACCTCCACCTGCAGGTGCGGCTCGACCTCGCGCTTGGGGATGAGCGCCGGCCAGTAGGCCATGATCTCCTGCACTGCGGGGCGGCCGCCGGCGAAGCCGGTCACCGAGGGCGGGCCGGCGAGCACCAGCGGCGCGATCTCCTTGGTGAAGCGCTCCACGGCCGCACGGTCGCGCCCGCGCACGCCCCAGCGCACGGTGACCTCCGGCAGCTCGGCGGGCGGCGGGCCGGCGAGCGGGCCGTGCGTGGCGTTCCAGCCGACGTACTCGGTGAGCACCTCGTCGAACCGCAGCCCCAGCCGGTCCAGCCGCTCGCGCAGCACGCGGTCGGAGGCCTGCGCCTTGGCGACGGCGTCGGGCCAGGCGTAGACGAGCGTGCCCACGGCCTTGTAGCCGTCGGCGTAGGCGACGCTGACCTTGAGGAACTCGGTGGGCGCCGCCCCGCGCACGCCGTGCACGCGCACGCGGTCCGCGCCCTCCGCGTCCAGACGGATGCTGGTGAAGTCCGCGATCGCGTCGGGCGTGATGTAGCTCTTCGGGTCGCCCATCTCGTAGACGAGCTGCTCCTTGACCGTCTGCAGCGAGACGCGGCCGCCGGTGCCGGCGTGCTTGGTGACGGCGAAGGAGCCGTCGGCGCGCGCCTCGATGATCGGGTAGCCGACGGTGGCCAGGTCGGGGATCGTCTGCCAGTCGTGCAGGGCGTTGCCGCCGGAGGCCTGCGCGCCGCACTCGTTGACGTGCCCGGCGACGACGCCGGCGGCGATCCGGTCGTAGTCCTCCAGGCTCCAGCCGAACTCGTGGATCATCGGCGCGTAGGTCAGCGCGGTGTCGGTGCTGCGGCCGGTGACGACGACGTGCGCGCCCTGCGCGAGCGCCTCCACGATCGGGCGCGCGCCGATGTAGGCGTTGGCGCTCTGCACCCGCTCCAGCACGGCGCCGAGCGGCTCGCCGGTCTCCATGTTCTTCAGCTCGACGCCCCGCTCCAGCAGCTCCGGCAGCCGCGGCAGCAGGTCGTCGCCGGTGACGGTGGCGATGCGCGCGCGGCCCTGCAGCCCGGCGCCGCGCGCCACGTCCAGCACCGCGTCGCGGCAGCCCAGCGGGTTGACGCCGCCGGCGTTGGCGACCACGCGGATGCCGCGCTCCACCAGCGTGGGCAGCAGCTCGCCCATCAGCGGCACGAAGTCGCGCGCGTAGCCGAGCGTGGGGTTGCGCGCGCGCTGCTTCTGCAGGATCGACATCGTCACCTCGGCCAGGTAGTCGAGCATGAGGTAGTCGATGGGGCCGTTGTGCACCTGCTGCCCGGGTGCGGCGAGCTGGTCGCCCCAGAAGCCCTGCCCGGAAGCGATGCGGAGGGTGTCTCTCGCCATTAGCCGAAGATGTCGGGGCCACCGAGGGTGAGCTGGGGCAGCGTGCCCGCGCTCCAGCGATCGTCGTAGTCGCGCGTCTCCACGAGCGCGTAGCCGCTCGGCAGGGGGCGGGTGTGCACGAAGACGCGGCGGCGCTCCACGTCCGCCACCCAGTACTCGGCGATGCCGGCGGCGGCGTAGAGGTCGGCCTTGCGGATGCGGTCGACCGGGAGCGAGCTGTCCGCGACCTCGACGAGCAGCAGCACGTCGGCGGGGGTCGGATGCGCCTCGGCGTAGAAGTCGGCGCGCGGCTGCAGCAGCAGTACGTCCGGCTCGGGTTGGGTGCCGTCCTCCAGGTCCAGCGGGTTGTGCACCGATACGACAGCGGCGTCGCCCAAGCGCCGCGTGAACCGCGCGGTGAGGCGACGGACCACGCTGGCGTGCCTGCTCCCGATGGGGCTCATCTCGATCACCTCCCCCTCGATCAGCTCGACGCGGTCGTCCTCGCTCAGGATGCCCACTTCCGCGAGGCGGTGGTAGTCGCGCGTGGAGAAGCGCCAGGGCTGCCCGCCGAGCAGCACGCGGCCGTCGATCAACTCCATCGGCCCCGCCGGCAGAATGCCCAGCTCGGCCATGCGCCGGTACTCGTCGCCCGTGAAGCGGTGGGGTCGCGCGAGCTGTGTGGCCATCGTCACCTCCGGGTGTCGTCAGCCGAAGACGTCGGCACCGCGCAGCGTCAGCTGCGGCAGCGCCTGCGCCGTCCACGACTCGTGTGGCTGCTTCGTCTCGACCTGAAGATATCCGAGGCCGGAGGGCTGCAGGTGAAGGATCAGCTCGCAGGCGTTCACATCCACCAGCCAGTACTCGGGGATACCGGCCCGAGCGTACAGCTCAGCCTTTTCGTAGCGATCCCGATCGAGGGAGGAATCGGCGACCTCGATCAGAAGGAGCACATCGCCGGGCGTGGGGTGCATCCGCGTGTAGTAGTCCGAGCGCGGGCGCAGGAGCATCAGATCCGGCTGAGGCTCGGTGGCACTCCCGAGACGGAGCGGGTCCTGCACGGAGAGGATCGCGGTACGTCCCACGTGCTCACTGAGCACGGCGACCAGTCGCTTGACGACGCCCGCATGGCGGCTCCCGATGGGGCTCATCTTGATGATCTCTCCCTCGATCAGCTCGACGTGCTCGTCCTCGCCGAGAATACCGGCCTCGGCGAGCCGATAGTAGTCCTCCACGGAGAAGCGCCACGGGCGGCCCGCCCCGAAGACGATGCGACCGTCCATCAGCTCGACGCCGCGCTCGGGGAGGACACCGAGCTCTCCCATGCGCAGGAACTCCTCGACGTCGAATAGCCGCGGCTGCGCGAGTTGTGTGGCCATGCTCCACCTCCTGCGTCAGAGGCCCGGCGGCAGCACGAACGCGCCCAGATGCGGGCCGGGGTTGTTGAGCGCGGCCTGCAGTGCCAGCGTCAGCACGGCGCGCGTCTCGTGCGGCGCGAGGACGGCGTCGACGAAGCCGCGCGCGGCGGCGAACTTCGCGTCGAGCTGGTGCTCGTAGTCGGCGCGGACGGCCTCGATCTTCGCCTGCAGCTCCGCGTCGGGCTGCCGGCCCTCGCGCTTCAGCTTCTCCAGCTCCGGCCCGAAGAGCGCCATCACCGCCGAGTCGCCCTCCATGACGCCCATGCGGCCGGTCGGCCAGGAGAAGATGAAGTCCGGGTCGAAGCCCTGGCCCGCCATGGCGTAGTACCCGGCGCCGGAGGCATGGTTGAGCGTGAGCACGATCTTCGGGACCGTGGCCGTCGCCATCGCCTCCACGAAGCGCGCGCCGGCGCGGATGATCCCCGAGTGCTCGGCCGCCGTGCCCACCATGAACCCGCTGACGTCCTGCAGGAAGAGCAGCGGGATGCCGTGGCGGCTCTGCGTCTCGATGAAGAACGCGACCTTCTCGGCGCTGTCGGCGTAGATGATGCCGCCGAACTTGGGCCGGCCGCCGTGCGGATCCTTCAGCATGCCGCGCGCGTTGGCGATGACGCCCACGGGGATGCCGTGCAGGTGCGCGTTGCCGCAGATCATCTCCGGCGCGTGGTCGGCCTGGAACTCGTCCAGCTCGCCGGCGTCGAGCAGGCAGGCCAACACCTCGCGCATCTCGTAGGGCTGGCGGTGGTCGGCGGGCAGGAGCTCGTAGAGGTCGCGCTCGGGGCGCGCGGGCGGCCGCGGCTTGCGCAGCGGCAGCGCGGGCCGTGTGTGCGGCAGGTCGCGGACCAGGTCGCGGATGCGTGCGATGCAGGCGCGGTCGTCGGGGACGCGGTAGTGCGCGATGCCGCTGATGGCGTTGTGCGTGTAGGCGCCGCCCAGCGTCTCCGCGTCCGCGCTCTCGCCCGTGGCGCCCTTCACCAGGTTCGGGCCGCCGAGGCCCATGAAGCTGGTGCCCTCCACCATCAGGATGACGTCGGAGAGCGCGGGCAGGTAGGCGCCGCCCGCGATGCACGGCCCCATGACGGCGGCGATCTGCGGCACCTTCAGGTAGCGCCGCATCACGGAGTTGTAGTAGAAGAGGCGGCTGGCGCCGTACTGGCCGGGGAAGACGCCGCCCTGGTAGGGCAGGTTGACGCCCGCGGAGTCCACCAGGTAGACGATGGGGATGCGGCCGCGCATGGCGAGCTCCTGCGCGCGCAGCATCTTGGTGATCGTCTCGGGCCACCACGAGCCGGCCTTGACGGTGGCGTCGTTGGCGACGACCACCACCTCGCGCCCGCAGACGCTGCCGATGCCGGTGACCACGCCGGCCGCCGGCGCCTGGCCGTCGTAGCGGTCGTGCGCGAGGAGCAGCCCGACTTCGAGGAAGCGGCTGCGCGGGTCGAGCAGCAGGCCGATGCGCTCGCGCGCCGTCAGCTTGCCGTCGTCGTGCTGCTTCTGGATGCGCCGCGCTCCGCCACCCTCGCGGAGGCGGCGCTCCAGCTCCTCCAGCTCGTGCGCCAGCCGGCGCACGCGCTCCTGCTCCGGCGGCGCGGCTGTCGTGCCCACCCCGCCGGCGGCGCTCACGCGAGCGCGGCCTCGCGGTCGCGGCCGTGCTCGGCGAACCAGCCGCGGACGTACTCGACGGCCTCGCCGGTGGGTGTGCCCGGCCCGAAGAGCTTGCCGACACCCTTCTCCTGCAGCGCCTTCATGTCCTCCTCCGGGATGATGCCGCCCCCGGTGATGAGGATGTGCTCGGCGCCCTCGGCGTCGAGCAGCTCGCGCACACGCGGGAAGAGCGTCATGTGCGCGCCCGAGAGAATCGACATCGCGACCACGTCCACGTCTTCCTGGACGGCGGCGCTGACAATCATCTCCGGCGTCTGGTGCAGCCCGGTGTAGATGACTTCGAAACCGGCATCGCGGAAGGCGGCGGCGATGACCTTGGCGCCCCGGTCGTGCCCATCCAGCCCGGGCTTGGCGACCAGCACGCGAATCTTACGTTCAGCCATGATAGCAAAGGGGTGTAATGGCCCGACAACGCCTGTATAGACGACGCGCGAAAAGTATACCGCGGCGGGCCGCCCCGCTACCCTTGCTGCCGGCTGCCAGCTACCGGCTGCCGGCAACAGCAGCCCTCACCCCCCGGCCCCCTCTCCCAATGCTGCTATGCATTACCCACATTTCAGAGGAGCGGAGCGCTCCGCGCCAGGCGGCTGAAGCCGCGGCTGGAACTGCACCAAGCCCGCCTGCGCGGGCTGGTATCTGCCATGAGCAGACCAGCCCGCGCAGGCGGGCTTGGTGTCGTCGTAGCTGCGGCTTCAGCCGCCTGGAGATGCGCGGCGTTCCGGTTTAGCCAGATGTGGGCAATGCATTGCCCGGGCTTGGGAGAGGGGGTGGCGAGCGAGGTACGAGCGAGCCGGGGGTGAGGGCGCCGTTCGCCGGCAGCCGGCAGCCGGCAGCCGGGGTGGGGCGGCAGGGCGGGGCTACCGCACGTGTTTGTACATCAGGTCGATCAGCTCGTCGTACATCGCCTCGGCGGTGTCCGGGCCGGAGCGGATGGCGGAGCTGGCGCAGTGCTTCAGGTGGTTGCGCATCAGCTCACGACCGACGCCGCGCAGCGCCTCGTGCACCGAGGCGATCTGCGTGAGTACGTCGGCGCAGTAGCGCTCCTCCTCCACCATGCGCTGCAGCCCGCGCACCTGGCCCTCGATGCGGCGCAGCCGCTTCAGGTTGCGCTCCTTGATCTCGGGATCGACCGTCACCGCCTTGCGCTCGCCGACGGCGCAGCCGCAGCCGCACGGCGTCGGCGCTTCCGCTCCGTTCTCCATCGCGTCTTGCGTCTCCATGCTCACATCCTCGCCGTGCGCAGCCGCAGGCTGTTGCTCACCACGCTCACCGAGCTGAAGGCCATCGCCGCGCTGGCCAGGATCGGCGAGAGCAGGATCCCGAAGAGCGGGTAGAGGACACCCGCCGCCACCGGGATCGCCGCGGTGTTGTAGACGAAGGCCCAGAAGAGGTTCTGCTTCATCGTGCGCAGCGTGCGGCGCGAGAGCTGGATCGCGCTGGGCACGCCCTGCAGATCGCCGCGCATGAGCACCACGTCGCCCGCCTCGGCGGCGATGTCGGTGCCGGTGCCCAGCGCGATGCCCACGTCGGCCTGCGCCAGCGCGGGCGCGTCGTTGATGCCGTCGCCCACCATCGCCACTACTTCGCCCGCGGCCTGCAGGCGCCGGACCTCCTCGACCTTGCCCTCCGGCAGCACCTCGGCCACCACGCGGTCGATCCCCGCTTCCCGCGCCACCGCCTCGGCGGTGCGGCGGTTGTCGCCGGTCAGCATCACCACCTCGAGCCCCATCCGGTGGAGGCGCCGGATCGCCGCGCGCGAGGTCTGCTTGATCGGGTCGGCCACGGCGATCACGCCTGCGAGCCGGCCATCGATCGCCACGTACATCGGTGTGCGCCCGCGGCCCGCCCGCTCGTCCGCCGCGCCTCGCAGCGGCTCGATCTCCACGGCGTAGTCGGCCATGAGCCGCTCGTTGCCGATCGCCAGCGCGGAACCGTCGACCACGCCCACCGCGCCGCGGCCGGTGACCGCCTCGAAGCCCTCCACCTCCAGCCGCGCGAGGCCGCGCCCCTCGGCGTACCGCACGATCGCCTCCGCCAGCGGGTGCTCCGAGGCGGCCTCCAGCGAGGCGACCAGCGCCAGCACGCGCTCCTCCGGCAGCTCCGCGCCCGGCGCCCGCAGCACGTCGGTGACCGCGGGGCGGCCTTCGGTGACGGTGCCCGTCTTGTCCAGCACCACCGTGGTCACGTCGCGGGCCCTCTGCAGCGCCTCGCCGCCCTTGATCAGGATGCCGGCCTCGGCACCCTTGCCGGTGGCGACCATCACCGCCGTCGGCACCGCGAGCCCCATCGCGCAGGGGCAGGCGATGATGAGCACCGCCACCGCCGCGGCGAACGCCGGGATCAGCGCGGGCTCCGGCCCCGCCACGAACCAGACCGCGAAGGTCGCGATGGCGATGGAGATGGAGACGGGCACGAACACCCCCGTCACCCGGTCGACCAGCTTCTGGATCGGCGCGCGCGAGCCCTGCGCGTCGCGCATCAGCCGGACGATCTGCGCCAGCAGGCTGTCCGCGCCCAGGTTGGTGGCCCGGTAGCGGAACGCGCCGGTGCGGTTGATGGTGCCGCCGATCACGGGGTCGCCGGCGGCCTTCTCCACCGGCAGGCTCTCGCCGGTGAGCATCGACTCGTCCACCGCCGAGGCGCCGGAGACGATCTCGCCGTCCACGGGGATGCGCTCGCCGGGGCGGACCAGCACCAGGTCGTCGTGCACCACCTCCTCGACCGGGACCTCCACCTCCGTCCCGCCGCGCAGCACGCGCGCGGTCTTGGGCTGCAGGTCCACCAGCTTGCGCAGCGCCGTGGAGGTCTGCCGCTTGGCGCGCGCCTCGAACATGTTGCCCAGCAGGATCAGCGCGACGATGAAGAGCACCGCCTCGTAGTAGACCGCCGGCGCCACGCCGCGGCTCAGGAAGAAGCCCGGGAAGAAGGTGGCCGCCACCGAGAACAGGAACGCGGCGCCCGTGCCCGTGGCCACCAGGGTGTTCATGTCCGCCGCGTGGTGGCGGAAGGCCGCCCAGGCGCGGGTGTAGAAGTGCCGCCCCGCCCACGCCATCGCGACCAGCGTCATCGCGAGCAGCGTGTAGCTCAGGAGCCGCACGTCGATCCGGTAGAGCCAGGGCAGCACACCCATCAGCCAGGGGTCGATCACCCCGTGCACCCAGTTCATGAACGGGTCGCCCGCCGGGGCGCCGTGGCCGGCATGCTCGCCCGCGAACGGAGCACTCATGACGGGCATCGAGATCAGCATCCCGACCGCCGCGAAGACGAGGCTGAGGAGCGCCTTCAGGCGCAGCTCGCGGAACTCCTCCTCCTGCGCGCGGTCCTGCGCCTCCTGCTCCTCGAAGGCGGTCTGGTCTGGGCTCGCCAGCTCCGCCCCGTAGCCGGTCTCTCGGATGGCTTCGACGAGCTGCTCGGGGCTGGTCTCGCTCTCGTCAAAGGTGACGACCGCGTTCTTGAGCATCAGGTTGACGGAGGCGTCCTTCACCCCCGGCTGCTTCGCGAGCGTGCGCTGCACGCGCGCGGTGCAGGCGGCGCAGGTCATCCCCGAAACCGGGATGGTGACCTTGCCCGCCTTCGCGCCCCCGTGGGCGCTCGGGGCCGGCGGCTCCGCGAGGGAGCCCTTGGCCCACTGGTCCGCCGGCTGGTTCGTCGTCTTCATGACGCGCCCTCCTCGTCCTCCACGGTGAGCCGCCCGCGCAGCATGCTCATGCCGCAGGTGAACTCATAGCTCCCGGCCTTCTCCGGCGTGATCTCGACCGTCGTCTTCTGGTGCGCGGGGAGGTACTTCTTGATCCCGAAGTCGGGCAGCACCACCTCCTCCGAGCAGCCCGAGGTCTCCTGCCGGTCGAAGACCAGGCGCACCGGCGTGCCCTTCTTCACCCGCACGTGGGCCGGGTCGTAGCCGCCGGCCACCCGGATCGTCACCTCCTGCACACCGCCCGCCCCGACCGCCGCCCGCGCGGCGCCGCGGCCGGCGAAGAAGAAGTACCAGTTGACCCACCCGATGGCGGCGAGCGCGCCCACGATCACCAGGAGGTCGGGCGGTGTCACGGCTGCCTCCCACGACTGCGCACCGTGTAGCCCTCCGCCTCGACCGCCGCCGCGATCTGCTCGGGGCCGACGCGCGCCGGGTCGTAGGCGAGGCGCGCGGAGCCGACCTCCACCCGCTCCACCTCGACGCCCTCCAGCGCCTGCAGCGCCCGCTCCACCGCGCGCGCGCAGTGGCCGCAGCTCATTCCCTCGATGGCGAGTGTCGTCCGCTCCATGTCGTCCTCCCCGTGTTGAGTGCCCGGACCCGTGTTCGCGTGACGAAGGATATATACCCCCACCCCCTATGTCAACCACGCGAATAGATCGCGCCCGCTGGATCAGTGCGGCAAGCGGTCAGCAGGCCCGGAGGGGCTTCTCACCTCGTGGATGACCCCGGCACGCACGCTTCACCCATGGCGGGTGCATCCCCATCCACGGTGATGCCCGTGACGCGCACGAGGCCCGGCCGATGCTGGCAGCCGGCACGCCGGCGAACCCGTCGCCGCGTCCGGGGCGCAGCCGCGGAAGGCATCCGCACCCGGATGCGGTTCCCCTGGCTGGAGCATGACGTGCGCGATGCCGGAGCGCCGCGACGCAGGCGGGTAAGCTCCTCCAGCAGCGCGTGCCAGTTGCGAGGGGGGGAGACCGCCACCAGGGGGACGGTGTTGACGAGCGCCGCAGCAATCCCGGTGGGATAGAAGCCGAAGGAGCGCGCGAGGGTGGCGGCCCGGCGGGCGAGCCAGCCCTCGCCGAACGCCAGCGGGCGCGCGGCGGCGGCGGTGGCCCGCACGTGCTGCGCGAGCGCGGGTGTCTGCTCACGACCTGGTCGGCGGTGAGCGAGGCAGTGTATCTGTTGGAATCGCCCGCCAGCTCGCCCCGCAAAGTCTCCCGGTCGCGGGAATCGCGTAGTCACTCCGCCCGCAGCGCGACCAGCAGGTCCACCCGCGTGGCGCGCCGCGCCGGCAGGTAGCTCGCCAGCAGCGCCACCATCGCCAGGAAGGCGGGGACTGCGACGAGCGTCACCGGGTCCGCCGCGCCGATGCCGAAGAGCAGGCTCGCCATCACTCGGGCGGCGGCGAGTGCGACCACCAGCCCGAGCAGGAGCCCGACGATCGTCAGCCTCATCCCCTGCCGCAGGATGAGCTGGATCACATCGCGGTTCTGTGCGCCCAGCGCGACGCGCACCCCGATCTCCTGGCTGCGCTGCGTGACGGAGTAGGAGACCACGCCGTAGAGCCCCAACGCCGCGAGCAGCAGCGACATCCCCGCGAAGCCGCCGAACACGTAGAGGTTGAAGCGCGGCCGGGCGACGACGCTGGAAGCCACCTGCTCCATCGTGCGGATCTCCGCGACCGGCTGGTTCGGGTCGATCTCGCGCACCGCCGCCGTAGCCGCCGAGGCGAGCGCCCGCGGGTCCCCCGCGGTGCGGATCGCCACGCTCATCTGCGGGGAGGGCATCTGCGCGTGGGGACGGTAGATCGCCGGGGACGGCTCCTGCGTCGGGCCCTGCTCCCGAATGCTGCCGACCACGCCGACGATCTCACCCGTGATGGTGTCGCCCCACACGAAGCTGATACGCTTGCCGATGGGGTCCTCACCGGCGAAGTAGCGTCGGGCCAGCTCCTGGTTGATCACGAAGACGGGCGGCGCGCTCTCGTCGTCGCGCGCGTTGAAGGCGCGCCCCGCAAGCAGCGGGATGCCGAGCGCGCGGAAGTAGTCGCCCGCGATCACGCGGATGTGCGTGGAGAGATCCTCGCCCGGACCGGGCAGCGGGCGGTCCGTCCGGAAGAAGGAATGCCCGATCCACTCACCGGTGAGGGGCAGGTAGGTCTCGGCGCCGACGGAGCTGGCGCCGGGTAGAACCTCCAGCCGCGGGATCAGCGAGCCCATGAAGTTCCGCAGCGCCGCCTCCTCCTGGTAGCGCGTACCGGCGAGCGTCAGCCGCATCGTCAGCACCTGCTCGGTGCGCATCCCCGCATCCACCTCCAAGAGCCGCTGCAGACTGCGGCCGAGCAGCCCCGCGCCGACGAGCAGCACCACCGCCAGCGCGACCTCCGCGATCACCAGCGCCTTGCGCAGCGCACTGCGCTCGCCGGTGGAGCCGCGCGTCGCTTCGCGCAGCGCCTCCGCGAGCCGCAGCGCGGAGGCGAAGAGCGCGGGAGCGATGCCGAAGAGCACCCCGGTGAGCAGCGAGACCACGAGCGCGAAGGCCAGCACCCGGCCGTCCACCCCCACCTCGTCCAGGCGCGGGAGCGCGAGGTCGGGAGGCAGCACGCGCACGAGCGTCGCCGTGCCCCAGGTCGCCAGCGCCAGCCCGAGAACACCGGCGGCGCCTACCAGCAGCAGGCTCTCCGTCAGCGTCTGGCGGATCAACCGACCGCGCGTGGCGCCGAGCGAGAGCCGGACCGCCATCTCCTTGCGGCGGGCGGCGGCACGGCCCAGCAGCAGATTCGCCACGTTGGCACAGGTGATGAGCAGCAGCAGCCCGACCGCACCGAACAGCACCAGCAGCGCCGGCCGCACGTCGCCGGTCACCTGCTCGTGCATCGGCACCACGTTGACGCCCCAGCCGGCGTTGGCATCCGGGTACGCCGCCGCGAGCCGGCGCCCGATGGTGGTCATCTCCGTCTGCGCCTGCCCGAGCGTAACGCCCGGGCGCAGCCGCCCCACCACCTGGAGGTAGCGCCCGTGCCACTCCCGGTCCAGCTCCACCGGCACCCAGAGCTCGGGCCGCATGCCCACCGAGCGGAAGTCCGCCGGCATCACTCCCACGACCGTCAACGGCTGCCCGTCGACGTCGATGGCACGGCCGATCACGCCGGGATCGCCGCCGAAGCGCCGTTGCCAGAGGCGGTGGCTGAGCACCGCGACGTCCGCGGCGTCCTCGCCGGGCAGGTAGGTACGGCCGAGCTGCGCGCTCGCGCCCAGCAGCGAGAAGAAGTTGGCGGTGGTCATCCGCGTCAGCACCTGCTCCGGCTCGCCACCGCCCGTCAGGTTGAGCGGCCGGTCGAAGGTGGCGGCCAGCTCCGTGAAGCTCCCGGCCTGCTCCCGCCAGCCGGAGAAGTTCCGCGGCGAGGTCGGGTTCTCCCCCTCCCCGGCCGGGGTCCGCTCCCAGAGCATCGTCAGTCGCTCCGGCTCGCGGTACTCCAGCGGGCGCAGCAGCACCGAGTTGACCAGCGTGAACATCGCCGTGCTCGCGCCGATCCCCAGCGCCAGCGTGAGGATGGCGACCGCGGCGAAGCCGGGGTTCTTGCGCAGCGAGCGCGCCGCGTAGCGGAGGTCCTGCAGCAGCGTTTCCATGAGCGCGTCGGGCCTGTCCGTGAGCGAGTGCCGCCGCCCCTCGGGAGCGGGTGCGTCCGTGGGTGGCCTGAGCCGGCGATGCAACCGCGAGCCGCACACCACAGGGAAAGCCGCGTGCCAGACGCCAGCCGCCCGTCAGGTGTTGCCGGGCAAGGAGTTACGCCCGATCAGGCGCCGGCGTCACGAGGCGCGGCTGTTCGCTTCCGGGATGCCACCGTCCCAGAAGCGAACACACGCCGCTCCTCGCGAAGCTGAGCGGAAGCCGCCCCATGGCGCGGATCCGTTCCTCATCCTCTGCCGAGCCGCACGCGTGCACACGCGGGAGTAGCGGAGGCGCTGGCGAAGGCATAGAATGGCGAAGCGCGCCGGTGCCGGCCGACGGAACGGCGCCGGGTGCCGGCGTCCGCTGCCTTCCACCTGCTGGGGGAGGGCGGTACTCGGGGTTGGCCGTGAGCTGTGGTGGCGCAGCACGCGTAGCCGCATGTACCTGGAGCGGAGTGGGGGGGGTCGATGCGCCTGGCGAGAGTGGTGCTCATCGAGGACGACGAGGCGAGCCAGTACATCTACGGGGCGGTGCTGCGGCACGAGGGCTTCGAGGTGCTGCAGGCGCGCACCCCGTCCGCAGGGCTGGAGCTGGTGCGCACCCAGCGTCCCGACGTGGTGGTGTGCGACATCGGGCTGCCGGGGATGCACGGCTTCGCGGTGACGGAGGCGATCAAGGCCGACGCCGCGACGCGGCACGTCCCGGTGATCGTGGTGACGGTGCACAGCTTCGAGGACGATCAGCAGCGCGCCTTCCGCGCCGGCTGCGACCGCTTCCTGCCGAAGCCCACGGAGCCGCGCCGGCTGGTGGCGGAGATCCGCAGCGTCCTGGCGGATTGCCGGTGACGCACCGAGCTGGCATCAAGAGCCCGCCGCTGGCGAAAGCCAGCGGCGGGCTCTGTGTAGCATCGGGCACTGACCTCGACCGGACGGGCTGAACGGAAACAGGGGTCGGGGGTCAGGGGTCAGGGGTCAGGGAAACGGCACTGCCTCATCGTCCAGCGTCGGCACCGCGGGTGGGGGACTGAACAGAAACAGGGGCCAGGGGTCGGGGGTCAGAGGTCAGGGAAACGGCCCCGCTTCATCGTCCAGGGTCGGCACCGCCGGTGGGGGACTGAACAGAAACAGGATTCGGGATTCAGGATTCGGGATTCAGGGGACCCCGGTTTCGTCGTCCAGGGTCGGCGCAGCCGGTGGGCGACTGACAAGAAACGGGGGTCGGGGGTCGCGGGTCGGGGGCGCAGTCCGGTGCATGCCGCAGCCATGCAGCGTCACGGCACCGCCGTTTCGTGCGCCAGGGTCCGCGCAGCGGGGGGGGACCTCATAGGGGTAGTTCGTTCGGAAGCGGAGGGAGTGGGACTCGAACCCACAAGCCCTTTCGGGCGGCGCTTTTCAAGAGCGCTGACTTACCAATTAGCCTATCCCTCCAGCACGCCCGCGTGCAGAGCAGTTGCACTCGAAGGCGACGAGGACCTGGTCCCGCGATGCGCCTACCGGTGGCGGTCGGTCGCGCTGCGCTTGCCTGCCGGATCGGCAATGTTCGCAGGGTGGCGGCCGAACGTCAAGCGGGGGCGTGCGCTCCCGCGGGTAAGGGGGCATAGCGCTTGCACCCGCGCCGCGGCACGTTCTCGTTCCACCTGCACACGCAAAGGCATGCAAACCCAACGCTGGCTGATGGTTGCACTCATCCTCGCGGCGACCGCCTGCGGCGGGGACGACACGCGCGCGGCGACGATGAACGGCGCGGAGCCGTTTTGGGGCGACGACCCGACGGCGGAAGAGATCGAGCGTTCGCGCCTGGAGAACGACTGGGAGCAGGTCGTCCAGCTCGCGCCGGTCCCGCCCGGCGAGACACCGCCCAACCCGGAGACCTGGGAGGGCATCACGGCGGCAGCGGTGAATGATTCGCCGTCGTTCCTGCCGCTCTACGGCGACGTCGCCGGCCCGTCGGTCTTCCGCGTGCAGATCCTGCTGGACCGCGCGCTCTTCTCGCCCGGCATGATCGACGGGCGCTGGGGCCGCAACACCGCCAAGGCCGTCTACTGGCTGCAGCAGCGCGAGGGGCTGCCCGCGACCGGACGGGTGGACTCCGTCACCTTCGCGCGCCTCGGCGACCTGGCCGGCTCGCCGCAGCAACTGGTGCGGCAGCACACGCTCACGGCGGAGGACGTCGAGGGCCCGTTCGTGGAGATCCCCAGCGACATCTACGAGCAGGAGAAGCTGGACTGCCTCTGCTACGAGTCGCTTACGGAGAAGCTGAGCGAGCTCTTCCACGTCTCGCCGGAGCTGCTGGCCAAGCTGAACCCCGGCGTGGAGCTGAACTCGCTGCGCGCCGGCCAGGCGATCCACGTCCCGAACGTGCGCAGCCCGGAGGCGCGCGCGCCGGGTCAGGTCGCGCAGTTGATCGTCTCGGATCGCGGCCGCTACCTGCACGCGGTGGACGCGCAGGGCCGCGTCCTCTACCACTTCCCCTCGACGCTCGGCTCCTCGTACGACCCGTCGCCGACGGGTGAGTACGAGGTGACGAAGATCACCGAGGACCCCTGGTGGCACTATCAGCCCTCGATCCTGGAGCACGTCGACAGCTCCGAGCCGGAGGCCAACATCCCGCCGGGCCCGAACAACGCCGTCGGCAGGATCTGGATGGCGCTCTCGAAGCCGCACTACGGCATCCACGGCACCAAGTCGCCGGAGACGATCGGCTACGCGACCTCGGCGGGCTGCGTGCGGCTGACCAACTGGGACGCGCTCTTCCTCGGGCGCCGCATCGCCGAGGGCGTGCCGGTGCGCTTCCGCGACACGCGCGGCGAGGCCGCCGGTGGCACCGCCGCCGGCGGCGAGACACAGGCCGGCGCCGAGTAGCGCGCGGCCGACCGATGCCCCCGCTGGAAGCGCTGCTCGTCGGCCGCACGCTCGCCGAGCGCTACCGCGTGGAAGCGGTGCTCGCCCGCGGCGGTATGAGCGTCGTCTTCCGCGCGGTGGACGAGCGGCTCGGACGTGCGGTCGCGCTGAAGACGATCGCGCTGCCCGCCCCCGCCGCCGACCGACGGGCCGAGTGGCGCGAGCGCTTCCGGCGCGAGGCCGCGGCCGCCGCGCGGATCGCGCACGTGAACGTGGTGCAGGTCTTCGACTTCGGCACCGACCCCGCGCTCGACGCCGACTACCTGGTGATGGAGCTGCTGCGCGGGCGGGACCTGAAGCAGGCGCTCGCCGCCGGCCCGTTTCCCATACCGGAGGCGGTCCGCGTGCTGCGCGAGGCCGCGCGCGGGCTGGCCGCCGGCCATCGCGCCGGCTTCGTGCACCGCGACGTCAAGCCGGCGAACCTCTTCCTCGTCGGGGAACGCGAGCTGGAGGTGGTGAAGATCCTCGATTTCGGGATCGCCAGGGCACTGGAGGTGGCGCCCGACGACGAACTCACCGTCGCCGGCGAGCTACCGCACTCGCCTGCGTACGCGTCGCCGGAGCAGCGCACACTGGGCGCGGCGTTGACACCGGCGTCCGACGTCTTCCAACTGGCGCTGGTGGCCTATGAGCTGTGCACCGGGCGGAAGCCGTGGGACGCGGCAGAGCGCGAGCGCGTCCGCCGCGGCGAGCGCGTGCCGCTCCCCGCCGATCCCGCCTGGCACGCGCTGCCGCCCGGTGCGCGGGCAATGCTGGAGGCGGCCGTCGATCCGGACCCCGCCCGCCGCCCCCAGGACGCCGCGCAGCTCGCCGCGGCGCTGGCCGCGCCCGTGCCCCCTGCCAGCGGCGTGCCCTTCTCCGCCGCGACCCGGCCGACCGACGACGACGCCACGATGCTCGCGCCGGACGTGCCGCCGGCCGCCGCGCCCGGGGACGCCATGGCGCCGCAGATGGGAAACCCGGGGCCTGCCGGCGCAGCCCGAATCGCCGGGAGCGGAGCGCGGCGTTGGCTGCCGCTCGCCGTCGGCGCGCTGCTGGTGCTGCTGGTGGCGTGGGGGCTGCGGGCGCGCGGCAGCCGGCCGAGCGCGGAGAGCTGGGCGGAGACCGCCGTGCTGGAATCGGAATTCCGCCCGCTCTACCCGCACGCCGCCGGTGCGCTCCTGACCGAGGGCGGCACGCGCGAAGGACCGCAAGCCGCCGCCGCGGTGCAGCGCGTGCTCATGGACCTGCACCAGGCCTGGGTCGCCGGCGATCTGGAGCGGCACCTCGCGCACTACGCCGAGCGGGTGCGCTTCTACGGCCGACGCGTGCGGCCCGCCACGATCCGCCGGCTGCGCGCGGAAACGATCACGCGCTATCCCGAGCGCGAGGTGACGCTGCTGCGGCAGGCGGTCGAGTTCCCCGAGCCCGGCGAGGCGCGTGCACTTGTCGACAAGCGCTGGCGCCTCGGCGGCGCGGAGGCGCGCTGGACGGGCGAGGCGCTGCAGGAGTACCGCCTGCGCCTGGAGCCGGGCGGCTGGAAGATCGTCGGTGAGCGGGACGTGGAGGTGCGCGCCTCGGAGCGCGAGGACTGAGGGAAGCAGGGGTCGGGGGTCAGGGGTCGGGGGTCGGGGGGACCCCGGTTTCGTCGTCCAGGGTCGGCGCAGCCGGTGGGCGACTGAACAGGAAAGGATTCAGGGTTCGGGCTTCGGAGGTCTCGGCGGCGGCGCGGGTCGCGTAGCGCTTCAGCGCGGCAGCACCACGCGCCGCGCCACCACCACGCCCGCGCGCAGCTCGCCGTGCAGGCGCAGCGAGTCGCCCGTCGCGATCCCCTCGGCGTCCACGGAATCGCCCTCCGACGAGAGCACAACCGTGCCCGGGGTGATCGCCACGCGCAGGTCGGGCAGCCGCTCGTCGGCGGGGCGCACCAGCAGCGCGGTGCCGTCGTCTCCGGCGGCCAGCACGCGAACGGGCGTGTCGACCACGCGCGGCAGCCGGCCGGACGGCGCGTAGCGCAGCCCGTTGACCTGCAGCATCCGCACGCCCTCCACGGTGGCCGGGAAGGCGAGGCCGCTCGCGTCGTCCGCCCAGATCCTGCGCAGCTCCACCTCGTCGCCCGCCGAGAGCGTGTCGAGCGCCAGGCGCAGCTCGCGTGCGCCGTCGAGCCGCAGCCGCAGCTCCAGCGGCCCCGCGGGCACGTCGCGCAACTCGAAGGCGCGATCGCGGACCGGCACCGGCTCGCCGCCGCCGACGACCCACGCCGAGGCGCTGTCGAAGCGCTCCCCGGCGTCGAACGTGCCGCGCAGCGTGACGCCGTCGCGGCCACAGGCGGCGACGGCAGCGAGGAGGAGAACTGGCAGTGGAGTTCGCATGCCCCGGCTCAGGGCAGGGCGCGTGCCGCGGCGGATCCGCCGCAGCACGGCTCAGCCTTAGGGCAGCGAGCCGGCGGAGTGCGGCGCCTCGCCCAGCTCGCGCAGGATGCGCTCGTGCACGCGCAGCATGAGCGCGTCCGCGGAGTTGGCGTCGAGGTGGGCGGTGGGGATCGGCTCCAGGAAGTGCAGGTGGATGGTGCTGGGGCGGAGGCGCAGCGTGTCCGGCTGCAGGATCGCGAAGCTGCCGCGCACCACGGTGGGCACCACCGGCACCTTCGCCTCGATGGCCAGCATGAACGCACCCTTCTTGAACGGCTGCAGCTTGCCCGTGCGCGAGCGCGTGCCCTCCGGGTAGATGACGACCTTGCCGCGCGTCTGCTGGATGCGCTGCCCCGCGGCGCGCAGGCTGCGGATGGCATCGGCGCGGTTGGAGCGGTCCAGCGAGATGTGCCCGGCCGCACGCCAGGCGCGGCCGAAGAACGGCACGCGGTTCAGCTCCTTCTTGCCCACGAAGTGGAACGGCAGCGGCAGCGTGGCCGCCTGGGCGAGGATGTCGAAGATGGAGAGATGGTTGCTGACCAGGACCTGCGGCTCGCCCTCGGGCAGGTGCTGGGTGCCGTGCAGCACCACCTCCACGCCGCTGGCCCAGAGGATGTTGCGCGCCCATTCGCGCGTGGCCCAGCCGTAGACGTTGCCGCGCACGCGCAGCAGCGAGCAGACGAGGACCAGGCTGCCGAAGAGCGTCGTCGCCGCCCAGGCGACGAGCAGGACCCAGAGGGTGCGGAGGTTCACTCGAAGGCTTCGAAGTGCTGGTAGCCGTGCAGCGTGAACGGGCGCAGCCCGCCCTCCGGCCCGGCGATGAAGACGCCCGGCCCCGCCGCCTCCGCCGCCCGCACCTCGCCCACGCGCGCCAGCCCGATGCCGAACTCGCGCTCGAACTCCGGCAGCAGCGGCGGTACGGCGCCCGGCCGCGCGGCGAAGCACAGCTCGTAGTCCTCGCCGCCGGCGAGCGCCAGCCATAGCGCGGCGGCGGGATCGCCGGCGCCGGCGCGCACGGCCGGGTGGACGGGGACGCGCGCGAGGTCCAGCACGATGGCGACGCCGCTGGCCGCGGCGAGGTGGCCGCTGTCGCCGGCCAGGCCGTCGGAGAGGTCGAGCATGGCGCGCGGCACGCCGCGCTCGCGCAGCCAGAGCGCCTCGCGCGTGCGCGGCGCCGGCGCCGCGAAGCGTGGCCACGCCTCGGGCGGCGCGGGCTGGTCGTCGAGCAGCCGCCGCACGACGAGCGCGGCGGCGCCCAGCTCGCCGGTCACCCACAGCTCGTCGCCGGGGCGGGCGCCGTTGCGCAGCACCGGCTCGGCGCAGGCGCCGACGACGGTCACGTCCAGCGCGAGCGGCCCCGGCGAGCGCGTCACGTCGCCGCCGATCAGCGCGGCCCCCACGGCGGCGGCGGCGGCGCGCACGCCGTCCATCACGGCCACCGCGTTCTCGCCCGCGTCGGCGGGCGGCGCCGCGAGCGAGACGAGCACGCCCAGCGGCCGCGCCGCCACCGCCGCCAGGTCGCTCAGCGCCGCGGCGGCGGCGCGGTAGCCGATCTCGCGCGGCGAGAGCCAGTCGCGGCGGAAGTGGATGCCCTCGACGCTCATGTCCGTCGAGAGCGCGAGCCCGCCGATCACGGCGCAGTCGTCCCCCGGGCCCAGCGTCACCTCGGGCGGCAGCGCCTGCGGCTCGCGGAAGAAGCGGCGGATGAGGTCGAATTCGGCGCCGGGGCCGAGCGCTTCGGAGGCTACCCGGCTGTCGGCTGTCGGCTGTCGGCTGTCGGTCAACGGCAACACCGGGAAGGAGTGGGATCGGGGTGCGGGGTCGCGTCCGCCCCTGCTCCGCCCCGGCTGACAGCCGACGACCGACAGCCGACAGCCGGGGTGGTGGGGAAGGGCGGCGGGGCTTCAGTACGCCGGCGCGTCGGACGCGGGGAACGACTCGATGGAGCCCTCGTCGACGTGACGCTCGGCGTCCAGCTCGGAGTGCGCCTGCGCGCCGGCGGCGACCGCCGGGCTGATCGCCGTCGGCTTCTCCTTGCCCAGCAGCAGTTGGCGCAGCACGTACTGCAGGATGCCGCCGTGCCGGTAGTAGAGCACCTCCTGCGGCGTGTCGATGCGCACCAGCGCGCGGAACTCCGTCGTGCGACCGTCGTCGCCCCGCGCGCGCACCGCCACCTCGCGACCGCCGGCGAAGCCCGTCCGTACCGCTTCCGCCAGCCCTTCCACGTCGAAGTGCTCGCGGCCGGTCAGGCCCAGCGACTCGGCGCTCTCGCCCGCGAGGAACTGCAGCGGCAGGATGCCCATGCCCACCAGGTTGCTGCGGTGGATGCGCTCGTAGCTCTCGGCGATGACCGCACGGATGCCCTGCAGGTTCGGCCCCTTCGCCGCCCAGTCGCGGCTGCTGCCGCTGCCGTACTCCTTGCCGGCGAGCACCAGCAGCGGCGTGCCGTCCTGCTGGTAGCGCATGGCGGCGTCGTAGATCGACGTCACCTCGTCCGCCGGCAGGTAGGTGGTGAAGCCGCCCTCCACGCCGGGCGCGAGCTGGTTGCGGATGCGCACGTTGGCGAAGGTGCCGCGCACCATCACCTCGTGGTTGCCGCGGCGCGCGCCGTAGCTGTTGAAGTCGCTCGGCTCCACGCCGTGCTGCATCAGGTAGCGGCCCGCCGGGCTGTCCTTCTTGATGCTGCCCGCCGGCGAGATGTGGTCGGTCGTCACCGAGTCGCCGAGCACGGCGATGCAGCGCGCGCCGCGGATCTCCGAGACCTCGTCCGGCGCCTCGCGCGGCATGCCCTCGAAGTACGGCGGCTGGCGCACATAGGTGCTGGCGTCGTCCCAGCGCATGCGCTCGCCGGTCGGCGAGTCCATCGACTGCCAGCGCTCGTCGCCGGCGAAGACGTCGGCGTAGTTCTGCAGGAACATCTCCCGGCGGATGCTGGACTGCATCACCGCCTGGATCTCGGCCTGCGTCGGCCAGATGTCCTTGAGGAAGACGGAGCGGCCCTCGGCGTCGCGGCCGATCGGCTCGTTGTACGGGTCCCAGTCGATGCGGCCGGCGAGCGCGTAGGCGACGACCAGCGGCGGCGACATCAGGAAGTTGGCGCGCACGTCGGAGTTGATGCGCCCCTCGAAGTTGCGGTTGCCCGAGAGCACCGAGCAGGCGACGAGCCCGCGCTCCTGGATGGCGCGGCTGATCTCCTCCGGCAGCGGCCCCGAGTTGCCGATGCAGGTGGTGCAGCCGTAGCCCACGAGCTGGAAGCCGAGCTGGTCCAGGTACCGGGTCAGCCCCGCCTCGCGGTAGTAGTCGGTGACCACCTTCGAGCCCGGCGCCAGTGAGGTCTTCACCCACGGCTGGCGGGAGAGCCCGCGCTCGACGGCCTTCTTGGCCAGCAGCCCGGCGGCCAGCATCACCGCCGGGTTGGAGGTGTTGGTGCAACTGGTGATGGCGGCGATGACCACCGAGCCGTGGTCGAGCTGCGCGGCGGCGGTTTCGTCCGTAGGCGAGGCCTCCGCGGCCGCGGCCTGCGAGGCCGCACTCGCGCCCGAGCCCTCGCCCCAGACGCCGACGTCCTTCTGGCCGGGCCCGGTCTCCACCGCCGCGCCCTTCTCCGAGCGCGGCGGCGCGGCGGCCGGCAGCAGTTGCGGCAGCGCCGCCTGGAACGCCTTCTTCGCGTCGGAGAGCCGGATGCGGTCCTGCGGCCGGCGCGGGCCGGCGATGGACGGCTCCACGCGGTTCAGGTCCAGCGTCAGCGTGTCGGTGTAGAGCGGCTCCGCCGCGTCCTTCGTGTGGAAGAGGCCCTGCTCCTTCACGTACGCCTCCACCAGCGCGACGCGCTCCTCGCTGCGCCCGCTGAAGCGCAGGTACTCCAGCGTCACCTGGTCGGGCGGGAAGATGGCGCAGGTCGCGCCGTACTCGGGCGACATGTTGCCGATGGTGGCGCGGTCCGCGAGCGGGAGGCTGGCGATGCCGGGGCCGTAGAACTCGACGAACTTGCCCACCACGCCCTTCTTGCGCAGCATCTCGGTGACGGTCAGCACCAGGTCGGTGGCGGTGGTGCCCTCGGGCAGCTCGCCCTCCAGCTTGAAGCCGATCACCTCGGGGATGAGCATGCTCACCGGCTGGCCGAGCATGGCGGCCTCGGCCTCGATGCCGCCGACGCCCCAGCCGAGCACGCCCAGCCCGTTGACCATCGGCGTGTGGCTGTCGGTGCCCACCAGCGTGTCCGGATAGGCGAGCGGCAGCCCGTTCTCGCCGCGCGGCAGGTTCTCGTTCTCGTCGGTGCTGAAGACGACGCGCGCCAGGTACTCGAGGTTGACCTGATGCACGATGCCGGTGTTCGGCGGCACCACCTGGAAGTTGTCGAACGCCTGCTGGCCCCAGCGCAGGAACGCATAACGCTCGCGGTTGCGCTCGTAGTCCAGCTCCACGTTCTTCTCGAACGCCTCCCGGCTGCCGAACGCGTCGACCTGGATGGAGTGGTCGATGACCAGCTCCACCGGCTGCAGCGGGTTGATCTTCTTGGGGTCGCCGCCGAGCGCGGCCATCGCGTCGCGCATGGCGGCCAGGTCCACGACGGCGGGCACGCCGGTGAAGTCCTGCAGGATGACGCGCGCCGGGCTGAAGGCGATCTCGCGGTCGCTCTTCTCCCGCGGGTTCCAGTGGGCGAGCGCGAGCACGTCGTCGCGCGTGACGGTGACGCCGTCCTCGGTGCGCAGCAGGTTCTCCAGCAGGATGCGCAGGCTGTAGGGCAGCCGCGCCACGTCGATGCCCTCACCCTGCAGCGCGGAGAGCCGGTAGAACTGGTACTCGCGCTCCCCCACCCGCAGCGTGGAGCGGGCGCCGAAACTGTTCGCCATGACAGGTCTCCTTTGAGTGCGATCGGCAGGCCACCTTCCTCGGGCCCCCACGGCGAGCACGCAAGCCACGTGCGGGGAGCGCCGCGCCCCCGCGGCTACGGGCGGCGGAACGGGTCAATGTAGCGCGCGCACGGCGCGGCGTGCAACGCGCGCAGCTCCCTCCGCCGCCCGCGCGCCGCTGTACCGCACGGCTCGGCCCGCGCATATTCCGTCGGCGCGGCGGCGGAGCCCGTCGCCCACGCCGTTCGCGCCGCCCCGGGGCAACGGACGATCCTCACAGACGATGGTGGACATGGCGGACAGCTTCGAGCGGCCCCCGGGCCGCGAGGTGATCGTGGTCGGCGACAAGGTGCTGGTGAAGCCGGAGGAGGAGGCGACCAAGACGCCGGCCGGGCTGTTCCTGCCGCAGGGCGTCGCGGTGAAGGAGCAGGTGCTCGGCGGCTACATCATCAACGTCGGCCCCGGCTATCCGACGCTGGAGGTCGGCACCGACGGCGAGCCCTGGTCGCGCACCACCCGGACGGAGCTGCGCCACGTGCCGCTGCAGGCCCAGAAGGGCGACTTCGCCCTCTTCCTGCGCCGCGACGCCGTCGACGTGGAGATCGACGGCAGCCCGTACGTCATCGTGCCGCACGCCAGCATCCTGCTGCTGATCCGGGATCGGGTGTGAAGCGCTGCCGGCTACCGGCTGCCGGCTACCGGCTACCGGCAACAGCGGCCCTCACCCCCCGGCCCCCTCTCCCGCTTGCGGGCTATGCATTGCCCACATCTGGCTAAACCGGAACGCCGCGCATCTCCAGGCGGCTGAAGCCGCAGCTACGACGACACCAAGCCCGCCTGCGCGGGCTGGTCTGCTCAGGGCAGATACCAGCCCGCGCAGGCGGGCTTGGTGCCGTTCCAGCCGCGGCTTCAGCCGCCTGGCGGAGCCCGGCGTTCCGGTTCAGCCGAATGGGGGGAACGGATAGCCCCGACTTGGGAGGTGGGGCCGGAGGGGGCTTCTGTTGACGTTGACCGACAGCCGACGACCGACAGCCGACAGCGCTTCACTCACACCACCGCCATTGCGTCGCCGAAGGAGAAGAAGCGGTAGTCCTGGGCGACAGCCTCGCGGTAGGCGTGCATCGTGAGTTCGTAGCCGGCGAACGCGGCCACCAGCATCAGCAGCGTGGAGCGCGGCAGGTGGAAGTTGGTGATGAGGCGGTCCACGGCGCGGAAGCGGTAGGGCGGGCGCAGGAAGATGCTCGTCCAGCCCTCGCCGGGGTGGATGACGCCGCGCTCGTCGGCGACGCTCTCCAGCGTACGCACGCTGGTGGTGCCCACCGCCCAGAGCGCGCCGCCGCGGGCGCGCGTCTCGTTGAGCAGCGCCGCCGTCTCGGGCGGCATGCGGTACCACTCGGCGTGCATGCGGTGGGCGGCCGGGTCCTGCACCTCGACGGGGCGGAAGGTGCCGAGGCCGACGTGCAGCACCAGCCGCGCGAGACGGACGCCGCGCGCCTCGGCGGCGGCGAGCAGCTCAGGGGTGAAGTGCAGTCCGGCGGTCGGCGCGGCGACGGAGCCGCGCGCTCTCGCGTAGACCGTCTGGTAGCGCTCGCGGTCGGCGGCCTCGTCGGGGCGCTGCACGTAGGGCGGCAGCGGCACGTGCCCGTAGCGCTCCAGCGCCTGCTCCAGCGGCAGTGGGCTGTGCAGCCGCACGACGCGCTCGCCGCTCGCCGTGGAGTCCACCACTTCCACCTCCAGCTCCGCGCCCACCTCCACGCGGCTGCCGGGCTTCAGCCGTGCGCCTGGCCGCACCAGCGCGTGCCACGTCGCCTCGTCCTCGCCCGCCGGACGCAGCAGGAAGACCTCCGCCGCGCCGCCCGTCGGCTTGCGGCCCAGCAGCCGCGCCGGGAAGACGCGCGTCTCGTTGAGCACCAGCGCGTCGCCCGGCCGCATCCACTCCAGCACGTCGGCGAAGCGGCGGTGGTGCAGCTTGCCGCTGGCGCGCTCCAGCACCAGCAGGCGGCTGGCGTCGCGCCGCTCGGCGGGGCGCTGTGCGATCTGCTCGGGCGGCAGATGGAAGTTGTAGTCCGCGGTGCGGCTGCCGGGGATCGGCCCCGGCGCGGCGTCCGAAGTGGTCACTCGTCGAAGAGGCTCGGCGCCTCGTCGCCGCTGCGGCGCAGCGGCGGCGCGCTCTCGCCCGGCAGCTCGTAGCCGAAGCGGCGGTAGGCCAGCGGCGTGGCCACGCGGCCGCGTGGCGTACGCATCAGGAAGCCGTTCTGGATGAGGAACGGCTCGTAGACCTCCTCCAGCGTGCCGGTGTCCTCGCCGATCGCCACCGCCAGCGTGGAGAGCCCGACCGGCCCGCCGCCGAACTGCTCGATGATCGAGCGCAGCACGCGCGTGTCCATCTCGTCCAGCCCGTACTCGTCCACGTCCAGCAGGCGCAGTGCGGCGTCGGCCACGTCGGGGTCGATGACGCCGTCGGCGCGGACCTGCGCGTAGTCGCGCACGCGCCGCAGCAGGCGGTTGGCCACGCGCGGCGTGCCGCGCGCGCGCCGCGCGATCTCGAGGGCGCCGTCCTCGGTGGCCGGCACGCCCAGGATCTCGCTGGAGCGGCGCACGATGAAGGCGAGCTGGTCCACCGGGTAGTAGTCCAGCCGCTGCACGATGCCGAAGCGCGCGCGCATCGGCGGCGTCAGCAGCCCGAAGCGCGTGGTGGCGCCGATGAGCGTGAACGGCTCCACCGGCATCGAGATCATCTGCGCGTGCGGGCCGTCGGAGAGCCGCACGTCGATGCGGTAGTCCTCCATCGCCGGGTAGAGGAACTCCTCGATGATCGGCCGCAGGCGGTGGATCTCGTCGATGAAGAGGATGTCGCCCTCGCGCAGGCCCGTCAGCTCGCGCACCAGGTCGCCCGGCTTCTCCAGCACCGGGCCGGAGGTGATCTTGATGTTCACCCCCAGCTCGCGCGCCATCAGCATCGCCAGCGTCGTCTTGCCGAGTCCCGGCGGGCCGTAGAGCAGCACGTGGTCCAGCGGCTCGCGGCGCGCGAGCGTCGCGTCGATGGCGATCTTCAGCGCGTCCTTGACCTTCGGCTGGCCGATGAACTCGGCCAGCCGCTGCGGCCGCAGCGACAGCTCCTGGGTGTCGTCGCCCGGCAGCTCCTCCGGCGTGGTGATCTCCGAGCGCGGCGGCTTGGCCATGATCGTGGCGGTGCTGGTTTACGGCGTTTCTTCGGAACCGCGCTGGTACACCGGACGCGGGCGGCGGTTCTCCACGGCCCGGGCGCTAGCGCAGCCGGGCGAGCGCGGCGCGGATCAGCTCCTGCGCCTGGCTGACGCCGTCCTCGCGCGCGGCGGCGTGGACGGCCTGCTCCGCGTCGGCGGCGGAGAAGCCGAGCACGGTGAGCGCGCGCACGGCCTCGTCGTAGCCGGGGCCCTGCGGGCCGGCGGAGGGCTCGACGCGCAGGTCGTCGAGCTTGCCGGTCAGCTCCAGCACCAAGCGCTCGGCGGTCTTCTTGCCCACGCCGCTGACGGCGGTCAGCGCGCTGACGTTGCGCTCGCGGATGGCGCGCACCAGGCGGTCGGCGGGCAGCGCGGAGAGCAGCGCAAGCGCCAGCCGCGGGCCGACGCCGGTGGCCGTGAGCAAGCGGGAGAAGACGGTGCGCTCGGCCTCGGAGTGGAAGCCGAAGAGCAGCAGCGCGTCCTCGCGCACCACCTGGAAGGTGAACAGCTCCACCTCCTCGCCCACGCGCGGCAGGCGCTCGAAGGCGCTGAGCGGGATCGCCAGCTCGTAGCCGACGCCGCCGGGCGTCAGCAGCTCGGCGCGCTCCAGCTCGCGCGCCAGCAGGGTGCCGCGGATGCGGGAGATCACGGGCGGGGCTTCCTCTTGTTGAGCAGCTCGATGGAGAAGCGCAGCGACTCGGCCTTGCCGAGCGGGCCGCGGCCGCGGAAGCAGTGGCAGAGCGCGACGGCCACGCCGTCGGCGGCGTCGGCGGGGCGCGGCGGGTCCTTCAGCTTGAGCAGCTTCTGCACCATGAAGCCGACCTGCTCCTTGCTGGCCTGGCCGGTGCCCACCACGGCGCTCTTGACCTCGGCCGGCGGGTACTCGGCGACCTCCACCTGGTGCAGCGCGGCGGCCAGCAGGATGGCGCCGCGCGCGTGCCCGAGCACCACGGCGCTGCGCGCGTTCTTGCCGAAGAAGACGCCCTCGACGGCGACCACGTCCGGGCGCTGCCGCGCGATGACCTCCACGATGCCGTCATGGAGGTCGCGCAGCCGTTCGGGCAGCGGCGCGCTCGGCTGCGTGCGGATGACGCCGCACTCGCGCAAGGAGACGGCGCCATCGCCCGCGCAGGCGACGACGCCGTACCCGGTCACGGCCGTGCCGGGGTCGATCCCCAGGACGATCACCTCACGCGCCCGCTCGGCCGCTCACTCGCCGAGCGCGTCCTCGTCGAGGTCGGCGTTGCTGTAGACCCGCTGCACGTCGTCGTGCTCCTCCAGCGCGTCGAGCAGCTTCATCACCTTGCCGGCGTCGCCGCCCTCCACGCGCGAGAGCGTCTTGGGCACCATCGCCAGCTCGGCGCTCTCCCACTCGATGCCGCGCGCGCGCAGCGCGTCCTGCACGGCGTTGAAGTCCGCCGGGTCGGTGAGCACGGTGAACGACTCCTCCTCCGCCTCCAGGTCCTGCGCGCCGGCCTCCAGCGCCACCTCCATCAGGGTGGCCTCGTCGGCGCGCGCGGCGTCGATGACGATCTGGCCGCGGCGCTCGAACATCCAGGCCACGGAGCCGGTGGTGCCCAGGTTGCCACCGTTGCGCGAGAGGATGTGGCGCACGTCGGCGACGGTGCGGTTGGCGTTGTCGGTCATGGCGTCGATCAGGATCGCCACGCCGCCGGGGCCGTAGGCCTCGTAGGTGATCTCCTCGTAGGCGACGCCCTCCAGGTCGCCGGTGCCCTTCTTGATCGCGCGCTCGATGTTCTCGGCCGGCATGTTGGCGGCGCGCGCGTTGTCGACCGCCAGGCGCAGGCGCGGGTTGCCGCCGGGGTCGCCGCCGCCGGCGCGCGCGGCGACCGTGATCTCGCGGATGATCTTCGTCCAGCTCGCCGCGCGCTTGGCGTCGGTGACGGCCTTCTTCCGTTTGATCTGAGCCCACTTGCTATGCCCGGCCATTCGGGCACCTCCTGAAGGGATGGTCGCGGTTGCACGCACGGCGCGACGCGCCGGTAGCCGGAAAAGATAGCGCGCGCGCCGGCGCCTTTCAACGCGGGCGCAGTTGCGCGAGCAGCAGCGGATAGCTCTCCGGCTCCGCGACCAGCACGCCGGCGATGGCGACGTCGCGCCGGTTGAAGCGCAGCGCGCGGCCGTGCGCGTCGCTCACCTGGCCGCCGGCCTCGCGCACCAGCAGCGCCGGCGCGCAGACGTCCCACTCGCTCTTGGGCGAGCGCGAGAAGAAGGCGTGCCCCGTGCCGTCGGCGACCTTCGCCATGCGGTAGGCGGTGCCGCCGAGCGGCCGCAGCCGCCAGTCGCCGCCGAGCTCGTCAAACTCGCCGCGGCGCAGCTCAGAGCGCGAGACGAGCAGCGTACGCTCGCCGGGCGCGGCCGGCGGCGCGACATGGATGCGCGCGCCGTCGCGGTAGGCGCCCTGCCCCGCCGCCGCGTGGTAGCACTCGCCGCTCGCCGGGTTGAGCACCACGCCCAGTACCGGCTCGCCGTCCTCCACGAGGGCGACGCAGACGGCGAACTCGGGGATGCCGGCGACGAAGGCGTTGGTGCCGTCGATCGGGTCCACCACCCAGACGCGGCGGCGCTCCAGGCGCGCGGGCGAGTCGGCCGTCTCCTCCGAGAGCCAGCCGTCGCCGGGGCGGGCGCCGAGCAGCTCGCGCTCCAGGATGGCGTTCGCCTCCAGGTCCGCGGCGGAGACCGGCTGACGCGGCACCTTGTAGCGGACGGCGCCGGGCCGGCCGAAGTGGCGCAGCACCGCGGCGCCCGCCGCGCGCGCGGCGGCGAGGGCGAGCTGGAGGTCGGCGTCGTACACGGCGGCGTGCGCAGGAGGTGAGACGCGCGCGGCCCGCTCCGGGCGGGGAGCGGGCCGCAGGAGACGTAGGCGAAGCGGCGTCTAGCGCGCGGCGACCTCGCGCGAGCGGCGGTACATCTCCGCCGCGCGCTCGGGCTGGCCGCGGCGGTCGTAGGCGATGCCGAGCGAGTAGTAGGCCTTCGCGTTCTCCGGCTGCACGCGCAGCGCGTGCTCCAGCGCCTCGATGGCGCCCTCCGGCTCGCCGAGCTGGTTGAGCGACTCGCCGAGCAGCAGGTAGGCCGAAGGGTGGTGGGGGTCCAGCTCCACCACGCGGCGCAGCTCCACGGCCGCCGCCGGGTAGACGGCGCGCTTGAAGAGCGTGGCGCCGAGCTGGTAGTGCACCTCGGGCAGCGTCGGCGCGATGCGCAGCGCGCGGCGCAGCTCGCGCTCGGCGGCCTCGTACTGGCCGAGCGCCAGCAGCGTCGAGCCTAACCCGAGCAGTGCCGGGACCGCTTCCGGCTCGGCGGCGACGGCGGCCTGGAAAGCCTCCACCGCCTCGCGCAGGCGGCCGAGCGCGACGAGCTGCTCCGCGCGCTCCAGCGCCGAGGGCGCCGCCAGCACCGCCTCCGGCAGCGGGGCGGGCTCCGCGCCCGGCTGCAGCTCCGCCTCGCCCGGGCCGTCGTCGGCCGGCGGTGGGTTGCCTGCGTTCCGTGCCTCGCTCATTCGCGCCCCCTCGTCGTCTCGGTCACAACCCATGCACAGTAGGCATCCAACCCCGCCTCCACCGGCAGAGCCAGCACTTCGGGCAGTTCGTACGGGTGCAGCTCCGGCACGCGCCGCAGCAGCTCAGGCACCCGCCGGCGGCGCGTCTTCATCAACACCAGCACCTCGGCCTCCTGCTGCAGCTCCCCATTCCAGCGAAAGAGCGAGCGCACGCCGGGCAGCAGGTTCGCGCAGGCGATCAGATGCTCCTCCAGCAGGCGGCGGGCCAGCTCTTCGGCGCGCGCCGCGTCGGGCAGCGTGGTCAGGACCAGCACCACCGCGTCGGCCGTGTCGCCGGCGTTCACAGCTGCTCGGGGTAGGCGTCCAGCCCCAGCTCGCCCTCGCCCGTCAGCTCGGCGAGGGTGAAGCGGGCGTGCGCGATGTGGCGTTCGGCCGCCACCTGCGGCGGGCGTGCAAGAAAGGCGCGCAGGTGCGCGACCGCCTCGTCGCGGCTGCCGCGCTGCAGCAGCAGGAACGCCAGGCCGTAGTGCGCGCCGGCGGCGTGCGGTTTCAGCTCCAGCACGCGGCGATAGGTCTTCACCGCCTCGTCGGTCATGCCGATGCGCGTGTAGGTGACGGCGATCTGCTGCATGACGTCGGTGTCGCTCGGGCTCTCGCGCAGCGCGAGCCGGAAGGAGGTCAGCGCTTCGTGGAACTTCTCCTCGCGCAGCAGTTGGGCGCCCTCCGTGTAGTAGTCCGTGTGTTCCTGATCGCCGTCGGACCCGCCGGAGAGGAGACTCCGCCACCAAGACATACGCGCTGTTGCCAGGTCGGGAACTGCAGTGTCGGATGGAGCCGCGCGGCGCCGGCCGCACGGGGCGGAAGGGCGGGCACAGCCAGAGGATAAACTTACCCGGGCCGCGCGGGCGACGCAACCACGAAGCCCTCGGCGTCGAGCAGCACGGTCAGGCCGCGGGCGCGCAGCCACGCCGCCGCCTCGGCGTCCGCGTCGTAGACGACGAGGCGGCCCGGCCCGCGCAGCACCCGCACCGCCTCCGCGAGCCCGGCGTCGCCCCAGCCGGCCGGCACCGCCACCGCGGCGGCGGAGCGGTCGCGCAGCGGCCAGCGCGCCGGCTCGGCCAACAGCGGGCTGACGGCGGCGCCGAGATCGGCGGGTGCCGCGGCGCCCAGCGCCGCGACCTCCACCTCCGGCACCGCGCGTGCCAGCGCCGCCGCCAGCCGCGCCTGCGGGCCCGCCAGCAGCAGCGTGCCGGGCCCGCTCGTCACCCCCAGCAGCGCGGCCAGCCGCAGCGCCTCCTCCGCGTCGGCGGGCGAGTGCGCCGCCTGCACGTACGGTTCGGGCTGCGCCGCGGCCGCCTGCGGGCTCGGCGGGTAGCGCAGCGCCGCCACGCGCGCCCGGACGGGGTACTGCTCGCGGCAGTTGGCGCAGCCGAGCGAGCCTTCGTGCACCCGGCGCTCCGCCAGGTGGTCGGCGAGCAGGATCAGCCCGAAGGCCGGCCCGCAGCGCGGGCAGGTGAGCGCGTCGGTGAGCAGGATGTGCATGCGCGCGGCAGAGTGCAGCTACCAGACCAGGCGCTCGGAGTATTGCGCCCACTGGTTGGGCGTCTCCCAGACGCGCACGTAGAGCAGGTGTTCGCCCATCTCGCCCAGCCGCCCGCGCAACTGCTCGAAGATCACGCGCGCCTGGTTCTCGGCGCTGGTGTCCAGCTCGGCGAACTCCGGCAGCTCGTTGAGGTTGCGGTGGTCGAGGTACTCGGTGATCGCGCGCAGGTGCGCCTTCAGCTCGGTGAAGTCGTACGCCATGCCGCCCTCGCCGAGCGCGTCGAAGACCATGGCGGCCTCGGCCACGTAGCGGTGGCCATGCAGGTTCTCGCACTTGCCCTTGTAGCTGCGCAGGTAGTGCGCGGAATCGTAGTTCGAGCGGACGTTGACGATGTACATGGGCGTCATCCGTGGGCGCGCACGGCGAGGCTCGACACCTCGACGTGCTCCGGCTGTGAGACGGCGAAGACGACGGCGCGCGCCACGTCCTCCGGGCGCAGCATGGCGGCGCGGTCGGGCAGGCCGGCGCGGGCGCCCGGGTCGATCGCGTCCCAGAGCGCGGTGTCGGTGGCGGCCGGCTCGATGAGCGTGCCGCGCACGCGCGTGCCGCGCAGCTCCTGCTCCAGCACCGCGTGCAGCCCGCGCAGCCCGAACTTGGAGGCGGCGTACGCGCCGTTCTCCGGGAACGCCACCCGGCCCGCCACCGAGCCGATGCTCACCAGGTGCCCGCTGCCGCGCTGCAGCATCAGCGGCAGGAAGGCGCGTACCAGCAGGAACGGGCCGCGCAGGTTGACGGCGACGATGCGCTCGAACTCCGTCGGGTCGGTGGCGGCGAGCGGCGCCAGCGAGAAGGCGCCGGCCGCGCTGACGACCAGGTCCGGCGCGTCGCCGAGCAGTTCGGCGAGGTAGTCGGTGAGGCGGTGCACGTCCGGCGCGGCGGAGACGTCCGCGGCGATGGCGTGGCCGCCGACCTCGTCGGCCGCGCGCCGCAGCTCGGCCTCGGAGCGGGCGACCATCCCCACCCACACGCCCTCGCGCACCAGCGCCGCCGCGACCGCGCGCCCGATGCCGCGCGAGGCCCCGCTGACCAGCGCCGTCTTGCCGCGCAGCAGCTCCACGTTCGCCTCCTCCCCGGCGGTCGGCCGACCGCCACGCGGCCCGCGCCTCAGCCCAGCACCCCGTTGCTGGTGCACAGGCGCAGGAACTCCTCGCGCGTGCGCAGGTCGCTGAGGAAGACACCCTTCATCGCGCTGGTCAGCGTCTTCGAGTTCTGCTTCTCCACGCCGCGCATCATCATGCACAGGTGCATCGCCTCGATGACCACGCCCACGCCCTGCGGCTGCAGCACCTGCTGGATGGCCTGCGCGATCTGCTCCGTCAGCCGCTCCTGCACCTGCAAGCGTCGCGCGAAGACCTCCACCACGCGCGGCAGCTTGGAGAGCCCCACGATCTTGCCGTTCGGGATGTAGGCGATGTGCGCCTTGCCGAAGAACGGGAGCAGGTGATGCTCGCAGAGGCTGTACAGCTCGATGTCTTTGACGAGCACCATGTTGTGGTGATCCTCGTGGAAGACCGCGTCGCCGATCGCCTCCTCCACGCTCAGGGCGTAGCCGCGCGTCAGCCAGCTCAGGCTCTGGGCCACGCGCTCGGGCGTGCGCCGCAGGCCGTCGCGCTCCGGGTCCTCGCCGAGCCGGCGCAACTGCTCGCGCACCAACGCCTCGAACGACACCTCACGCAGCGCCTCCTCGTCCGGCATCGCCACCGCGCCGCGCCGCGCCGTCCTCCCCTCCGTCATCTGCTCCGCCATCACTCCCCCGTGTACTCCGCCGAGTTGCGCGGCGTCTCCCAGAGCACCAGCCGCACCAGGCGGCCAGCGGGGATGCGCGGCGCCAGCCGCTGCCAGATCGCCACGACCAGGTTCTCGCTGGACGGCAGCACGCCCTCCAGCCAGGGCACGTCCAGGTTCAGGTTCCGGTGGTCCAGGTCGCGCACCACCGCCTCGGCCGTGTCGCGCAGCAGCTTGAGGTCCAGCACGTAGCCGGTGGTGGGGTCGATCTCGCCCTCCACGGTCACGTCCAGCTCGTAGTTGTGGCCGTGCCAGTTGGGGCTGTTGCACAACCCGTAGACGCGCTCGTTCTCCTCCTCGCCGAGCGCCGGGTTGTGCAGCCGGTGCGCGGCACAGAAGTGGACCCGCCGAGTCACGCGTACCCGCGGCATGGACGTCCTCCGGGAAGGGCTGCGATGCAGAAAGGGCCGGCCTCGCGAAGAGGGCCGGCCCTTTCCGGACGTGACGGGGAGGGTTTTCTGGAGCCTTTGCAAAGACTCTCAGAAGCTGCTCCGCCCGTTTCGCCTTCCCACGGAGGGGCGTGGCGGCTGGTGCGGAAGTCAGCCCCAGCGTGACTGGTGTTGGCCCAAAATGCAACTCCCCAGCACGTCCTGCGCTGCCGACAAGAATAACACGCGCGCGCGGACAGGTCAAGGCGGCGACAGGAACTCGTAACGCTATGCCGCAACTGTCTTTAGCTCCGCGACACCTCGCGAGCGGCGGGCGGCTCAGCGCGGCCAGCGCTCGAAGAAGACCCAGAAGATCATGACGAGGATGGCGAAGAACGCCACCGTCCCGATGAGGAGCCCGATCCAGAATCGGGGGTGCCGCTGGCGTGGCATGGGCCGCTCCGGCGCAAGGGACCCCCGCGCCGGAGCGGCCACCTCCCACGGGCCGCCGCCTCGGCGCGGCGGCGCTCAGTACAGCACGTTGCACACCAGGGATGAGGTTGCCGCCGGGGTGGGGCGCAAACGTGTCAATGCGCCTGGTGGCCTCGCGGCCGCGCTCGTCGCGCCGGCCGCAGGTGTCTGGGAGCCATTGCCGAATCCTCCGCAGACGGTGAGCTTTCCGCGCCGCGCGGACACGCGTGTTCCGCGCGCGCCCGGCGGCGGGCGTGGTCGTCGGGGTGGAGGAGCGCGGCGAGCACGGCGCGGCGCGGCCAGGTTCCGTCCAGTTCACGGCTTGTGGCCCCGCACCTGCTGTAGGTCGGTGCGGCAGCGCTCCGGTACCTGCGCCCGACGCATGCGCCGGGAGCCGCCCGTACGACGGTCACACGTTACACTATCAGACTGCGAGACTCACGCGTGGATCAACTCTGGCTCTGGGTAGGCTTCAACGTTTTCGTCCTCGCGATGCTCGCGCTGGACCTGGGCGTCTTCCACCGACAGGCGCACGCCGTCTCGGTCAAGGAGGCCGGCCTCTGGAGCGTCGCCTGGATCGCGCTGGCGCTCACCTTCAACTACGGCATCTACCACTTCATGGGCCGGCAGGCCGGCCTGGAGTTCCTCACCGGCTACCTGATCGAGAAGGCGCTCTCGGTCGACAACATCTTCGTCTTCGTCCTCGTCTTCAGCTACTTCCGGGTGCCGCCGAAGTACCAGCATCGCGTGCTCTTCTGGGGCGTGCTCGGCGCGCTGCTCATGCGCGGCGCGATGATCGGCGCCGGCGCCGCGCTCATCGAGCGCTTCCACTGGATCATCTACGTCTTCGGCGCGTTCCTGGTCTTCACCGGCATTCGCATGGCGCTGCAGGAGGAGCACGACATCGAGCCGGAGAGCAACCCCGTCATCCGGCTGGTGCGGCGCTTCATCCCCATCACCAACGTCTACCACGGGCAGAGCTTCTTCGTGAAGGAGCCGCTGCACGCGGGCGGCGCGCTGCGGCGCGTGGCAACGCCGCTCTTCGTGGTGCTGGTGCTGGTGGAGACGACCGACCTGATCTTCGCGGTGGACTCGATCCCCGCGATCTTCGCCGTCACGCACGACCCGTTCCTCGTCTACACCTCCAACGTCTTCGCCATCCTCGGGCTGCGCTCGCTGTACTTCGTGCTCGCCGGCGTCATCCACAAGTTCCACTACCTGAAGCTCGGGCTCTCGGTGGTGCTGGTCTTCGTGGGTGTGAAGATGCTGCTGGTGGACGTCTACAAGATCCCGATCAGCGCCTCGCTGGGCCTGATCGCGCTGGTGCTGGGCACGGCGGTGGCGGCGTCGCTGCTCTTCCCGAAGACGGTGGAGGCGCACGCGCCGGTGGCGCACGACCCGCTGGCGCCGCGGCCGGAGCCGGTGGTCGCGCCACTGGCGAGCGACGCCGACGAAGGGCTGCCGGAGCAGCGCCGGGAGGCCTCCAGCCGCTGAGGCCGCGCCGTGCCCGTACCCCCCGACGACCTGCTCGGCGCGCACGTCTCCATCGGCGGCGGCGTGCACACCGCGCCGGCGCGCGCCGCCGCCATCGGCAGCCGCTGGATGCAGATCTTCACCAAGGCGCCGCAGCAGTGGGCGGAGCCGGCGTTCGGCGAGGCAGAGCGCGCCGCGTTCCGCGCGGCCTGCGCCGAGCACGGCGTCGTCGGCACCACGGTGCACGCCTCCTACCTGATCAACGCCGCCTCGCCGGACGCGGCGCTCTACGAGAAGTCGGTGCGCAGCCTGACGGCCGAGTACCGCCGCTGCGTGACGCTGGGCGCGGCGCACCTGGTGGTGCACCCCGGCGCCGCCACCGACGGCGACCGCGAGGCGGGGCGGGCGCGCAACGCCGCCGCGGTGGTGCGCGTGCTGCGCGAGGTGCAAGGCGACACCCGGCTCTGCCTGGAGAACACCAGCGGCAGGGGTACGATCCTGGGCAGCCGCTTTGCCGAGCTGGCCGCGCTGCTGGAGCGCGTCGCCGACGCGGACGCCGCGCTGCTGCCGCGCGTCGGCGTTTGCCTGGACACCTGCCATCTCTACGCCGCCGGCTACGACCTGCGCGCGCGCTACGCCGAGGTGATCGCCGAGCTGGACGGCGGCATCGGGCTGGAGCGCGTCTGTGTCTGGCACCTCAACGACAGCGTCGGCGCGCTGGGCTCCACCACCGACCGCCACGCCCACATCGGCGAGGGCCACCTCGGCGAGGCGGGCTTCCTGCCACTGCTGCAGGACGCGCGCTTCCGCGACCTGCCCATGCTGCTGGAGACGCCGAAGGGCGACGATCCCGTCGCCAGCGACATGCGCAACCTGGCACTGCTGCGCCGCCTGCGCGCCGCGCCCCGGGCGGTGCCCGGTGGAGAGCCAGCCGAGGCGTTGCCCGCCGCATGAGCACCGCGGCGGACAGACCGATCCGCTGACGGCGGATCTGGCAAGCGGCCGGCGAGACGGCGGAACGCCTCGTCGCGCTCGGTTTCGACGCCGCTGGCGGGCGCAGGCCGCACGAAAGATGCAGTACGGAACCCGGGTGAGTTGCTGCTCTTCCCGGTGGCCGGGGCCTCGCTCTTCGCACCCTTTCCGCACCCGAATTACCGGCCGGCCGGTGGGCCTTCCCGCCGGGCCGACACGGGTGTGGGCCCGGGCACGGCCGGTTCACGTGTGCCTCGCCGGCGGCATGGCGCCGTCGGATTTCGTCCCCCGCCAGACGCGAGAGGAGGACCCACACAGTGGCGTGCCCGAGGCGCTCTCCCCGGGCCAACCTGTTCTCAGACGCGGGACTACTCCCCAGGAGGTCGCGATGTCGAGGAGATGGCAGGTGCTCGCCGTGCCAGCACTGCTGCTCGCGCTGCTACCCGGGCGTGCCGCAGCGCAGTGCGCGGGCGGTTGTGGAACGCTCGGCCCGGACGGCGTGGTCAAGGCGCCACCCGGCTTCAGCACCTACGGCTGGGTGAGCTCGCGGGGCGGGACCGTCTTCGGCGGGCTGCCGGGGATCGGTGGCGTGGGCACGCCCACCAACGGCTCGTGGTTCCGGTCCGCACCGTTCTCGGCCGCTGCGGGTGAGACGCTCGCCTTCCAGTTCAACTACATCACCTCCGACGGCGCCAGCTACAACGATTACGCCTGGGCGCGCCTGCTGAACGCCGACCTCAGCGTGGCGGCGAACCTCTTCACCGCCCGCACGACGCCGGCGGGCAACACGGTGCCGGGGTTCGGCATGCCCGCGGCGACGGCCCGGGTCGACCCGGCGACGGTGACGGTGGTGCCCGGCGCCCCGCTCTGGTCCCCACTCGGGCAGTGGTCGGGGACGTGCTGGGATACCGGCTGCGGGTTCACCGACTGGGTCCGCTCGCAATATCAGATCGGGACGAGCGGCCGCTACGTGCTCGAGTTCGGCGTCACCAACTGGGACGATGAGCTCTGGGACTCCGGGCTCGCGTTCCAGGGCGCGCAGATCGCGGCGACGCCGATCGTCAGCACGCCCGGCGAATCGCAGGACCTGCCGATCCTGCCCGGCGAGATCGAGGACAGCGACCCCGACGACGACCTCCCGCCCACGTTCCTCTTCGAGGATGCCGTGAGCGGGCTGTGGTACGATCCGCCCCTGACCAGCGCCTACGACTACCTGTCCACCGGCGGCTCGCTCTTCACGAAGGTGGGGCTGCCGGTCGGGTTCGTGTCGCCGTTCAGCATCTTCTACGGCGCGGGGTTCGCTTCCTCGCTGGGTAGCTTCCCGGGCGGCACGACGGTCGACTTCGTGGCGCTCCTCGGCGGCGGGCTCGGCGCGTTCCGCATCGCCGGGATCAACCCCCTGGTCGACTCGGAGGATCCCGCCGCCTTCCCGACCCAGCTCTTCTTCGATCGGCCGACCGGGAACAGCTTCAGCATGACGGCGGTGGTGGCGCCCGCGTCGACGGTACCGGAGCCCGCCAGCCTCGCGCTGCTCGGCACGGGGCTCGTCGGCGTACTGGGCCGGCTTACGCGCCGGCGCACGCCGAAATGCCGGCGCGCGTGAGCACGCCCCACCGGGGCGGGCGCGGAACGGGGGCGGGCCCGCGCGGGCCCGCCCCCTGCGTTCCAGCCGAGCTGAGCCTCCTGCGGCCTCCGACGGTCAACTCGCGGGAGGAGGGGTTGGTGCGTACATTGCACCTCCACGCACCGTCGACGGCCGGCGCGAGCTTGTCGTTCCCCGACCCCCGATCCCTGATCCCCGACCCCTGAACATGATCCATCCCTGGCACGACCTGCCGCCCGGCCCCAACCCGCCGGACGAGATGACGGTGGTCGTCGAGATCCCGCGCGGCAGCCGCAACAAGTACGAGCTGAACAAGCAGAGCGGCCTCTTCAAGCTGGACCGCGTGCTCTATAGCGCCGTCCACTACCCGGGCGACTACGGGCTCTTCCCGCAGACCTACGCGCTGGACGACGACCCGCTCGACGCGCTGGTGATGGTGACCGTGCCCACCTTCGTGGGCTGCGCCATCGACGTGCGCCCCATCGGGCTCTTCCGCATGAAAGACCGCGACGAGATGGACGAGAAGATCCTCTGCGTGCCCACCGGCGACCCGCTCTACGACGACTACGAGGACGTCGGCGACGTGCCCGGCCACTACCTGCGCGAGGTGGAGCACTTCTTCTCCGTCTACAAAGACCTGGAGGGCGCGCGCATCAAGCCGCTCGGCTGGGAGGACGCGCGCGCCGCGCGCGCCACCATCAACGACGCGCTCTCGCGCTACCAGTTGCTGCAGAAGCGCGACGTGATCGCCCGCCAGGTGATCGGTAACGGGTAGCGTCGGCGCGTCGGGGCGTCGGGGCGTCGGCGTGGAGTTCACCGCCGTAGCGCCCGTGCGCCGACGCCCCGATGCGCCATTACGCCTCTGCTACCGCGTGCGGTAGTTCACGATCGTCTGCGTACCGTCGCGATCGCGGCCGACGAGCGACACGGTGGTGCCGGGCTTCAGCGTGCCCGCCGCCGCCGCGAGGTCGGAGACGGAGCGGATCTCGCGGCCGTTGAGCCGCTCGATGCGGAAGCCGACCGGCAACTGCTGCGCGGCGGGCCCCATCGCGTCCACGCGGGTGACGACGACGCCGCGCGCGTCCGCCGGCAGGTCCAACTGCCGGGCGAGCGGCGGCGTCAGCTCGGCGGCGGCGAAGCCGAGGCGGCCGACGGCGTCCCTCGGCGCGGCGGCGGTGGCAGCCGCGCGGGCGGGTTGCTCGCTCTCGAAGCTGCCGAGCCGGACCTGCAGCCGCTCGCGCTTACCGTAGCGCACCACGTCCAGCGCCACGCTCTCGCCCGGCTGGCGCAGGGCGATGCGTTCCATCAGGTCGCCGGTGTCCTGGATCGGCTGGCCCTCGACGGCGACGATCACGTCGCCCAGCTCGATGCCCGCGTCACGCGCCGGGCCGGCCGGCACGGCGCGCACCACCGTGCCGCGCGCGCCGGAGAGGCGGAAGACGTCCACGTCCGCCGGCGTCACGTCGGTGATGGAGATGCCAAGCTTCGGGCGGCGCACCGCACCGTGGCGGATCAGGTCGTCGGCCACGCGCTTGGCGAGGTTCACCGGCACGGCGAAGCCGTAGCCCGCGTAGGTGCCGGTCGGCGAGGCGATCGCCGTGTTGATCCCCACCACGCGGCCCTGCAGGTCGACCAGCGGGCCGCCGGAGTTGCCGGGGTTGATCGCCGCGTCCGTCTGGATGAAGTGCTCCAGCGGGGCCTGCGCGTCCTCGCTCTGCCGCATGATACCGATGCTGCGGCCTTTGGCGCTGACGATGCCGGCGGTGACCGTCTCACCGAGCGACAGGGGGTAGCCGAGCGCCAGCACCCAGTCGCCGACCTGCAGCGCGTCGCTGTTGCCGATGCGCGCCACCGGCAGGTCGTTCGCATCCACCTTCAGCACGGCGACGTCGGTGTTCGGGTCGCGCCCGACGACCCGGGCGTCGAACTCGCGCTTGTCGGTCAGCACCACGGTGATGCGGCTGGCGTTCTCCACGACGTGGTTGTTGGTCAGCACGTAGCCGTCGCGGCTGATGATGAAGCCGGAGCCGCTGCCCATCTGGCGGCGCGGCGCCTGACCGCGCGGCGCGCCGAAGAACTCCTCGAACGGCGTGCCGCGGAACTCCGGCGGCACCTGCCGCGAGACCGCGCGCGGTGCCGCCTCCACTCGCACGTACACCACGGCCGGCATTGCGCCCTGGCTGGCGCCGCGGAACGCGGTCGCGAGGTTGTCGGCGCTGGCGGCCGCCGCGGCGGGCGCCTGCGCGCCGAGGTCGGCGATGGGGTCGCGCACCACTTCCAGCGCGGTGGCGCCGAGCCCGAGGCCGACGGCCAGCACCGCCGGCAGCGACAGCTTGCGAAGTGTCCTGTTCATCCTCTATTTCCCCTCCGTTTCGGGTGCGAACACGCGGCGTCATACCCGGGCGCGAACGGCGCCGTTCCTGCGTAAGCGTCGCTATCGGTTAGACTTCGATTAGGCTTCCATTAGGCCGCGCTAATCTGCCATGCGGGTGCTGATCGTCGAGGACAACGCGCGCATCGCCGGCTTCCTGGAAAAGGGGCTGCGCGAGGAGGGCTACGCCGTGGCGGTGGAGGGCGACGGCGACCGCGCCTACGCGCGCGCCACCGCCGAGGCGTTCGACGCCGCGCTGGTGGACGTGATGCTGCCCGGGCGCAGCGGCACGCAACTGGTGCGCGACCTGCGCGCCGCCGGCCAGCGGCTGCCGGTGCTGCTGCTGACCGCGCGCGACCGCACGGAAGACAAGGTGCAGGGGCTGGACTCCGGCGCGGACGACTACCTCACCAAGCCGTTCGACTTCGCCGAGCTGAGCGCGCGGCTGCGCGCGCTGCTGCGCCGCGCCGGCAGTGCCGCGCCCGCCGTGCTGCGCGTCGGCGACCTGGAGCTGGACCCCGCCGCCCACCGCGTGCGCCGTGCCGGCGAGACAGTGGAGCTGACACCCAGGGAGTTCGCGCTGCTGGAGTACCTGATGCGCAACCCCGGCCGCCCGCTGACGCGCGCCATGATCATGGAGCACGTCTGGGGCATCCGCTTCGACCCCGGCACCAACCTGGTGGACGTCTTCATCAACGCGCTGCGCAACAAGCTGGATCCCGAGCGCACGCGCATCCAGACGGTGCGCGGCGTCGGCTACCAGATGCGCGGCACGCCGGAGCCCGTCGGGTGAGCCGCTCGCCCGCCGCGCCGTCGCTGCGGCGCGAGCTGGTCGTCTGGTACTCGGCGGTGCTGCTGCTGGCGCTGCTGAGCTTCGCCGGCGTCAGCTACGCGGTGCTGCGGCAGACGCTGCGCAGCACCGCGGCCGCCTCGCTGCAGCAGACGGCGGCGACCACCGAGCAACTGCTGGCGCCGGCGTACATCCCGCGCGTCGAGGTGCGCGAGGAGCGCATCGAGCCCGGGCCCGGCGCCGTGGAGGCGCTGCGGCGGCGCACCCGCCTGGCCACCGGCCAGGTGCTGGACATCTACGTGGCGCGCAGCGGCGAGGTGGAGACGCACGCGCTGCGCTCGTTCCTGCTGCTCGCCGCCGTGCTGATCCCGCTGACGGCAGCGGGCGCGGCGCTGGGCGCGTACTCCATCGCCGGGCGGCTGCTGCAGCCGCTGCAGCGGCTGGTGGCCGCGACGCGCGCCATCGAGATCCGCGCGCTGGCCCAGCGCGTGGAGGAGCCCGAGCGGCCCGCCGAGCTGCGCGAGCTGGCGCAGAGCTTCAACGCCATGCTCACGCGGCTGGAGCGCGCGGTGGAGACGCTGCGCCGCTTCACCGCCGACGCCAGCCACGAGCTGCGCACGCCGCTGACGGCGATCAAGGGCACGGCGCAGGTGGCGCTGGCGCGCGAGCGCAGCGCCGCCGAGCTGCGCGACACACTGGGCGAGGTGCTCGACGAGACGGAGTGGATGCTGGGCCTGGTGGAGGGGCTGCTGACGCTGGCGCGCGGCGAGGACGAGCCCGCCGAGCCGCAGCGTCAGCCGCTGGACCTGGTGCCGCTGCTGGAGGACGTGCGCGAGGTCGGCGAGGCGCTGGCCGCCGGCCGGCCGCTGGCGGTGCGGCTGCAGGCGCCGGACGCGCTGCGGGTGAGCGGAGCGGCGGGGCGGCTGCGGCAGGTGCTGCTGAACCTGGTCTCCAACGCGGTGCGCTTCACCGCCGAAGGCGAGGTGGTGCTGCGCGCCGCGCGCCGCGCCGACGGCTGGGCGGAGGTCGCGGTGGAGGACACCGGCGCCGGCATCGCGCCCGCGGAGCTGCCGCGCGTCTTCGACCGCTTCTACCGCGGCGACGCCGCCCGCGAGCGCGGCGGCACCGGGCTGGGGCTCGCCATCGCGCGCCTGATCGTCGAGCAGCACGGCGGCCGCATCGAGGCCGAGAGCGAACCTGGCCGCGGCAGCGTCTTCCGCGTGCTGCTGCCGCCCGCGGCCGAGCCCGGCGCCGAACCCGGCCCGGCCTAGCCGCGGGCGCCGCCCTCCTCGGGGTCGAACATCGGCATCACGGCGCGCGGCGGCACACGGATCCCCGCGCCCTGCAGCGCATCCAGCGTGCGACGGCGCAGCTCGCGCGCGACCGCCCACTGCTCCATGGGCGCGGTGCGCACCAGCACGCGCAGCGTCAGCGCGCGCTTGACCGGATCGACCGTCTCGACGCCGAGCACCTGCGGCTCGGCCTTGATGCGGTCGCGCCACTCGTCGGCCAGGCCCTTCGCCGTCTGCGCGATGACCGCGGTGGCGCGGTCGACGTCCTCGTCCAGCGCGATCTCCACGTCCACCACCGCCTGCGCCCAATCTTTGGAGAGATTGGTGACCGTCTTGATCTCGCCGTTGGGAATGCTGGTGAGGCTGCCGTCGAGCCCACGCAGTTGGGTGATGCGCAGCGTGAAGCGCTCGACGGTGCCGGCCACGTCGCCGACCTTCACCACGTCGCCGACGCCGTACTGGTCTTCCAGCAGGATGAAGACGCCGGTGAAGAAGTCGCGGATCAGGCTCTGGACGCCGAAGCCGATGGCGATGCCGGCGACGCCGGCGCTGGCGAGGATGGGGCCGGGGCTCTCGCCGAGCACCAGGAGCACGGCGATGACGCCGAAGCCGAAGACGATCAACTGAGCCGTCGCTGCCAGCGTGGCGCCGAGGGTGCCGATGCGCTGGCTGGCGCGCCCCTCGCGCCGCTCCGCCGCCGCCTGCATGAGCCGACGCACGAGCGCGCCGGCGAAGCGCGCGACGAAGAAGGTCAGCACCATGACGAGCACGACGACGAGGCCGTCGCCGACCAGCCAGAGCGCCGCGCGCTCCAGGCTGCGCAGCGCGTAGTCGCCGGCGGCGAACGGCAGCGCGCGGGTGCGCGGAATCAGCCAGAGCACCCAGAGCACGAGCGCCATCCAGACGACGAACTGCAGCAGCGTGATGGCGAGCCCCAGCAGCACCGGCCCCAGCCCCCAGGCGCGCCCGCTGCCCGCGCCGCCGAGCGCACGCTGCACCAGGTGCCGGTTCAGGCGGCGCAGCGCCCAGTGCAGCAGCGCGGCCAGCGCGGCCCCGGCCAGCGCCAGCCCGAGGCTGCGCAGCCAGAACGTCGGCGAGCTCTGCCGGCGCAGCCGCTCCACCACCCGCTCGACGTCCGCCGCCCAGCGCCGCGCCAGCTCCGGCGGGCTGGCGTCGTACGCCGCGGCGTCCGCCGGGCTGACTTCGAGCAGCGCCTCGCCGTCCGCGCGAACGACCGGGCCGACCGCGCGCACCCGGGGCGTGGCGCCCGGGCGCGCGGCGAGCGCGGCGACGCCCAGCCCGATCGCCGCCGCGCGCCGTCCCGCGCGCTGCTCCGGCGTGCCGCGCACCTCGAAGAGCGGATAGCCCTCCACCACCACGCGCGCGCGCTCGCCGGCCGCCAGCTCCTCGAACGCGTGGCGCAGCGATTCGGCCCACTGCTCGCCCAGCCGCAGCGCGGCCGTGCGCACCTCGCGCGGCGTGAGCGGCCCGGCGGCGACGACGTCCACATCGCTACGCGCCAGCAGCACCAGCGTGTCCGGCCCCACCACGATCGCGGCGGCGCTGTCGGTCGGCACCACGCGCAGCGGCGCGAGCGGCTGGTCGCTCTGGATGCGATCCTGCAGCGCCGCTTGCAGCCGCTGGGCGCGCTGGGCCGCGCCCTCGGCCGGCGTCGCCACCACCGAGAAGACCGAGCGGCCCTCGACGGTGACCGGCGCGATCTCCTGCGCGCCCAGCGACGCCGCCCAGCCGAGCAGCGCCGCGCACCCCAGCAGCAGCGAGCGCAGAGTGCCTCGCATCAGCGGACGCCCTCGCTCAGCCAGCGCTCCGCCTGCTCCAGCACGCGGCGTTTCTGCGGGAAGCGCAGCAGCCGCACGGCCTCGTCGTACGACGCCCAGTGGTAGCGCGTCGCCTCGGGCGAGAGCCGCACCTCGCCGGCGCGCCACTCGGCGAGGAAGTACGTCACCCGCTTCTCCACCAGCAACTGCTCGGCTCCGCTGCCGCGAGTGAAGAAGTAGCGCTCCTCTTCCAGGAAGCCGGGCTGCAGCGTGTAGTCGCCCAACGCCAGCCCCGTCTCTTCCTGCAGCTCGCGCTCGGCGGCCTGCTGCTCCACCTCGCCCTGCTCGATGCCGCCCTTGGGGAACTCCCACACGGGGCGGCGCGTGAGCGCCGAACGCAGCAGCAGATAGCGGCGCTCTCCGTCGTGGCGATACAACACGATCCCCGCTGCATGCTGCGACTCGCGACGCATGCTCGTCCTCTCCTGGCTCCGTCGTCCGCACCTCCCCGGAAGGGCAAGCTAGAGCCCGCGCGCCTCGCAAGCAATCGGCAGGGTTCTTGCCCGGCGCGCCCGCTGAACGCCAGACCCTGTACGCCCGCACCCGCCTGGTCCCGATGCCGCAGCCGAGCTTCGCCGTTCCCATCGCCGAGAGCCCGCCCACGGAGCTGTACGCCGAGCGGCTGCGCGACGGCCGCGTGGTGCTGGGCACGCGCGCGCAGGGCGCCGACGGCGGCTGGGCGCCGGCGGAGATGCACGTGCTGGAGCGCAGCGCCTTCCTCGGCCTCGCCGCCTGGCTGGCCGACGCCGTCGCCGACGAATGGATCGACCCGGTCCGCGCGCGCCAGGACGATCAGCTCGCCATCGCCGCAGAGCTCTACGGCGCCGGGCCGGACGGCGTGCGCCGCCTGGCGGAGGAGACGCTGCGCGAGATCCCCACCCCGCTGCTCGTCCGCGCCCTGCTGCTGCTGCTCAACGCGCTGGGCCCCGAGATGCGCGAGCAGCGGGTGGCGCTGCTGAACCGCACGCCGGCCGGGCCCGCGGAGGCGGAGCTGCGCCGCCGCCTCGCCGACGAGCGCGAGGCGGTTGCCTACGCGGTGGCCGCGGCCGCGCTGCTCGACGCGCTCGACCGCGGCCTCCCCGAGGAATAACCCCCGAATCGTCAGCCGATGCGTACGCCGGCGGTGACCGTCGCCTCGTCCAGCCGGTAGAGCGCGTCGAGCAGGTGCAGGCGCAGCGAGCCCGGGCCGGCCGCCTGGCGCGCCGCGAGCTCGCCCGCCAGCCCCAGCACCGCCAGCGCCTGTGCCGTGGCGACGAGCGCGTCGTCCTCGACGGCGCAGAACGCAGCGACCATCGCCGTCGCCGAGCAGCCCAGCGCGGTGACGCGCGTCATCAGCGGGTGCCCGTTGGCGACGCTGCGCTCCACGCGCCCGTCGGTGACGTAGTCCACCGCGCCGGTCACCGCCACCACGCAGCCCAGCTCCGCCGCCAGCCGCCGCGCCACCTCGCGCGCGTCGTCCGAGGCCGCCGTGCTGTCGACGCCCTTGGTGGCGGCGCCGGTGCCGGCGAGCGCCAGGATCTCGGAGGCGTTGCCGCGCACCACGGTCGGCCGCTGGCGTGCGAGCGCGGCGGCGGTGCGGGTGCGGTACTGCGTGGCGCCGGCGCCGACCGGGTCCAGCACCCAGGGCTTGCCGAGCTGCAGCGCGCGCGCGGCGGCGAGCTGCATCGCCTGCACCCAGGCGGGCGAGAGCGTGCCGATGTTGAGCGCCAGCGCCTGCGCGATGCCGACGAACTCCTCGACCTCCTCGACGGCGTGCGCCATCGCCGGCGAGGCGCCGAGCGCGAGCAGCGTGTTCGCCGCCACGTCCATGGCAACGTAGTTGGTGATGTTCTGCACCAGCGGCGCCGTCTCGCGCAGCCGTGCCAGCGCCTGCCAGGTCTCGGTGGCGTAGTCCATGAGAAGAGTGGTGTGGGGGGCAAAGGCAGCGCGCCCCCCGCGGGAGCGGGGGGCGCGCCGGCACGCGGCAGGGCCGCGCGGCTCAGCGGGCGTACGCCAGCTCGACGATGCGCGGCTTGACCAGCCGCACGAAGTCGTCGTACTGCATCTGCATCAGCTCGCGGTGCGAGCCGGCGTTGAAGGCGATGCTGGGGTTGCGGCCCAACTCGCCGGCGACGTAGACCGCGACGCCGTAGAGGTTGCCGAACGGCGGCATCGCGCCGACCTCGCAGTCGGGGAAGGCGGCGCGGAACTCCGCCTCGCTGGCCAGCTCCACGGGCTCGCCGGTGAGCTGGTGCAGGCGCTTCAGGTCCACGCGCCCGGAGGCGGGCACCACCACCATCGCCAGCTCGCCGCCGAGCTTGACCATCACCGTCTTCGCCATCGCGCGGCCGGGGATGTGCGCGGCGGCGGCGACCTCCTGCGCCGTGAACGCCGTCGAGTGCCGGGTGACGACGTACTTCACGCCGTTCTGGTCGAGGAACTCCCGCAGGCGCTCCGCGGACATGGCTACCTCCCGGGCCAGGGGTGACCGACCGGCGCGGCCGCGCGGCGCGTGCCGCCGCGCAGCCGCAGGGGCACCCCCCAAAGTAGCGACTCGCGGCGCAAAGGGCAGCGGTCTCGACGCGGCCGGCCGTCACAGCGGCGCCAGCAGGCCGTGGCGCTGCAGGCGCTCGCGGTCGGCGAGCAGCGTGGGCAGCGGCAGGTCCGCGACGAGCCGGTGCTCGTCGATCAGCAGCGCGCGCTCGCAGAGCGCGGCGGCGGCCTCCAGATCGTGCGTGGCGAGCAGCAGCGTCTCGCTGCGGCGCTGCAGCAGATGCACGACGCGCTGGCGGGCGCGCGCGTCGAGCGCACCGGTCGGCTCGTCGAGCACGAGCAGGCGGGGGCGCATCACCAGCACGGTCGCCAGCGCGGCGAGGCGGCGTTCGCCGCCGCTGAGGTGGTGCGCCGCGCGCTCGGCGAACGCCTCCAGCCCCAGCTCGGCGAGCGCCGCGCGGGCGAGCGCCGTGGCCTCGGCCGGCGTGCGGCCCTCGTTCAGCGGCCCGAAGGCGACGTCCTCCAGCAGCGAGGGCAGGAAGAGCTGGTCGTCGGCATCCTGGAAGACGAGCCCGACGGCGGCGCGCACCCGCCGCGCGGTGTGCTCCGTCACCTCCAGCCCCTGCACCAGCACCCGCCCGCGCTCCGGGAGCAGCAGCCCGTTCAGGTGCAGCAGCAGCGTGCTCTTGCCCGCGCCGTTGGGGCCCAGCACCGCCACCCGCTCGCCGGGCCGCAGCGCGAAGCTCACGCCCTCCAGCGCCCAGCCCGCGCCGGGATAGCGGTAGGCGAGGTCGTGCACCTCCAGTAGCGCGTCGGCCTGCGCGGCCTGCGGCTGCGTCACAGGCGCGCCCAGGCGACGATGCCCGCCACCACGCCGGCCAGCCCCGCGACGGCGAGCGCGCTGCCGCGCTCCAGCGGGTGTGGGCGCAGCGAGGCCAGCGCGCCGGTGTAGCCGCGCGCCAGCATCGCGCGGTGGACGCGCTCGCTGCGGGCGTAGCTGCGCGTGAAGGCGCTGGCCGCCAGCGCCACCAGCAGCCGCCGGCGCGGCGCGCTGCCCCGGCGCGCGTTGCGGCTGGCCGCCGCGCGCCGCAGCCGCTCCAGCTCGTCGGTCAGCAGATAGAGGTAGCGGTAGGCGAGGCCGAGCGCGGCGGTGACGGCGGCGGGCAGGCGCAGCTCGCGCAGCGCCTCCACCAGTTCGGGGAAACGCGTGGTGCTCACCAGCAGCACGCCGGCGCCGACCGCCGCCGCGCCGCGCCCCAGCGCGGCGGTGAAGCGCTGCAGCCCCGCGTCCGTCAGCGCGAGCGGCCCCAGCCGCGCCAGCGGCTCGCCGGGCGCCAGCACCAGCACGGCGGCCGAGGCGAGCGCCAGCAGCGCGAGCGGCGCCGCGGCGCGCGCGGCGAACACCGCGAGCGGAACCCGCGCCAGCACCGCCAGCAGCAGCACCAGCAGCAGCAGCGCCGTCATCTGTGGCCAGGCGCCCGGCGGCAGCAGCGCGGCGCCGAGCGCGATCACCACCACGCCTAGCACGCGCGCCGCGGGCGCCAGCCGCGCGAGCGGGCCGCCCGCGTCGGCGTAGCGGTCCAGGTGATGGAAGCCCACCGGCCCTCAGCGCCGCGCCAGCAGACGCAGCGCCAGCCAGCCGCAGGCGAAGACCGCCGCGACGCCGACGGTGCCCACCAGCCACGGCCCGCCGACCGCCGCCTCGTAGCCGGCGAACGGCGTCGCCAGCAGCGCTGGCGCCTCGTGCAGCCCGAAGCGCGCCGCCGCCACTTCCAGTGCGTCCGGTGCGCCGGACGCAAAGTGGCCGGCGCCCACCGCCAGCGCCAGCGCCAGCGCGCCGACGCCCAGCGCCCAGCGCCGCGCGGCCGGGCCCGGCAGGTCGGCGGCCGGCGTCAGCTCGGGGCGCGTGCGCAGCACCGCCGCCAGGATGCCGACGGTCAGCGCCGCCTCGGCGAGGCCGATCAGCGCGTGGCTGCCGAGCAGCACCAGCAGCGCCGAGCGCAGCGGCACCACGCCCGAGAGTGAGAGCTCCAGCGCCACGCCCGCGCCGGTCAGCAGCGCGGAGACGAACGCCGCCAGCGCCACCGCCGCCAGCCGCCGCCGCGCGCCCGCGCCGAGCATGGCGAACGCCCAGCGGTAGACGAGCCAGCCGCCGCCCGCGCCCAGCACCGCCAGGTTCAGCGTGTTGGCGCCGAGCGCCGCGATCCCGCCGTCCTGGAAGAGCAGCGCCTGCACTAGCACCACGGCGAAGACGACGAGCATCGCCGCCCACGGCCCGGCCAGCACCGCCACCAGCACGCCGCCCAGCAGGTGCGCGCTGGTGCCGGCCGCGAGCGGGAAGTTGAACATCTGCGCGGCGAAGACGAACGCGGTCGTCGCGCCCAGCAGCGGCGCCTGCCGCTCCTGCAGCGTGTCGCGCGAGCGCCGCGCGGCCAGCGCCAGCATCGCCGCGCTGGCCGCCGAGCTGCCGAGGATGACCGGGGCGCTGAGAAAGCCGTCGGGGATGTGCGCCATCGCACGCTGCGCTCGGGTGGAGACGACGGGCGGGCTGCGGGCGGAGCGGTCAGCCGCGCCGCCGGAATGTAGCCCCCGCCGCGGCGGCGGGACAACGGGTCCAGGGGTCGGGGGTCGGGGGTCAGGGGTCAGGGAACGACAACCGCAACGGCAGTGCTGTTGACGTTGCAGTTCCCCTGCCCCCTGACCCCCGACCCCCGACCCCTACTCCACCACCGCGACGGACTTGACCCGCGCGTAGACGGCGGCGCCGACGGCCAGGCCCAGCCGGTCGCGCGAGAGGCGGGTGATGCGCGCCAGCAGCGGCGCGGCGGCGTCGTCCGCGCCGAGGCGCAGCAGCACCTCGCCGGCCGTGCCGTCCTCCATCGCCAGCACGCGCACCGCGAACTGGTTGAGCAGGCTGGACGCCGGCTCGGGCGCGAGCCCCAGGCTGACGTCGGCCGCGCGGATCTGCACGCGCACGCGCTCGCCGGGCGCGTGCGGCTGGCGCCGCACCCAGAGCGCGCCCCAGGGCGAGGCCAGCCGCGTCAGCGCGTAGGCCTCGTCGTGCTCGCGCACCTCGGCCGCGGCCACGACCGCGGCCTCCTCGCCCTGCCAGCGCGCGAAGCCGAAGTCGGCCATCACCGCGTCCGGCACCCCGGCGGCGCGCACCCGCCCGCCGACCAGCCACAGCAGGTGGTCCGCCAGGCGCAGCACCTCGCGCAGCGAGTGGCTGACGTAGACGATGGGGATCGCCAGCCGCGCCGGCAGCGCCTCCAGCCAGGGCAGGATCTCGCGGCGGCTGACCTCGTCCAGCGCGGCCAGCGGCTCGTCCATCAGCAGCAGCCGCGGGCCGGAGAGCAGCGCGCGCGCAAGGGCCACCCGCTGCCGCTCGCCGCCGGAGAGCGTGCGCGGCGAGCGGCCCAGCAGCGGCTCCACGCCCAGCCAGCCGACGGCGTCGTCCCAGGCGAGGGCGCGCTCGCGCGCGCGGCGCTCGGCGTAGCGCAGGTTGCCGCGCACGTCCAGGTGCGCGAAGAGGTCGGCCTCCTGCGAGACGTAGCCGACGCCGCGCCGGTGCGGCGGCAGGTGGAGGCGCGCCGCCGTGTCCTGCCAGAGCCGGTCGCCCAGCCGCACCTGGCCGGCGCAGCGCGGCTCCAGCCCCGCCAGGCAGCGCAGCAGCGTCGTCTTGCCCGAGCCCGAGGCGCCGAACAGGCCGGTCACCCCGCGCTCCGGCAGCCGCAGCGCCACGTCGAGCGTGAAACCGCCGCGCTCCGCGCGCAGCGCCGCCTCCAGCCCGCTCACCGCCACCAGCCCTCGCGGCGCCGCCCGAGCGCGTAGACGCCGAGCAGCGCCGCGAAGGAGAACGCCAGCATCCCCGCCGCCAGCAGGTGCGCGGCCCGGTACTCCAGCGCCTCCACGTGGTTGTAGACCGCGATGGAGAGCACCTGCGTACGCCCCGGGATGTTGCCGCCCAGCATCAGCACCACGCCGAACTCGCCGACCGTGTGCGCGAAGCTCAGCGTCGCGGCGGTCAGGAAGCCGGGGCGCGCCAGCGGCAGCGCGACGCTGAAGAAGCGGTCGAGCGGCGAGGCGCCGAGCAGCGCCGCGGCCTCCAGCGGTCGCTCGCCGATGGCGCGGAAGGCGTTCTGCAGCGGCTGCACCGCGAACGGCAGCGAGAAGACCATCGAGCCGATCACCAGCCCGGGGAAGGAGAAGACCAGCCGTGCCCCGCCCAGCCCCTCCCACAGGCGGCCGACCGGACCCGCGGGGCCCAGCAGCACCAGCAGGTAGAAGCCGAGCACGGTGGGCGGCAGCACCAGCGGCAGCGCGGCGAGCGCCTCCACCGGCGCGCGCAGCCGCGAGCGCGTGCGCGCCAGCCACCAGGCCAACGGCGTCGCGGTCAGCAGCAGCAGCAGCGTCGTCACCGCCGCCAACTGCAGCGTCAGGCGCACCGCCCACCAGTCACTCGGCTGCATCGCTCTCCCGGTTGCGCCGGCTACGGGCGCGTGGCGTAGCCGAACGACTCGATGACGCGCCGCGCCTCGGCGCTCTGCAGGAAGCGCAGGTACTCGCGCGCCGCGGGGCTCTGCGCACCGGCGCGCAGCAGCACGGCGTCGTGCGCAATCGGCCGGTGCAGCTCCGCCGGCACCAGCCAGTAGCTGCGCCGCGGCGCACGGATCACCTGCGAGAGCGCCACGAAGCCCAGCTCCGCCGCGCCCGTGCGCACGAACTGGTACGTCTGCGCCACGCTCTCGCCGCGCACCAGCCGCGGCTGCAGGCGCTCGCGCAGCCCCAGCCGCTGCAGCACCTCCAGCGCGGCGACACCGTAGGGCGCCACGGCCGGGTTCGCAATGGCCAGGTGCGTCAGGCGCGCCGCGCGCAGGTCCGCGCCGGCGGCGCGCACCGAGTCGAGCGTCGGCCCGTAGAGCGCCAGGCGGCCATAGGCGTAGGTGAAGCGCGAGCCGGCGACGGCCTCGCCCTCGGCCTCCAGCCGCCGCGGCCGTTCGGCGTCGGCCGCGAGCAGCACGTCGAACGGCGCGCCGCCGCGGACCTGCGCGTAGAGCTGCCCCGTGGAGCCGACGCTCGCGCGCACCGGCGGGCCGCCGCGCGCACGGAAACGCCGCGCCAGCTCGGCCTGCACGTCCGCGAAGCTGGCGGTGACCGCCACCCGCACCTCCTCCGCCTCCGCCTCCGGCGTGGCGCGCCCGCAGGCGCCGCCGCCCACGCCCAGCGCGGCGAGCGCCGTCAGCACCGCCAGCGGCCGGCCCCACCGCCGTCCGCCCGCGCGAGCGCGCCGCCCTTCGCACCCGCCGCCGCTGCCGCCGTGTTCCACGCTGGAGCCTCCCGTCCAGATGCCCCGCGGGCCCGCACCCCACCGGGTGCGCCGCGCCGCCGGGAGCGCCGCGACAAGATGGGCGGCGCCGCCGCCGGATGAAAGGCCGCGCCGCACTTGACAAGCGTACGCGCTGCCGCTACCCTTCAGCCTCGGCGGAAACGCCCGGCGATTGCACCGAAGCACCAGAGGACGCTAGGACCTGGGATGCTCGTCGATCCCCGGTCCTTCTTGTATTCGCCGAACCCCGTCGCGGGGGGATCGACCGCGGACGAACAGGCGATCGGTGGTACGGAAGTCCCGCACCTCGAGAGTCGGTCACACAGTAAGGAGCATCGGGATGCGTACCATCGGCACCGTCAAGTGGTTCAACGACGCCAAGGGCTTCGGCTTCATCACGCCCGAGGACGGCGCGAAGGACTGCTTCGTGCACCACTCGGCGATCCAGGGCAACGGCTTCAAGTCGCTGACCGAGGGTGAGCAGGTCGAGTTCGACGTCGTGCAGGGCCAGAAGGGCCCGGCCGCGGAGAACGTCGTCCGCCTGGGCTGAGCCCCGACCGCGGCGATCCGCCGCGGCGTCGAGCACCGAAACCCCTCGCCGGCCATCGCGCGCCGGCGAGGGGTTTTTCGTGCGCCGCCGGTGGCGCGGCGCGGCCGGGCGGCAGAGCGCACGTCAGGGCGAGAGGCGCGACCAGCGGTCGCGGTAGCGGCGGCTCAGCAGCAGCTCGGTGCCATCCTGCAGCACCACCAGTCGATCGCCGTGCGACCAGGGGTGGATCTCGCGCACGCGCGCCGCGTTGAGGATGCGCGAGCGGTGGATGCGGACGAACCGCGCCGGGTCGAGCCGTTCCTCCAGCACGCTGAGCGTCGCGCGCACCAGGTACGACGCGGCACCGACGTGCAGACGCACGTAGTTCCGCTCCGCTTCCATCCAGTCGATCCGGCTCACCTCCACCACGATCTGCGTCTCGCCCACGGGCACCAGCAGGCGCTCCAGTGGCGCGGAGCGCGGGCGCACCTCGGCCAGGACGCGCCGGAGCCGCCCGTCCAGCTCTTCGCCCTCGCGCAGGCGCAGCCGCTCGCGCACGCGCGCCAGCGCGTCCGCGAACCGTTCCGGTGTGAACGGCTTCAGCAGGTAGTCGACGGCGTGCACCTCGAAGGCGCGGACGGCGTATTCGTCGAACGCCGTCACGAACACGATGCAGGGCAGCGCCCCGCCGTCGAGCGATCCCAGCACGTCGAAGCCGTCCAGCCCGGGCATCTGCACGTCGAGGAAGACCAGGTCCGGCCCGAGCTTGTGGATCGCGGCCACCCCCTCCGGTCCACTCGCCGCCTCGCCGACGACCTCGGTCCCGCGCTCGGCCGCCAGGAGGCGGCGCAGCTTCGCGCGCGCGGGCGGCTCGTCGTCCACGATCAGCACGCGGATCCGCTCCATACCTCCCCCCGTGCGAGCGCGTCCTGCGGGATCAGGCGCAGCGGGATGCGGACGCTGACGCGCAGCCCCCCGCCCGGCCGGTTCTGCAGCCACAGCGACTGTTCCTCGCCGAAGAGCCCCCGCAGCCGCTCCGCCGTATTCGTGAGCCCCACCCCCCGCCCCGGCGCTGGCTCGCCGGGAGCCAGGCCGGGTCCGTTGTCCTCCACCGTGAGGTGCAGGCGCTCGCCCTCCGCCCAAGCGCGCACCTGCACCCACGCCGTCTCGGGTGGCGCGGGCGCGCCATGCCGGATCGCGTTCTCCACCAGCGGCTGCAGGACGAGCGCGGGCACGAGCGCCGCCTGCACGCGCTCCTCCGCCGCGAGCGTGAGCCGGAGCCGCTCGCCGAAGCGGGCCCGCATGATCTCGACGTAGAGCTCCAGCACCTCCAGCTCTTCGGCCAGCGTGACCAACGGCCGCGTGGAGCCGTGCAGCGCCCGCCGCAGCAGCTCCGCCAGCGTCGACAGCACCTGATCGGCCCGCGCCACGTCCTCGTACATGACCGCCGAGACGGTGTTCAGCGCGTTGAAGAGGAAGTGCGGATTGAGCTGCGCCTGCAGGTTCTGCAACTGGGCGCGGGTCAGTTGCGCCTCCAGTTGCGCGACCTGGAGCGCGCGCGCGCGAGGCCCGGTAGCGGTCGAAGAGATGGACGAAGCCGACCACGACCGCGTACCAGAGCAGGTCGATGGGAAGCTCCATCGCGTAGCGGGCGGGCAGGTCCCCATAGTCGTAGTCGCCCAGGCCGGCGAGCGGGAAGAGCACCTCGCGCGAGCGCCAGTTCCACGTGGTGTGCAGCACGGACACGAGCGCGAGGTTGCCCAGGTGCGCGGGCAATCGCCTGGGCCAGCCGCGCCGCTCGAGCGGGTGCGTCCGCGCGAAGTGGACGACCCAGGGGAAGAAGAGCGCGATCCCGAAGCTCGCGCTCAGCTCCTCCAGCAGCGGCTCGGCCCAGGGCGTCGTGCCGTCACGCACGACCACGTCCAGGTAGTAGTGCGCGAACGTCAGCAGGCCGAGGGCGCCGAACAGCACCAGGCCCAGCACCCAGGTTTGCCAGCGGAACCAGCGGAACACCCCTGCCCTCCTGTGTTGGGGGAGCGCGCCGACCCGAACGGGCGGGCACGCGCGTCGGTCACGCCACCCGGTACCCGGTCACTCCGCTCCCGAGGAGACGGCCGGTCGTCCCGAACGACGCGAGGGCTCTGCAGCTCCTCGCCGGAGTTCGGGTTCCTCGCCGCGCTCGGGATCGAACGCGTCCGCCGTGCCCGCAGGCTCCACTCGGCGGGCGGGTTTCATCCCGAAGAGGAAGCGCAGCACCGGCACCGGCTTCACCGCCAGGTCGTAGATCGCCCAGCTCAGCAGGAGCGCGAGGGTGCTGACGAAAAGGTACTTCATCAGGATGCTCTCCTCCACCTGCACCACGTAGAAGCCGACGAGCACGATCATCGTCTGATGGAGGATGTAGAACGGGTAGATCCCCTCGTTCGCGTACGCCAGGAACGCGTTGCGGAAGTTCAGGTATCGCCGCGCATAGCCGAGGATCGCCAGCACCCAGCACCAGGCATGGAAGCCCTGCAGAAGCTCGAACCGGGCGCGCGCGGCGGAGTAGGCGAACGCCGGCTCCAGGTCGTTCCAGCGCAGGTAGTTGATCACCGCCAGTGCCAGCAGCGCAAGGGTGAGCGAGGCGCGGCGCTGCTCCGCGACGGTGCGCCACAGCCCGTCGGCCACCGCCAGGGCGTAGCCGAAGACGAAGAAGAGGAAGTAGTACAGCAGGTGCGCCCAGTCGTGGACGACGTCCGGCGGGCCGGGGAAGCGTACCACGAGCGCCGCGAGCACGCCACCCAGCGGCAGCGCCGGGGTGTAGATCCGCCAGCCGCGCAGGCGCCTCGCCAGCCGCGGCCCCCACCCCTGCCCGCGCGGGCTGCGCAGGCACAGGAAGAGCGGCAACGCCGCCAGCGAGTAGAGGAACAGGTAGAAGACGAACCAGAGGTGATGGTAGCTGAGGTTGCCCTCCGGGTAGAGCCGGAGCTGCAGCACGCTCGGCCAGAACTCGAAGTACGACGCGAAGGCGGCGCCGCCCGCCACCCGCTCCAGGTAGATCTGCGGCGGCACGACGACCAGCATCCCGAAGACGACCGGCACCAGCAGGCGCTTCGCGCGCTCGCGCACGTACCCGCCCGCCGAGCGGCGGCGCAGCGCGTAGTGCGTTCCGACCCCCGAGATCAGGAAGAGCAGCGCCATGCGCCAGCGCGAGAGGAAGTAGTTGACCTCCCGCACCAGTGCGCTGGTCTCCGAGTTCTTGACGTGCCACCCCACCTCGGCGGCGAAGATCATCCCGGTGTGGAAGTAGACGAGCAGGAGAATCGCGAGGACGCGCAGCCAGTCCAGATCGTGCCGCCGTTCATGCACTGCCGCTGCCGACATCATCGAGCGCTCTCCCGGTCGGGGGGTTGGACCACGCCGCCGGCCCGACCCCCGGGCCCGGCGACCCGGAATCTCGGCGGGGCCGCCGCCGCGGGCCACGACGGCGGGACGAGCGGGACGGCCGGCGGCCGGACGGGAGATGCCAGGGACGAACGGGAGCAGCCCGCGCCGCTCACCTCCACCCTGCCCCGGCGGCGCGGCACCGCCCATCACCGGCCACGGGGCAGGGGCCGCGCAGTAGGTGGGAAAGTGGGGCCGGCGCGGGTGGGCGGGCCAAAGGCTCGCCCTGCTGCTATGGCACGTGGGCGCTGGCCCTGCTCTTGCCCGGCACGGCGCACCTGGTAGGGAACCGTGCACAGGTTCTTGGCACTTGCGCCGGCCTTCGCTGCGGCGGCTGGGTGGTCCGGTGCCTCGCGCAGCGATGCAGCGCCAGCCGCTGCCGTAGTCCGGTGCACACGCAGCGTGCAGCGCCACGAGTTCGCAAAGCCGACCTTCGGCAGCTAAGCCCGGCCGAGCCGGAATTGAGCCCGCGCAGGCGGGGGTCGCGCCCCTGTTGCTGCGCCTTTAGCCGCCGCGCGCGAGGGCTGCAGTAATGCAAAGAAGGACTTCTGCTCACGTACCTATGGCTACAACGTGCAGGCGGCGGTCGACGCTGCGACTCAGGTGATCGTGGGGACGGAGGTCGTGGGCACCGGCAACGACAAGGAGCAGCTCGCGCCGATGGTGGAGCGGGTGGAGGCCGAGCTGGGGCAGCGGCCCGGGGGCGTCAGCGCCGACAGCGGATACTGATCGCTGCCGCAGGTGGAGGCGCTGGAGGCCCAGGGGGGAGGCCCAGGGGATCGACGTCTACGTGGCGACCCAGCGGATCAAGCACAGCGAGTGGCGATAGCTCGCGCAGGCGGCGGAACCGGTGCCGGCGGAGTTGAGGGGCAAGGCACGCATGCGCTACAAGCTTCGCACGGAGCAGGGGCGTGCGGAGTACGGGCGCAGGAAGAGCAGCGTGGAGCCGGTCTTTGGGCAGACGAAGGGGGCCCGCGGCTTCCGGCAGTTCCTGCTGCGTGGGCTGGCGTGCGTGCGCGGGGAGTGGACGCTGGTGGCCACCGTGCACAACTTGCTCAAGCTGAAGGCGAGTGGGTGGAGGCTGCCCGGCAGCGCCGCACGGCTGACGCTGGCGTGAGCCGAGCGTCAGCTCCGCATCCGCACGCACCGATTGCCTTGATCGATGCATGTCCGGTGCGAGCAAAGCGCGTTCGGAATGCCCCTCACCTCGCTCCCTGTAATCCCCCTCAGCTGCTGCCCCTGCCTCTCCTCTGCTCCGTTACTCGGACACACTCCTAGTGCAGGATCAAGTGAGGTCTTCGGCAGGTGGATTCGGTGGCTTGGGCCCTCACCCCCCGACCCCCTCTCCCGCCGGCGGGAGAGGGGGAGCACGGCGGGAGGTTGGCTCAGTTCCCCCTCTCCCAGCATGGGGAGAGGGGGTGGCGAGCGAGGCACGAGCGAGCCGGGGGTGAGGGCCCGAGCTGCAGAGCCTCCCGTTGCCGAGTAGCGGGGTTGAAGTCGCACTAGTTTCGTCGTCCAGGGTCGGCACCGCCGGTGGGGGACAGTGAAAAGAGGATCTGTCCTCGTCGATCTTCGGACTGTCATCCCGAACGCACTGAGGGATCTGCAGTTCGCGGGCTCTCCACCTGCAGATCCCTCGCTACGCTCGGGATGACAACCCTTTCATGTTCCAGGCTCGGCGCAGCCGGTGGAGGACTGAGTAACGTTCACATCATGGCTGTTGATCGCAACGCCCTCCTCGCCGACGGCCAGCGTCAGGTCAACTCCTCGCGGCGCTGGAGGCGCTGGGCCCGGTGCGCTACCTGGCGCGCCTGAAGAGCAACGCCGCCCTGGAGCGTCTCGCTGCCCCCAAGCTCGGCCGTCCTCCGGGGCGGCCACCGGCCGAGGGCCGGCTGTGGCTGCACGCGCTCACCTACCGCGCCGGAGCTGGAGCCTCGCTCGGCGCGTGGTCCTCGCTGTGCTGGAGCGGCCGGACGAGCAGCAGCATCTCTTCCCGAATCACTTCTTCCTGGTGACCAACGCTCGGCCCGGCGAACTCTACCCCAGCCGCGGCTCACCGCCACCCCCGGCCCTGCCCCAACCCGCGTAGTTCCCCAGGGCGGGGAATCCGGAGTGGTAGCGCCGCCGCCGTCGCCCTACGAGGGGGGAAAGGGGGCGGATGGCCTTCTGGCTTCCCCATAAGCTCACATGCTCCCGGGGACCCGAATCCCTGAACTCAGCCGGCCGTCGTGAATGACCCGGGATGAAGCGAGCCAATCGGGAGTGGGCGATCGTCACGCTGCGCAGCGCCCCGGACGCACCGAGGTACTTCGCCCTCGGCGACTACGGATCGAGCGCAAGCTCGAGCTCTTCGCGTACCCATGCGTCCTCCTCCACCTCCACCCTGCCCCGCAGCGCCTGCCGCGCCGCCTCCGCGCCGATGCGGCCCAGCGCCCAGGCCGCGTGCCCGCGGATCAACGGCTCCTCGTCCGCGAGCCCCGCGGCCAACCCCGGCACCGCCTCGGGCGAGCCCCAGTTGCCGAGTGCGACGGCGACGTTGCGCAGCAGCCCGCGGCGTTTCGCGCGCTTCACCGGCGAGTTCTTGAAGCGGTGGGAGAACTCCTCCTGCGAGAGGGCCATCAACTCGATCAGCCGCTCGCCATGGACGCCCGCGCGCGGCCAGAACGCGGCCTCGTCGGTGAGCTGCACGAACTTCGGGCTGTTGTGCGGGCAGACCTCCTGGCAGATGTCACAACCGTAGACGCGGTTGCCGAGCAGTGGCCGCAGCTCGCGGGGGATGGCGCCCTTCAGCTCGATGGTCAGGTACGAGATGCAGCGGCGCGCGTCGATCTGCGGCGCGCCGCACGGGTCGCGGCCAAGCAGCGCGCCCGTTGGGCAGGCGACGACGCAGCGCGTGCAGGTGCCGCAGTGGTCGCGCTCGAAGGGCGCGTCGTACGCCAGCTCCACGTCCAGCAGCACGACGCCGAGGAAGAAGTAGCTGCCGCGCCGCGGCTGGATGAGCATGCAGTTGCGGCCCTGCCAGCCCAGCCCGGCACGCTGCGCCAGCTCGCGCTCCAGCACCGGGCCGGTGTCCACGTAGGCGCGCCCGCCCACGGGCGTCAGCTCGGCGTCGATCCAGCTCTGCAGCCCGATCAGGCGATCCTTGAGCAGGTCGTGGTAGTCGTCGTTGCGCGCGTAGCGCGCGACGACGGCGCGCGCGGGATCTTCGCTCTCGGGCTCGCGGCCCGCTCCGCCGACGAAGTAGTTCTGCGCGACCACCACCGCCGACTTGGCGCCCGGCACCACCCGCCCCGGGTCGGCGCGCTTGGCGACGGCGTCCGCGCGCGCGAGGTACGCCATCTCGCCGTGGTGGCCCTGCTCCACCCAGGCAGCGTAGTGCGCGGCGTGCGCACTCGGCAGCGCGGGCGCGATGCCGACCGAGCTGAAGCCGAGCGCGAGCGCGCGCCGCTTGACACGGGCACTAAGCTCGGTCGGAGAAAGTGTCTGCGCGGCGTTCATGGCGGCCTGCTACCCCCGCGCCGCCGCGCCGTGCCGCGCTTGACGAGCAGGCCGGCCGGTGGGCATCTTCCGCGGCCCCTGACCGGAGGAGGAAACCGTGCCGGACCGACTGGAGGAGTTCCGCCGCTTCCGCGAGCGCATGAACGAGCGCATCCTGGAAGCGGGCAACCTGGAGATCAAGCGCTTCTTCGCGCTGGATTCGCGCACCTACGAGGCCGGCGCGCTGGACGTGAAGACGAAGGAGCTGCTCGGCCTCGTCGCCTCGCTGGTGCTGCGCTGCGACGACTGCGTCACCTACCACCTGGTGCGCTGCAAGGAGGAGGGCGTCACCGAGGAGGAGTTCTTCGAGGCGTTCTCGGTGGGCCTGGTGGTGGGCGGCTCCATCGTCATCCCGCACCTGCGCCGCGCGGTCGACACGCTCGATGCGCTGAATCGCGGGACGCCGAACGGCTGAGCGGGTGAACGGGAGGCGCCGACCCGGCGGTGCGGCCGCGAGGGGTCACCCGTTCACCCCTTCACCCCTTCACCCGCTCCGCCGTCCTTCCGCTCCCAGCGCTCGGCGTCGCGGACTTCGTACTTGCGCAGCGTCTGCTCCATCGCCTGCTGCAGGTCGATGCCGAGCTGGTTGGCCAGCACGATGACGACGAAGAGGATGTCGCCGAGCTCGAGCGCGATGTCGCCCTCGGGCTCGTCGGCTTTCTTGGTCTTGGGGCCGAACTGGTGGTTCAGCTCGCGCGCCAGCTCGCCGACCTCCTCGGCCAGCCGGGCGAGGTTCACCAGCGGCGGGAAGTAGCCCAGCTCGAACTGCGAGATGTAGCGGTCGACGTGCTGCTGGGCGTCGTGCAGGTCCATGACCGGCTCCGGGTGCGGGGTGAAGCGGCGGCCAAGCTACCCCGCACAGCCCGCGCCCGGCAAGCCGGGCCGCACCCGCCCGGCGCGTCAACCGCCCACGTCGAGCAGCTCCAGGTACTTCTTCAGGTCCGTCTTATTGGTGGGGTCCTCCTCGATCATCTTGTTGAGGAAGAACTGCCCGGTGGTGGGGAAGTAGGGCGGCGGGTTCACCGCCGCGCAGACGTCGAAGGCGGAGCGGTTCAGGTGCCCCTGGTTCTGCTGCGACCCGCTGCCGCCCTCGTGCGCCCCCACCGATTTCATGATGCTGCCGCCGTTGTAGAAGATGCAGCCGCGCCCGAACGCCTGGCCCTGGCAGGGTTCGCCGGGGTTGGTCCCTTTCGAGCCGGCGCCGGTGCCGACGTCCTCCACGTAGTGGCTGCCCAGCGCCAGCAGCACGCCGTCGATGCGCTCGTCCGAGGTGTCGTCCCAGTTGGTGTAGTAGAGGCTGCCGGCGGTCTCGACCTTGCGCGGCGCGTTGAGGTTGTTGTTCGCCAGCACGATGTCGCGGCCGCTGAAGAGGCCGAGCATGTCGCGTCGCGTGTCGCCGCAGCCGATCTCGGCGCCGGGGTCGGTGGCGTAGAGGATGTCGTCGGCGACGATGATGTTGTACGTCGCCGCCAGGGTCACGCGCCCGCGCAGCACGCCGCTGACCGCGACCTTGCCGCGGACGTGGATGACGCCCTTGACGTTCGGGTTGAACGTCGGGCTCAACGGCCAGAGGTAGTCGCCTTCGCCGTTGAGGTCGGGCTCGCTGAGCCGCGCGGGTTTGCCCACCAGCCACGGCCCGGTGTACTTCTTCCAGACGCCGATCCCGTCATCCGCGAAGAAGGTCTCGGTCAGCGTCAGCTCCTTCGCCCCGCCGAGGAAGCAGCGGTGCTCGGCGGCGTTGTTCTTCCGCAGCGCGGGGCCGATCTCATGCTTGTGCGCCTCCGGCATCAGCAGCGACCAGGGCAGGTGGTGCCAGCGCGCGGCGCGGAACGACCCGCCGGCGTAGTCGCCGCAGTTCGCGGAGGTCAGCTCGATGATCTCCTTGGAGCTGCCGACCTTCTGCGTGGCGACGACGAAGCCGGTGTTGGCCGCGTTCTTGACCTCGTAGACCTTGAAGAAGCCCTCGTTCGCGTCGCGCACGCCGTCCTTGTTCAGGTCCACGAAGACGAACTCGATGCGCAGGATCGCCTCCCCCGCGTTGCCGGCGCTGGAGGAGGTGAAGTTGTAGCCCGCTTTGCTGGCGAGCGCCTCGAGGTCGTCGAGGTCGCGCGTGTCCGGCAGCGGGATCTCGTCGGCGTATTCCTTGTAGCCGTCGCGCCCGTAGACGCCGTTCTGCTTCCCGTTGATGCGCCCGGAGACGGTGAGCCGGCCGTTGAAGTAGCCCTTGCCGCTGCCGATGGTGATGTGGTCGTTGAAGTGGACCGGGCCGCTGAAGCGGTCGCCGTTGACCATCAGCCCGCCGAATTCGTCGGCGAAGTAGGCGAACTGCGCGAAGCTCTGCTGCGTCAGTTGCGCGCGCCGCAGGACGCGCCGGCCGGCGGCGTCCTCCACCATGCTGAGGACGTAGTAGACGGGGAGGTACTCGCCGGAGGTGTTGCCCCCCTGCCGCACGTACGTCCAGCGCCGCACGCCGGCGATCGCCGTGCCGTGGGCATCGCTGACGGCGCTGTTCTCCTCGATCGTGGTGGTGACCCCGCTTCGGACCAGCGTCTTGTCGAGGGCGAGCCGCGCGCGGGCGCGCTCGATGCCCGCGATGGCCAGCGGCTCGAGCTGGCGCTGGCTATGCTCGCTGTGGTTGATCGCCACGGCGTTGCTCGTCATCAGCACGGCGCCGACGGCCAGCATCGCGATGGCGGCCAGCAGCAGGAGCACCAGGACGAGCGCGGCGCCGGTCTCGTCCTGCGCCAGGCGCCGGGCCGGCGGCGCCGTCGGGGCTGCTCGCAGGCGATTCATGTCGTCACCTCCAGGGACGCACTGATCGACGCGGAGAACGCGGGGGTGCAGTCCTGCGCGGCGATCCGGTAGAAGTACGTCTTGCCCGTCTCGACGCTGCGGTCGTCCCACTGCTGGGCGGCGCCGGTCGCCGGCAGGCTGACGTAGGGGTCTCCCCACTCGGTGGCGGGCGGTACGCGGCGCCAGATCACGTAGCGGACGACGTCCTGCTCGCCGGTCGCCTCGTCCACCGAGGCGGGCCAGGTCAGGCGGATGGCGGGAGCGCCGTCCAGCTCCACGCGCGCGAGGCCGAGCGCGCCGGTGAGCAGCGGCTCGCGCCCGCAGCTCTGCACTGCGCGGCCCGCCGCGTTGGGCAGGTGAATCAGCCGGCGCATGCGGCGCGTGCGTTCGCGCGTCCCGGTCTGCCCGTTGGTCCCCGTCAGGTTGACGCGCACGGCGCGAATCCGGTCGATCAGCGCCGCCGCCCCGGTGTCCGGCATGGTGTGGTGCTGTGCGATCTCGTGGTAGAGCCGAACGGAGTTGGCGAATGCCAGTAGCTCTACGCTGCCGCCGACGGTGTCGGGGTAGAGGAACTCGAAGAACGGCAACAGCCGGTCGCCCTCGACGGTGCGGATCAGGTCCCGCGCGACGACCTCGGGGCTCGTGCGGTTGACCTGCCGGAAGAGCACGTAGTCGTCCGGCCGCGCCGTGCTGCTGTCGCGCGCGAAGAAGAAGACCAGCGTCTCCGCCAGGCTGGCCGCGCCGCCCTCCATGTACTGGACCTGGGGGTAGCTGAGGCTGGTGCCCGGGATCGCGAGTTTCGCCAGCGGCGAGAGCGAGGAGACCGCGCCCTCCGGCGCGTCCTCCTCCACGTAGAGCGGAGCCGAGACGGTGGCCGTCGCGCTGTACGCCTCCTTGTCCAGGTAGTTGACGTTGAAGACGACCACGTCACTGTCCGCGTAGACGAGCGGCGGCTGGCCGCTGGCGACCCCGCTGCCGGCGGTGCGCAGGTCGGTCTGCAGCAGGCTGAGCGCGAAGCGCGCGTTCTGCAGCGCTTTCATCTCGTCGTTCCCCAGCGCCACGGAGTTGCTCTGCTGCCGCAGGAAGCTCATGGCCCCCCCGACGACGACGCCGAGGAGCGTGAGCGCCACGAGCAGCTCGAGGAGCGTCGCGCCGGCGCGCGCCCGCAGCGGGGGTCCGTTCATTGGTCGCTCCGGATGGTGGTGCGGCTCACCGTGTCGCGCAGCGCGGCGTGCCAGACGCGCACCGTGATCGTCTTGAACGCCGGGTCGCCGCTGCGCTTGCGGTTGTTGACGATCCAGGTGTTGCGGCCGAAGCCGGCGAAGCCGGGCACGGGGGTCTCGGTGCCGTTGAAGCGCGTCTCCAGTTGCGAGTAGTCGGGGTCGGCGAGGATCCGGTCGATGCGCTCGTCGGCGAGCTGATGCGCCGTGGCACGCTGGCCCTCCTGCGCCACGTTGCGCACGAGGCGGTCGGTCAGCAGCGCCTGCGCGCTGGCGAGGCCGAGGCCGAGCAGCACCAGCGCCACCAGCACCTCGAAGAGGGTGAAGCCCTGGCGCTTGCGCATCAGAAATCCCGCTGCCATTGCGAAGAGCGGTAGGTGTACCAGGTCGGCCGGCCGGTAGCGCGTTCGATGACGGCGAGCCGGGCGTCCTGCGGCCGATTCGCCGACCGCGCGGCACGCAGCGTGGTGAGGTAGAGCACACCGCGCTCGCTGGTGCTGCCGTTGCGGCGGAAGATCAGTGCCGGCATGCCGTTCTGCCGTTTGGCGAAGGACAGCGCGGCCGTGTGGGCGGTGCCGTAGTCGCGGTACGCCGGTGCGCCGCCGCGCCCGAAGACGACGCCCTCCTCCAGCGGCACCCAACTGACGTACTCGCCCGTGTCGACGGCGCCGTTGTTCGCCCCGCTCTTGTTTGTCGCCGTGCCGCCGTCGTGATGGATGCGAACGCGCCGGCCGGCCGTGTCGAAGGCGAGCACCACGTCGTGCTGGCGCTCAACGGCGCTGCGCTGCGCCGCGAAGAGACGGCTGCCGAGCACCTGCATCGCGGCGTCCATCTGCGCGGCGGAGCTGTCCAGCCGGGGCAGGGCCATCGCGGCCAGGATCCCGATCAGCACCACGACGGTCATCAGCTCGATGAGCGTGTAGCCGGCGGCGCTGCCGGAGGGTGGCACGCCGCGGGGCGGGAGCGGGCGAGGCGCTGCTGGACGCATGGCGGTACCGGAAGCGGGGATCTCTTCGAGCGAAAACGGCAAGCGCAAGGCCGGCATCGGCCGTCGGCCGCAAGGCGTTTCCCCGACCCCGCATGCGCGGCCCGGGCGAGCGCGCCGCGCGGCGCGGGCCGTGGCAGAACGCACGGACCCTCGCATTCTGCGGCGCCCCCTTTGCCGCCCGGGCCGCGCGCCGGTACATTCCCGCGGGCCACCTCTGACCGGGAGACGGGAGTGAAGGACGTACGGGTAGGGATCATCATGGGCAGCCGCTCGGACCGCGAGACGATGCGGGAGGCCGCGCGCGTGCTTGACGAGCTGGGCGTCGGCTACGAGATGGAGGTCGTCTCGGCGCATCGCACCCCGGATCGGATGTTCGAGTACGCGGCCGGCGCGGAGGCGCGCGGGCTGCAGGTCCTCATCGCGGGCGCCGGCGGCGCGGCCCACCTGCCGGGCATGACGGCGGCGAAGACGGTGTTGCCGGTCATCGGCGTGCCGGTGCAGTCCGCCGCGCTGCACGGGCTGGACTCGCTGCTCTCCATCGTGCAGATGCCGCGCGGCGTGCCGGTCGCCACGGTCGCCATCGGCAAGGCGGGTGCGGCGAACGCGGGCCTGCTGGCGGCGCGCATCCTGGGCGCGTCCGACGCGGCGCTGCGCGAGCGGCTGCACGCCTACCGGGAGCGTCTGGCGCGCGAGGCGCTGCAGGAGCCGGACGCCGAGCGCGCCGCGCCATGAGCGAGGTGCTGCTGCCGGGCGCGCGCATCGGCATCCTGGGCGGCGGCCAGCTCGGGCGCATGCTCGCGCTGGCGGCGCGGCGTCTGGGCTACCGCACCCTGGTGCTGGACCCCGACCCCGGCGGCCCCGCCGCGCAGGTCGCCGACGGCTGCCTCGCCGCCGCGCTCGACGATGCGGACGCGGTGCGCGAGCTGGCGCGTGCCTGCGACGTGCTCACGCTGGAGTGGGAGAACGCCGACGCCGCCGCGCTGCGGGAGGTGGAGGCGACCGCGCCGGTACGGCCCGGGCCGCACGTGCTGGAGGTCGCGCAGCACCGCCTGCGAGAGAAGGACGCGGCGCGACGCCTCGGGCTCCCTACCGCCGAGTATCGGCCGGTGCGCAACCGCGCTGAACTGGACGCCGCGCTGGCGGCGCTCGGCTGCCCGGCGGTGCTGAAGACCTGCCAGGGCGGCTACGACGGCCGCGGCCAGGTCGTCATCCAGCACCCGGCCGGCGCCGGCGCCGCGCTGGCCGCGCTCGGCGGCGAGGGCGCCGACCTGATCCTGGAGGCGTGGGTGCGCTTCCGCCTGGAGGCTTCGGTGGTGGTGGCGCGCAGCGTGAGCGGCGAGATCGCCTGCTTCCCCGTCGGTGAGAATACACACCGCGGCGGCATCCTGGAGAGCACGCAGGTGCCGGCGCGGCTGCCGGCGCCGGTGGCGCGCGAGGCGCAGCGCATCGGGGAGGCGCTGGCGGAGGGGCTGCAGGTGGTGGGGCTGCTGGCGGTGGAGCTGTTCGTGGAGGAGGACGGCGGGCTGCGCGTCAACGAGATCGCGCCGCGGCCGCACAACTCCGGGCACTACACCTGGGAGGCGTGCGTCGTCTCGCAGTTCGAGCAGCACCTGCGCGCCGTCTGCGGGCTGCCGCTGGGCTCCCCGGAGCTGCTGCGGCCCGCCGCGATGGTCAACCTGCTCGGCGAGCACCTGGGCGCGGGCGGGGCGGCGCCGTGCTGGGCGGGCGCCTTCGCCGACCCCACCGTCGCGCTGCACCTCTACGGCAAGCGTGAGGCGCGGGTGGGGCGGAAGATGGGGCACCTGACCGCCCTGGCGGACAGCGCGGAGCAGGCGCTCGCGCGGGCGCTGGACGCCCGCCGCCGGCTCGGCGGCGCCGCGTAACCGCTGCGGCCGGACAGGGTACGGCGCTTGCACGCTCGCTGCCGTGCGGAGGCTCGCCAACCGCGGCCGACCGCGTCCTTTCCCCACCTCCGCGCGTGCCGGCGAGCCCCGGAACTTCCGTCTCCGCTCGCGGTACGCACTGGCAGTCGCCCGCTCGCCGAGGTCGAGCGGGGCCGTGTTCCCGACGCGACGTCCCTCCGTCCCCTGCCGGTAGCTGCCGGTGCCGCACTGCAGACACCTGTAGCCTGCCACGCATCACCCGCGCGCACGCGGCGCCGGCACCCGAGCCGGCATGCCGTTACGCTGCAACGGGTTAATCATTCGCACACACCTGGCCCGGCGCTTGCGCTCGGGTTGGACGGAGATTGGACGAAGGAGGTCCCCGTGATCCTGCACTGTACGTACGAAGAGCTTCAGGCTCTGACGGCCGGCGCGGAGTACGTCATCTCGGGCAGCGAGGCGAGTGGCCGCGGCTGCGCGGTGGCGGCGCCGCCGGAGGTCACCGCGCAGTTGGAGCTGCTGCTGCCGCGCCTGAAGGGGGATCTCAGCATCGGCACGTACGCCGAGCTGCGCCGCGTGCGCGGCGCCGTGGACCTGATCCTGGAGACGCTGCGCAGCCGCCTTGAGGGCGAGGTCGTGGAGCACCACCCGGCGCACGAGGAGGCGGTGGAGCTGTACTTCGCCTACGCGCACGTGCTGCGCGTGCGCGACAGGCTGGAGCGCATGTCCACCGAAATGCGCGCCATGATCGAGGTGATGACCGGCCACGCCCCCACCGCACACGCCGCGGAGTCGATCAGCTTTCCGGATTAGGATTCGGGATTCAGGATTCGGGATTCAGGGAAACGTCAACGACAACCACGCCCCGCCGCCGGCTCCACTGCTGGCGACGGGGCGTGGTTGCAGTTCCCCTGAATCCCGAATCCTGAATCCCGAATCCTACAGGATGTACCGCCTCAGGTCCTCGTCTTCCACGACGGCTTTGAGGCGGTCGTGTACGGTGGCGGCGTCGATGGTGACCTGGCGCTCGGCCGTGTCGGGCAGGTCGAAGAGCAGGTCGTCGAGCAGGTTGGTGAGCACCGTGTGCAGCCGGCGGGCGCCGATGTTCTCCATGCGGTCGTTGACGGAGGCCGCCGTGCGGGCGATCGCCGCCACGCCGTCCTGCGTGAACTCCAGCGTGGCGCCCTCGGCGGCGACCAGCGCCTGGTACTGCCGCAGCAGCGCGTTCTTCGGCTCGGTGAGGATGCGCACGAAGTCGGCCTCGGTCAGGCTCTTCAGCTCCACGCGGATCGGGAAGCGGCCCTGCAGCTCGGGGATCAGGTCGCTCGGCTTGGCGACGTGGAAGGCGCCGGCCGCGATGAAGAGCATGTGGTCGGTGTGCACGATGCCGTACTTCGTCTGCACCGTGGAGCCCTCGACGATGGGCAGCAGGTCGCGCTGCACGCCGCCGCGCGAGACGTCGGGGCCCATGGCGCCCTCGCCGCCGGCGATCTTGTCGATCTCGTCCAGGAAGACGATGCCCATCTGCTCGGCGCGGTCGAGCGCGTCGTCGACGACCTCGTCCATGTTGATGAGCTTGTCCAGCTCGTCCTGCAGCAGGATGCGGCGCGCCTCGGCGACCGTCACCTGACGGCGCTTGGTGCGCTTGGGCATCATGTCCTGCAGCATCTCCATGAGGTTGAAGTCCATACCCTCGCCGCCGCCCAGCGGGATCATCATGTTCTCCAGCGGCGCGGACTGCTGCACCTCCACCTCCACCTCGCGCTCCTCCAGCTTGTGGTCGCGCAGGAGCTGGCGGAACTTCTCGCGCGTGCGCTCGCGGCGCTCCTTCAGCCGCTGCGCCTCGGCCTCGTCGGCGGGGCTCGCGGGCTCCTCGTGCCGCTCCTGCACGCCGCCCGCGGAGGAGACGATGAACGCGCGCGCCGCCGCGGCCCGTGCGTCGGCGCCGCCGGCCGGCTCCACGGGCGGGATGAGCAGGTCCAGCAGTCGCTCCTCCACGCGCTGCTCGGCCTGCTCCTGCACCTCGTCCTCGCGCTCGCCGCGCACCAGGTTCACCGCGACCTCCACCAGGTCGCGCACCATCGACTCCACGTCGCGCCCGACGTAGCCGACCTCGGTGAACTTGCTGGCCTCCACCTTCACGAACGGCGCGCCCGCGAGGCGCGCCAGCCGCCGCGCGATCTCCGTCTTGCCCACGCCGGTGGGGCCGATCATGATGATGTTGTTGGGCACGATCTCCTCGCGCAGCTCCTCGGCGACGCGCTGGCGTCGCCAGCGGTTGCGCAGCGCGATGGCGACCGCCTTCTTCGCCGCCTCCTGCCCGACGATGTACTTGTCCAGCTCGGCGACGATCTGGCGCGGCGTCAGCTCGTCGAGCCAGGGCAGCCCCTCGTCGCGACCGTCCTCGCTCGCGGCGGCGGTCGGCTCGGCGTCCTGCGGGTGGTCGGGCATCAGTCCAGCTCCAGCACGGTGATGTTCTGGTTCGTGTAGATGCAGATCTCGCCGGCGATCTCCAGGCCGCGGCGCACGATGTCGGCGGCGCCCAGCGGCGAGTGCTCTTTCAGCGCGCGCGCCGCCGCCAGCGCGTAGCTGCCGCCGGAGCCGATGGCGACGATCTCGTCGTCGGGCTGGATGACGTCGCCGTTGCCGGAGATCAGGTACATCGTCTCACGGTCGGCCACGGCGAGCAGCGCCTCCAGGCGGCGCAGGTAGCGGTCCGAGCGCCACTCCTTGGCCAGCTCGACGGCGGCGCGCGAGAGGTTGCCCGGGTAGCGCTCCAGCTTCTCCTCGAACTTCTCGAAGAGCGTGAACGCGTCCGCCACGGAGCCGGCGAAGCCGGCGAGCACGCGGCCGTCGCGCAGCTTGCGCACCTTCTGCGCCGTGGACTTCATCACCGTCTCGCCGAGCGTCACCTGCCCGTCGCCGCCCAGCGCGGTCTTGCCGTCGCGCCGCACGGCGAGGATGGTGGTGGCGTGGAACTGGAGGATCTCTGCCATTCGTATGGCCTTTCGCTTGTGGCTGCCAGCTACCGGCTGCCGGCTGCCAGCTCCCAACAACTCACGGGGTTTGCTGGCAGCCGGTAGCTGGCAGCGTTCAGGCCCTCGGGTGCGCCTGCCGATAGACCTTCAGCAGCCGCTCGCGCGAGGTGTGCGTGTAGATCTGCGTGGTGCTGAGGCTGGCGTGGCCGAGCAGCTCCTTGACCGCCATCAGGTCCGCGCCGCCGTCCACCAGGTGGGTGGCGAAGGTGTGCCGCAGCGAGTGAGTCGAGAGGCCGGCGCCCTCGGCCACCTGCTCCAGCAGCCCGGTCACCACGTTCTGCACCTGCCGCGCCGAGAGGCGGCGGCCGGCCTCGCTGAGGAAGACGGCCCGGCGGTCGCCGCGCGCGCTGGCGGCCAGCAGCTCGTCGCGGCGCAGCTCGTAGGTACGCAGTACGCCGACGGCCGGGCGGCCGAGCGGAACGATGCGTTCCTTGCGCCCCTTGCCCAGCACGCGCACGCGCTCGGAGACCAGGTCGACGTCCGAGCGGTTGAGGCCCTGCAGCTCGGAGAGGCGCAGCCCGGCGGAGTAGAAGAGCTCCACGATCGCCTGGTTGCGCACCGGCACGAAGCCGCCGTCGAGCGCGCGCGCCTCGGCCAGCCGCAGCACCGCCTCCATCTGGTCCGGGCGCAGGAAGCCGGGCAGCGCGCGCTCCTTCTTCGGCGAGCGCACGGCGCGCGCGGGGTTGGCGTCCAGCAGCTCCTCGACGTGCAGGAACCGGAAGAAGCTGCGCACCGCCGAGAGCTTGCGCGCGATGCTGCGCGCCGCCAGCCGCCGGCGCGAGCGGCAGTCGCCCATGAAGGAGCGGATCGCCAGCCGGTCCACGCCGCGCCACGCCCAGGCTGGATCGCCGAAGTAGGCGCCGAGGAACTGCTCGAACTCGTGCAGGTCCGCGCGGTAGGCGGCCAGCGTGCGCGGCGAGAGCTGGCGCTCGTGCTCGACGTGGCGCAGGAAGCCCTCCAGCTCGGCGAGCCGTAGCGCCTGCGCCGCGCCGGCGTCCGGCGGTTCGCTCACGTCACGGCCTCCTCGACCTCGGCCGCCGCCGCCGCCACGCCCTCGCGGCGCATCCACTCCGCGAAGTCCGCCTGTGCGCGCTGCACCAGCAGCTCGCGCTTGCGCGCCTTGTCGCGCACCTCCTGCTCCAGCGGCGGCAGCAGCCCGAAGTTGGAGTTCATCGGCTGGAAGTGCGCGGCGTCCGCCTCGCGCAGGTAGGCCATCAGCCCGCCGAGCATGCTGGTCGGCGGCGGCAGCGTCGGCTCCAGCCCGCGCACCAGCCGATCCAGGTTGACGGCCGCGAGGATGCCCGTCGCGGTGGACTCGGTGTAGCCCTCCACCCCGGTGAGCTGCCCGGCGAAGAGCAGGTCCCGCCGCTCCTGGAGCGAGCCGTGCGCGCGGAGCCGCGCCGGGAAGTTGAGGTAGGTGTTGCGGTGGATCGAGCCCCAGCGCAGGAACTCGGCGTGCTCGAAGCCCGGGATCAGGCGGAAGATGCGCCGCTGCTCCGGGATCTTCAGCCGCGTCTGGAAGCCGACCAGGTTCCACATCTGCCCCGCGCGGTCCTCGCGCCGCAATTGCACGACGGCGTGCGCGCGGCGGCCGTCCCACTGCGGCACCGGCAGCCCCACCGGCTTCATCGGCCCGAAGCGCAGCGTGTCGGCGCCGCGGCCGGCCATCACCTCGATCGGCAGGCAGCCCTCGAAGTAGGGCACGTTTTCCCAGTCGTGGCCCGCGTAACCCTCGCCGCCGCGCAGCGCCTCGATGAACGCCTCGTACTGCGCGCGCGTCATCGGCGCGTTGAGGTAGTCGTCGCCCTCGCCCTTGCCCCAGCGGCTGGCGGCGAAGATCACCTGGTGGTCGAGCGAGTCGTGGGCGACGACGGGCGCGATGGCGTCGAAGAAAGCGAGCCCCTCGTCGCCGAGCGCGCGGCGGACGGCCTGCGAGAGCGCGTCGGAGGTGAGCGGCCCGGTGGCGATGATCGTCGGCCCGGCGGGCAGTTCGGCGACCTCCTCGCGCCGCACGCGGATGCGCGGGTGCGAGGTGACGGCGGCAGTCATGCGTGCGGAGAACTCCTCGCGGTCCACGGTCAGCGCGGTGCCGCCGGGGATGCGCGCCTGCTGCGCCACGCGCAGCAGCAGCGAGCCGAGCGCGCGCATCTCGCTCTTGAGCAGGCCGTGCGCGTTCTGCAGCTCCTCGCTCTTGAACGAGTTGGTGCAGACGACCTCGGCGAGCTTGTCGGTGCGGTGCGCGGGCGTGCCGCGCACCGGCCGCATCTCGTAGAGCGTGACCCGGTGCCCGCGCTGCGCGAGCTGGAACGCGGCCTCGCTGCCCGCGAGCCCGCCGCCGACCACGGTTACTTCTGCCATCCGCTCCTGTAGCTCCGAGTTCCCATCCCGCTTCGCCGGGGCCGCCGGGGGCATGAAGCGCCCACCCAGGCCGCCGGGCGTATAAAACGCCCGGCAGGCAACCCCTCGCCCTCGCGGGCGAACTGCACTGCGCCCCTGCAGCGGTGTTCCGCCCGGCAGGGCGGGCAGTGCTCTGCCGGGGGCTTCATGCCCCCGGCAGCCGCGGCTTCAGCCGCCCGGCTTCTTGCCGCCGCGCTTGGCGCCCGCCGCGGCGGGCTTCTTCGCCGCAGCCTTCTTCGCCGGTGCTTTCCCGGCGGTCTTCGCCGGGGTCCTGCCGCCGGCAGCGGGCTTCGGCTTCGCCGCCGCGCCCCTGCCCCGCCCCGCCGCGCCACGCGCCGCGCGCGCCTTGCCGCTGCCCGCCTGCTCGGTCTTCGCCGCCAGCAGCTCCAGCGCGCGCTCCAGCGAGATCGCCTCGGCGCTTACCCCGCGCGGCAGCGTCGCGTTCACGGCGCCGTGTTTGACGTACGGGCCGTAGCGCCCCTCGAAGACCGCGACCGGCTCGCCGTCCACGGGGTGCGCGCCGAGCGTGCGCAGCGGTTCCACGCCGGCGCGCTGCCGCGTGCGGCCAGCCTTCGGCTGCGCCAGCAGCTCCAGCGCGCGCGGCAGCGTGATGCGGTAGACGTCGTCCTCCGGCCCCAGCGAGCGGAACTCGCCGGCGTGCACCACGTACGGCCCGAAGCGCCCGACGTTGGCCTGCACCTCCTCGCCCGTCTCCGGGTTCGGACCCAGCGTGCGCGGCAGCGACAGCCAGCGCAACGCCTGCGCCAGCGTCACGCTCTCCGGCTTCACGCCCTTGGGCAGCGAGGCGCGCTTCGGTTTCTTGTTCTCCTCCGTCGCCGCGCCCAATTGCACGTAGGGCCCGAAGCGGCCCTGCAGCAGCAGGACGGCCTGCCCGGTCTGCGGGTCGGTGCCCAGGCTCTGCGGGCCCTCGGCCTTGGCGCGCACCAGCGCCTCCACCTCGGTGGCGCTCAGCTCGCCCGGCAGCGCGTCCTTGGGCAGCGAGGCGGTGAGCGTCTCGCCGTCGCGCTCGACCTCCACGAACGGGCCGAAGCGGCCGATGCGCACTCGGCCGGGCAGGTCCTGCAGCCGGATGGTCGACGCCTCGCGCGGGTCGATCTCCGCCTCGCCCTCGCGCACCTTCTCCTCCAGCCCGCTGGGCCCGTCGTAGAAGGCATGCAGGTAGGGCAGCCACTCGGCCTCGCCCTCGGCGATGGCGTCGAGCTGCTCCTCCATCTCGGCGGTGAAGCGCGTGTCGACCAGCGAGGCGAAGTGCTTCTCCAGCAGCTCGGTGACGGCGAACGCGGTGAAGGTGGGCACGAGCTGGTTGGTGACGCGCGTGGCGTAGCCGCGGTCCAGGATGGTGCCGATGATGCTGGCGTAGGTGCTCGGCCGGCCGATGCCCTCGCTCTCCAGCGTGCGCACCAGCGAGGCGTCGGTGTAGCGCGCCGGCGGCTGCGTCTGGTGGCCGAGCGCCTCCAGCTCGTGCAACGTCAGGCGGTCGCCGCGCGCCAGGTGCGGCAGCGGCTCCTCACGGTCTTCCAGCGCGGCGTCCGGGTCGTCGGAGCCCTCGACGTAGGCGCGGAAGAAGCCGGGGAAGTCGATGCGGCGGCCGGAGGCGCGGAAGAGCGCGTCGTCGGCCGCGATCAGCGCGCTGAGCTGCGTGATGCGCGCGTCGGCCATCTGGCTGGCGACGGTGCGCTTCCAGATCAGGTCGTAGAGGTCCTTCTCGCGGCCAGCGAGGTTCAGCTCGGCGGCGGTCTTCATCTCGGTACCCGCCGGGCGGATCGCCTCGTGCGCCTCCTGCGCACCCTTGCTCTGGGTGGTGAACTGACGCGGCTGCGGCGAGAGGTACTCCCGCCCGTAGCGCAGCTCGATGCGCTGCCGCGCCGCCCGGATCGCCTGCTCCGAGAGGTGCACGCTGTCGGTGCGCATGTAGGTGATGTAGCCCTGCTCGTACAGCCGCTGCGCGACCTGCATGGTGTCGCGCGCCGAGAGCCGCAGCTTGCGGTTGGCCTCCTGCTGCAGCGTGCTGGTGGTGAACGGCGGGTAGGGCCGGCGCACGGCGGGCTTCTCCTCCGTCTCGCGCACCGTCCACTCCACGGCGAGCAGCCGCTCGCGCAGCGCGTTCGCCTGCGCCTCGTCCAGCAGCAGCACGGCGCGCTCGTCCTTCAGGCGGCCGGTGCTCTCGTCGAAGTCCTTGCCGGTCGACACCCGCTGGCCGGCAACGGAGACCAGGGCAGCGCCGAAGCGCGCGGCCTGCTTCTGCAGCGTGGCCTTCAGGTCCCAGTAGGTGCCGGAGCGGAAGGCGCGGCGCTCGCGCTCGCGGTCCACCAGCAGCTTGACCGCCACCGACTGCACGCGCCCGGCCGAGAGCCCGGAGGCGATCTTCTTCCACAGCAGCGGGCTCACCGTGTAGCCGACCAGGCGGTCGAGGATGCGGCGCGTCTCCTGGGCGCGCACGAGCGCGTCGTCGATGTCGCGCGGGCGCTGCAGCGCGGCGCGGATCGCCTCGGGCGTGATCTCGTGGAAGACGATGCGCGAGACCGGCACCTTCGGCCTCAGCACCTGCACCAGGTGCCAGCCGATGCTCTCGCCCTCGCGGTCCTCGTCGGTGGCGACCACCAGCTCGTCGGCGTCCTTGAGCAGCGTCTTCAGCTCGCCGATGACCTTCTTCTTGGCGGCGGGCGTCACGTAGAGCGGCTCGAAGTCGCGCCGCACGTTGACGCCGAGCCGCGCCCAGTCTTCGCCCTTCAGGCTCGGCGGGATCTCGCTGGCCGACTCGGGCAGGTCGCGCACGTGACCCATCGAGGCCGCCACGCGGTAGCCGCGGGGAAGGAAGCTGCGGATGGTGCGCGCCTTGGTGGGCGACTCCACCACGACGAGTCGGGTCTTGGTCTCAGCGGGCATTCGTCTCCGGGTTGTCCTGCTCGCAGCCGTGCCGTGCGGAGCGCAGGTGCTGCTGGATGCGCGCCGCCAGCTCGGCGACGCTGCGGCCCTCGGTGTCGAGCGTCAGGTCGGCGGCGCGGTAGAGCGGCTCGCGCGCCTGCAGGATCTCTCGCAGCGTGGTCAGCGGCTCCGGGCCGGCGAGCAGCGGGCGGCGTTCGTGGGGCGCGGCGTCGAGCCGGGCGAGCAGCGTCTCGGGCGCGGCGGTCAGCCACACGACCAGCGCGCCCTCGCGCACCTGCGGCAGCAGCGCCGGGTTGGTGACCCAGCCGCCGCCCGGCGAGAGCACCAGCCGCGAGGCGCCGGCCAGCTCGCCGGTCAGCTCCGCCTCCAGCCGGCGGAAGACCTCCGCGCCGTGCCGCTGGAAGACCTCGGCGACGCTGAGGCCGAGCCTCTGCTCGATCTCGCGGTCCAGGTCCACGTGCTGCCAGCCGAGCCGCCGGGCGAGCTCGGCGCCGACACTGCTCTTGCCCACGCCCATCCCGCCCAGCAGCACCACGCGCCGCAGCTCAGGCACCGGCCCCCTCGCGGTAGGCGGGCTCGCGCAGTTGCCGCAGGTAGCCGTCGAGGTTGCGCCGCAGCTCGCGCAGGCTGTCGCCGCCGAACTTCTCCAGCACGGCGTCGGCGAGCACCAGCGCGACCATCGCCTCGCCCACCACGGCGGCCGCCGGCACGGCGCAGACGTCGGAGCGCTCGCGCACCGCGGCGGCGGGCTCGCCGCTGCGCAGGTCCACCGTGGGGAGCGGGCGCATCAGCGTGGAGATCGGCTTCATCGCGGCGCGCAGCACCAGTGGCTCGCCGTTGCTGATGCCGCCTTTCAGCCCGCCCGCGTGGTTGCCCGCGCGGCGGAAGCCGCCGGCGCGCTCGGCCTCGGGCGCCGCCTCGATGGCGTCGTGCACCTGCGAGCCGGGCCGCGCCGCGGCGGCGAAGCCCAGCCCGACCTCCACGCCCTTGATCGCCGGGATCGACATCAGCGCCGCGGCCAGCCGCGCGTCCAGCTTGCGCTCCCAGGAGACGTGCGAGCCGAGCCCGACGGGCAGGCCGCGCGCGACCACCTCGAAGACACCGCCGAGCGTGTCGCCCTCGCGCCTGGCGGCATCGATCGCCTCGATCATGCGCCCCTCCGCGGCCTCGTCCAGGCAGCGCACCGGCGAGGCGTCGGCCGTGGCGTTCAGCTCGGCGGGCAGCTCGGGCGGCGCCTCCGCCGCGATGCCGCCGATGGCCACGACGTGGCTGCCGATGCTGACGCCCAGCTCCTGCAGCAGCCGCCTGGCGACGGCGCCGGCGGCGACGCGCATCGTCGTCTCGCGTGCGCTGGCGCGCTCCAGCACGTCGCGCGCGTCGCGGCGGTCGTACTTCAGCAGCCCGGCCAGGTCCGCGTGGCCGGGGCGCGGCTGCAGCACGCGGCGCGCGTCGTCGTCGGAGAGCGGCTGCGGCGGCGCGGCGGCGGCCATCGCCACCGTCCAGTTCTCCCAGTCGCGGTTGCGCACCAGCAGCGCGAGCGGCGAGCCGAGCGTCTCGCCGTGGCGCACGCCGGAGAGGATCTCGGCACGGTCGCGCTCGATGCGCATGCGCCCGCCGCGGCCGTAGCCGCCCTGCCGCCGCTGCAGCTCGGCGTCGAGCAGCTCGACGCCGAGCTGCAGCCCCGCGGGCACGCCCTCGACGAGGGCGACGAGCGCCGGGCCGTGCGATTCGCCGGCCGTGCTGAAGCGGAGACGGGTCGGGGTCATGGCTGCAGAATAAAACACCGGGGGCCTGGCCAGCGCCAGGCCCCCGGCTGTGAGCACCGACCGCCGCCGCTCAGCGGCAGGGGCCCAGCAGGTCGTCGTGCGTGAGCACGAGCTCGCTGACGCCCGAGGCGGTGAGCGCGTACACGCGCAGCGCCAGGTCGGGGGGGTCGTCCTCCGCGGGCAGCACCGCGCGGATGGCGCCCGTGATCGGCTCGCGCACGAAGACGCGGCGGATCTGGCAGAAGTTGTAGGTGTCGACGATGTCCACGTACGGCCCGCCCACGGCCTCGCTGCCGGAGATGAAGCCGTAGCGCGCGATCTCCGTCGGGTAGGCGAACTGGTCCGGGTGCAGCGCCACGCCGCCGCTCGGCGCGCCCGTCTGCACCACGCCCTGCAGACGCAGGTCGGGCGTGAAGAAGTACGCCTCGCGTCCGCGCGCCACGCCCAGCGAGCCGTCGAAGTTCAGCCCTAGCCCAATGACGCGCTCCGCGGTGTTGCCGACGATGTCCACGATCTCGCCGGCCTTGACCAGCGTGCCGTCGGGGTCGGCGAAGACGACGACGCGCGCGTTGTCCTTGGCGCCCTCGCCGAAGGCGATCGTCGAGTGGTCGCCGCTGACGGCGACGAAGGTCGTGTCGGTCAGCCCCAGCTCGGCGATGTCGAGGCCGAAGCGGAACTCGGTGTCGTAGCCCGCGTCCTCCAGCTCCACCTGCACGCTGTCGATGGTGCCGGTCACGCAGACCTGCGGCAACTCCCGGTCCAGCTCGGGATCGCGGCTGCGCGGCCGCGGGCAGACCATCAGCAGGTTGTACGGCTGGCTCAGCACCAGGAAGGCGCTGTCCGCGTTCAGGATGAGCAGCTTGTTGGCGACGCGCTTCTCCAGGTAGTCGGTGACGATCTCCAGCCGGTCCTCGGCGCTGCGGTAGACGCGGATGGTGCCGGGCGTGGCCGCCGCGGTGGGGCGCGTCGAGTAGAAGACGTTCTGGTTCTGGCTGACGCCGACGAACTGCGGCCGGTCGCTGAAGTCGTGGCGCGTCACGGTGGACGGCACCCGCTCCTGGCGCTTCCGTTCCACGAGGCTGTCGCCGACCAGCACCGTGTCGGTGACCTCCTGCACGCTCCAGGCGACGTCGTAGACCTTCTGGTTCGGCGTCTGGATGCGGCGCGCCTCGCGCGCGCTGAAGAGGTCGACGACGGAGAGGTTGGTGCCGCCGCTGTTGGCGACGTACAGCTCGTCGCGCGCCGGGCTCAGCGCCAGGCCCCAGGGCTGCGAGCCGACGAGCACCGTGCTCTCGAACGTCGCGCCGCCGACCTGCAGCACGTCCAGCCGGTTGCGCGAGTAGTTGGAGACGAAGACGCGGCTGCCATCGGAGACCAGGTCCACCAGCACGTCGGCGGGGTGGGTCTTGCGGATCGTCTGCCCGCGGGTGAGCAGCACCTCGCTGCGCGCACCGCTGACGCCGGCGATGCGCCCGCCGTTCTCCGCCGTGCGGCAGGGCAGCGACTGCGGCGCGCCGGGCGTGACCGCCGCCGCGCAGTTGCCGGCGGTGTCGACGGCGAAGGCGGTCACCTCCACGCTGAGCGTGGCCGTGTCCTGCGCGAGCAGCCGGCTGCGCAGCTCCTCGGAGGTCAGCTCGGGCAGCGGGAAGCGCAGCGTGCCCGCGGCGGCCTCCAGGGAGTCGGCGAGCAGCGCGACGCTCTCCGTCGGGGTGACGCCGCGGTAGCTGACCTGCACGGTGGCGCCGACGTGGCGCACCCGCGTGTTGTCGGTAGCGGAGAGCGTGACGACGAGTGTGTCCGTCAGGTCCACGCGCGCGCGCAGGCTGCTGGCGAAGCGGATCTGCGGCAGCACGCGGTCGCCGGTGGCGGGCAGCACGCGCAGCGAGACGGTCGTCGAGGTCGCCGAGTCGCCGAGCGCGGTGTAGCCGGTGACGCTGAGGTGCAGCGAGTCGGCGGCGGGCAGCAGCGGCAGGCTGAGCGTGAAGGCGGTGTCGACCGCGCTCTGCAGGGTGGTCACCAGCGTGTCGGCGCGCTCCAGCGCGCCGCGGCTGCGCAGCACCAGCGAGGCGACGCGGTCGTTGGCGACGTTCGCGCTGACGCGCACCCGCACCTGCGTGCCGGCGGTGACCAGCCCGCCGGCCGCCGGCTCGCGGATGGCCACGCGCGGCCCGCCGATGGAGACCTGGAACGTCTGCGTGGCGCGGTTGCCCGAGGCGTCGCGCACCACCGCCTCCAGGAAGACCGGGCTCTCGGCGAGCGTATCCGCCGCGGGCAGCAGGTAGCGCTCGACGGTCGCGCTCTTCGAGCCGCCCTCGAAGACCACCAGCTTGCGCGCGAAGCGCTCCACGCGCACCTGCGTGCCCAGTGCGGCGCTGCCGCGCAGCGCGTAGCCGCCCAGCTCCACGCTGGCGAGCGCGTGGTTGTCGGCCGCGCTGACCTGCACGTACACCGAGTCGCCGAGCGCCACGCGCTGCGGCGAGGCGGGTCGCAGGAAGACGACCGTCGGCGCCGTGGTGTCCGCGACGCTGAGGCGCAGCGTGTCCGAGACCGTGACGGCGCCGCCGCGCGGGCGCACCGTCGCCACCACGGCGAGCGGGCCGCTGGCGCTCAGCGGCAGCGCCAGGCGCAGTTCGCTGAGCGCCGCCTTGCCGCTGAGCCGGGTGCGGAAGACCTCGTTCACCGCGCCGCTGAGCTGCACGACGAGCGAGTCCAGCCCGTTCGTCGAGTCCACCGCCGCGATACGCAGCCGCAGCGAGTCGCCGGCGACGATGGCCGTGCCCGCGCCGGGCGAGACGATCTGCACCGACGGCGGACGCGGCTCGCCCTCGCCGCCCGGCTGGGTCGGGAACAGGTTGTCGCCCTCGCAGGCGGCGAGGGCCACGACGGCGGCCACGACGCCGCCCAGCAGGCGGGTGGCACGGCTGCGGAGCAGGCGCTCCAGGGGACGGCTACGCATAGCGGCGGCTTCGGGATGGGGTTACGCGCGCTCGTTGACGATGTGCGGCGTCACCATGATCAGCAGGTCCTGCTTGCGCTCTTCCTTGGTGTCCTGCCGGAAGAGCACGCCCACCACGGGCAGGCTCATCAGGAACGGGATGCCCACGCGGCGGCGGGTGACGCGCGTGACGGTCAGGCCGCCGATCACCGCCGTCTCGCCGTCGTTGACCAGCAGGCGGGTGGCGCTCTCCTGCGTCTGGAACTGCACGCCGAACTCGCCGGCCGCCGGCTGCGCGGAGGAGTTCTCGGCGCGCAACTGCAGCAGCACGCGGCGGTCGCCGGTGATGTGCGGCGTCACCGTCAGCTTGATGCCGGTCTCCACCAGCTCGGCGGTCGCGCGCGGGATCTGCACGCCGCCGCCGGTGCCGCCGGTGGCGCCGGCGCCGCCGCCCAGGTCGATGACGCGAATCGGCGTGCGCTCGCCGACCAGGATGTAGGCCTCGCGGTTGTCCAGCGTGGTGATCAGCGGTGCGGCCTGTACGTTGGCCAGCTCCGCGCTCTGCAGCGCGTCGATGAAGCTGATCAGGGTGTAGCGGCCGAGCACCAGCGACATCATCGTCTCCAGCGTCGCGCCGGTGATGCGGTTCTCGGCGTTGCCCAGCGCGGCGATGGAGTTGCCGCCCAGCCGCACCAGGTTGGTGCCGGTCGGCACCGCCTCGCGCGTGACCGGGTTGAAGCCCGGCGTGATGCGGTTGAGCTGGTTGCCGCGCGAGTCCTTCAGGTCGTAGCGGAAACCGAGCTGCTCGGCGTCGGTCTGGTTGATGAAGACCAGCTTCGCCTGGATGGTGACCTGCGGTGTGGGCACGTCGAGCTGGCTGACCAACTGCTGCACGGCGCTGACGACGCTCTCCACGTCGCTGACGACCAGCGTGTTGGTCGTCGGGTTGGCCACCACGCTGCCGCGCTCGGTCTTCAGCGGCTCCAGCGTGGCGACCAGCTCCTGGGCCGGCACGTAGTTGGCCCGGATCGTCCGCGTCAGCAGCGGCTCGCTCTCGGCGCGCGCCTTGAGCTTGTCCATCGCGTCGACCTGGATGATGCCGGTCGGCAGGTCGCGCGCGGCCAGGCCCTGGGCGCGCAGGATCGACTCCAGCGCCACGTCCCACGGCTGGTTGGTGATCTCGGCGGTGACCGTGCCGCTGACGCCGGCGCCAACGACGATGGAGCGGCCGGTGAACTCGGCGAAGCTCGCCAGCACGTCGCGGATGTCGGCCTCCTGGAAGCTGACGGTGATGCGGCGCGCGGCGCGCGGCTGCGGCTGCGTCGGCCGTGCCGCCGTGGCGCCCGCGGCCGGCGCGCCACCCACGCTGCTCCAGGGCGCGAAGGCGACGTCGCCGGTGCCCAGGCTGACGCGCACGCCCTCGGCGACGCGCTCGACGCGGTAGCGGCTGGCGCGCTCGAGGTCCACCACCACGCGCACCACGTCGGCGCCGTTCTGGCTGGTGCGCAGCGCGCGCACGCCGCCGCGGTTCACGCCGTCGAAGCGCTCGCTGGGCAGCGCGGAGCGCACGCCCACGAGGTCGACGACGATGCGCGCCGGCTCGGCGAGCGCGAAGTCGCTCCACTCCACCTGGCCGCCCTCGACCTGGATGATCAGCTCCGTCTGGCCGGCGCCGGGCTGCAGGCGCAGCGCCGTCACCCGGCCGGGCGCGCTGGCGTGCAGGGGCACCGCCGCGAGCAGGAGCAGCAGGCAGAGCGCGGCCAACCCGGGGGTCGGCGGTCGCTGACGAGCAGGAGGCATCATGTTCCCGTCCCTGGGTTGGGTTCCTTCTTGATTTCGACCACTTCGCGGCGCGCGACGCCGAATTCCTCCACCAGCAGATCCACGCGTCGCGGCTGGATCGCCGTCACCCGGATGCCGCCGACGCGCTGCCCCACGCGCACGCGGATGCGCCGCTCGCTGCCGAGCTCGGAGAAGACGGCGACCGAGAGCGCGGGATCGGCGTTGTAGAGGATGCCGCGCAGCACCAGGTTCTCGAAGCGCAGCCCCATCTCCGCGCTCCTGAGCAGCGAGCGGAAGGGGTCGGGCCGGCCGCGGCCGGGATAGCCGAAGACCTCGCGCCGGTACACCAGCGCGCTGTCCGCCGGCGACTGGGCGGCGGCGGGCGGCGGCGCGGCGGCGAACAGCGCCGCCGCGGCCAGCGCGAGCAGCAGGTGGCTACTCGACATGGGCGGTATCCTCCGCAGCCGGCTCCAGCGCCAGCGGTGGCAGCACGTAGGTCTCGATGCCGAACTTGGCCTCCAGTTGCGGCAGGTCGGAGCGCCGCGTGGAATCCGCATGCACGGTGAGGCTGAGGTTGAACGGCGTCACGATGCGCGGCAGCGAGGCGACGCGCGTGAGGAAGTCGCCGACGGCGTGGAAGGAGCCGAGCACGGCGAGGTCGTAGGTGCGCCGCGTGTAGAACCGCTCCTCCTGCGCGTCCACCGGCTGGATGAGCGCCAGGTCCACCCCGGTGCGCTGGGCCTCGGCGGCGATGGCGTCGAGCAGGTCCGGCAGCTCCTCGGCGGAGGGGATCAGCCCCTCGACGACCTTGAGCTGCTCGCGGTGCAGCCGCAACTGCGCCTCCGCCGCCTCCACGCCCTGCCCCTGCACCAGCGCGCGGGCGCGGCCGTTCTGCTCGTCCAGCGCGTCCACCCGCGCGCGCAGCGCGGCGACCTCGGCGGTGCGCGGCGTGTAGACGTAGCGGTAGCTGAGGAAGCCCAGCAGCGCCACCAGCAGCAGCCCGAGCAGCACTTTCTGCCGCTGTTGCGGGTCTTCGGGGAGCAGTCGCATGGTCAGCGCACCGTGAGCACGGGGATGGTCTCGATCAGGCTGCTGTCGGGCTGCTCGTAGCGCGCCTCCAGCGTGAAGCGCTGGAAGCTGCGGCCCTCCTCGCTGACCTGCTGGCTGGTCACCAGCACGACGTCACGGATGAACGGCGAGAGCTCCAGGTTCTTCATCAGCCGCGTCAGCGCCTGCGTGGAGCCGGCGGCGCCCTCCAGGCTGAACGCGGGCGGCGGCGCGGCGGCGGTGTCGGCGCCGGTCGTGTCGGCCGCCGGCCCCGGCGCCTCGCTCGAGGTCAACCGGGTCAGCCAGGTGTACTCGGGCACGGCGCGGCTGATCTCGTCGACCAGGTGCGGCCAGACGTAGCGTCGCCCGTCGACGCTCTGGATGACGCCGACACGCTGCACCACCGTGTCCTGCCGCGCGCGCAGGTTCTCGACGAGCGCGATGGTGGAGGCGAAGCGCGTGGAATCGTCCACCGCCTGCTCCAGGCGCGCCTCCAGCTCGGCGCGCGCGCTGCCGGTGCGCCAGAAGACGAACGCGGTGAAGAGCACCGTGAGCAGGCCGACGGCGCCCAGGCCGGCGAGCCACGGGTCGCCGCGGAACGCCGGCAGCTTGGGTAGGCCCGGCACGGTGCCGCGGCGGCGCGGTCGGCGCTTTTCGGCGCCGGAGAGCAGGTTGATCTCGATCACGGGAGTCCCGGTCGCTAAGCGGTGGTGCGCAGGGCCAGGCCCACCGGCAGCATCAGCATGGGCGCCAGCTCGTCGAGCGGGAAGAGCAGCGCGGCGTCGGGGCGGAGCTGGAGGCGCTGGAACGGGTTGGCGGTCTCGGTGCGCGCGTGCAGCCGCTCGCTCAGCGCGGCGGCCAGCCCCGGCAGCGCGGCGCAGCCGCCGCTGAGGTAGACACGCCCGATGCCGCTGCCCGCGTCGCCGAGCGAGAGGAAGGCGACCGCGCGTTCCACCCCCAGCGCCAGCTCCTCGCCGCCCTGCGTCAGCAGCGGCAGGAACTCGTCCTGGCGCTCGGAGCGGCCCTGGATCACCGCCTCGGCCTCCTCGGCCGTCAGGCCCTTCAGCCGCCGCAGGTTCTCGCGCAGCCGCCGCGCGCCGAAGGGGATGTCGCGCGTCAGCACCAGCGCGCCGTCCTGCACCACGTTCACCGTGGCGACCTCGTGGCCCACGTTGACCAGCGCGCTCACTCCCTGCATCGCCTCCGGGTAGTTGTACGCGAAGGCGTTCATCAGCGCGAAGGCGTCCACGTCCACGATGCTCGGCGTCAGCCCCGCCTCGCCCAGCAGCGCCAGCTTCTGGTCCACCACTTCGCGCTTGGCGGCCACCAGCAGCACCTGCATCTGCAGGCCGTCGGCGCCGGGGTCGAGGATCTGGAAGTCGAGCTGCACGTTGGCCATGTCGAAGGGCACGTACTGCTCGGCCTCCCAGCGGATGACCTCGCGCGCGTCCTCGGCCTTCATGCGGTCCATGGGGATGCGCTTGACGATGACGTCGCGCCCGCCCACCGCGCTGACCACGCGCGGCGCCTTCAGCCCCAGCTCGGTGAGCAGCGCGCGCACGGTGTCGACGACGAGCTGCGGGTCCATCACCTCGCCCTCGACGATGGCGTCCGGCGCCAGCGGCGTGTACGCCAGCTTCGCCACCACCGGCTCCGGCCCGCCGTGCTCCACCAGCGCGGCCTTCACGAAGCCGCTGCCGATGTCCAGCCCCAGCGTGCTGCTGTTCCTGCGTAGAAACGAGATCATGGCGCGTCGTGGCGTGCGGCGGGCGGGGTCGTCGAGCCGGCGGTCGGGTCGGGCGCGGCGGGGCGGCAAGAATACGGCGCGCCCGCGCGGCCGTCAATCATCTGTTCTAAGTATCGGCAGCTCATCGCACCAGCTCGAACCAGTTGAAGGTGCGCGCGCCGAACGTCTGCCGCGCGCTCTGCGATTGCTGCGTCTGCGCGGAGGTCACGGCGTCCGTGACGGCGCACTGGTTGTACTGCACCAGGTAGTTGCCGGTGAGGTCGTCCTCTTCTTCGTCGTCGTCGCGGTTGAGCGCGTCCAGCGTGATGTCCTTCAGCCCGATGAGCCCGCCCTGGATCTGCGCGTTGCCGTTGGCCTTCACGATGTCGCCCGCGACGATGACGATGCCGTTGAACTTGAAGCCGCCGTTGATGCGCAGGTCGCCCAGGATGATCAGGATGCCCTGCCCGTAGCCGTTGTTGAGCTGCACCTGGCTGCCCTCGCTGGCGATGGCGATGACCGGGTAGTAGTTGCGGTCGTCATCCGTGGCGCAGGCGCTGACCAGCTTGGCCGGGCAGCCCCAGTTGAGCGGGCTGCTGCGCCGGCGACGGAGCGAGTCGGTCGCGCTCGGGTCCTCTCCCGCCCAGGGCTGCGACGCGATGAGCGGCCGGCCGAACTTGATCTTCGCCTGCTGCGCCAGCTCCATCGGCGTCATGCCGCCGAGCAGGTGCGCCGCGAACTCGGCCTTCGTCAGCTGGGAGCGTTGCGTGCCGTTCTGCACGCCCTGCGCGAAGTTCTTGTCCCTCAGGTCGGTGCGGGTGAGGTCCGGGTTCTCGGCATCCCTCCGACCCACCTTGGTGTCGCTGGCGACCGTCATGTCCTTGACCACGCGGGTGCTGTCGCACTTGCTCGCGTCCTGCTTGCCGCTGACGAAGGCGCTGCCGCCGACGTCCACGTTGTCGGCGGCGATGGCGGCGGCCTCGTTCAGGTTGATCTGGATCGCGCGGAACTCGCGCGTCACGCGCAACTGCGCCGCGACGCTACGCCCGCGCCCGCTCTGCGGCTCGGCGACCAGCGAATACAGTTCGTCCACCTGGCTGTTGCCGCCGCCGGTGGGGACGATGCCACCACGCCACAGCCGCGCGACGGTGACGTTGAACGGCGTGCCGCCGACCTCGAAAGGACTGGTGCCGGGCACGAGCACACCGGTATCGGCGCTGATCTGCTCCTGGGCGCGCGCCGCGACGAAGCCTTCGAGCGCGGCGTCGGCGGCGTAGAGCGACTGCGTGGCGTCGCGCTGCGCGCTGCTGATCGCCAGCTCGGTGGAGGAGGTGAGCAGCGCGGTGGTGATGAGCACCGTGACCAGCACCAGGCCCAGCAGCGCGATGGGCAGCGCCACGCCGCGCCGCTCGCGCAGGCGCCGCGCGTGCGGAGCGAGCAGGGTTCTCGTCTTCATGGCCGGTTGCGCAGATGGAGGATGGTGGAGTCGCGCTCGACCTGGCGGCTGTCCACGCCCGCGCGCTCGCTCGCGGTGGTGACGTAGACGGCGATGCGCGCCACGCTCGGCAGCGCGGCCTCGGCGACACGCGCATCCTCGGCGCGTGCGCCGCCGAGGCTCGTCTGCCGGGTGAGCGTGGCGCCGCCCACGTCGTAGCCGAAGCGCAGGCTGTCCGCGGCGGGGATGGGGCCGGCGAGCGGCTGCTGGTTGAGCCGCTCGCCGACCTTACCCATCGAGCGGCGGATCCACAGGCCGGGCATCCCGCCGGCGGAGGACTCCGCGACGTCGTAGCGCACGCGCTCGTAGAGGACGGCGACGTCGCCAGCCTTGAGTTGGGCGGGCAAGCCGGCGGCGGTGAAGCGCACCGCGCGCCCGCCGCTCGCGCCGATGTCGCAGGCGCCGGCGCTCGGCGCCGCCCAACCGCTGGCCGGCGCACCCTTCCAGTAGACGACGCCGCCGTCGGTGTAGCGGAACTGCAGCCCGGCGCTGCTGAGCAGTTGCCCGGCCGCGCGCAGGCCGAGCGCGTCGTCGGAGAGCGCGGGAAAGATCACCACGACCTGGCCGCCGCTCGCCGGGCCGCAGACGACGCCCCAGGCGCGCGGCAGCAGGAACTCCAGCGAATGCTTCTGCGCGTCCAGCAGGCCGGCGGGATGCACGGCGCGCAGCTCGCCGGAGAGGATCTCCAGCGCGCCGCGCGCGTTCTGCTGCACTTCCTCGCGCGCGCTCTGCAGCGAGACGAAGCGGCCCTGCCCCTGGAAAAGCTGGAAGAGCACGCTCGCCAGGATACCGCTGATCACCAGCGCCACCAGCAGCTCGAGCAGCGTGAAGCCGGCGCGGGCGCGCGCCCGGCGGGCGGGCGCGTCAGGGGACGAAGACATCGGAGGACACGCTGAAGGGCTGCGGCGCGGCCTCGCGCGTGCCGCGCACCGGCCGCACCACGATGGTCACCGAGCGCCGCTTGCCCGCGGCGTCGAGCCGGCGGCGGATGGTGTCGCCGCGCGCGGTGTACTCGATCACGGCCTCGCCCGGTGTGGTCAGGAAGCCGGCGCGCACGCTGTCGAGCGAGAGCTCCATCCAGCGCGCGGCCGTGGCCGCGAACTCGGTGTTGCGCTCCGCGCTGGTCACCGCGCGCGCCGCGCCCACGCCGAGCGCCTGCAGCGAGAGCAGCCCAATGGCGAGGATGACCATCGCCACCAGCACTTCCAGCAGGGTGAAGCCGGCGGTCCCGCCGGCGCGGCCTCGTCTACGGCGCACGGTACGCACGTCCGGTTCGGGTGATGGTCAGGGTTTCGGTCCGCCCGTTCTGCACGGCGCGGATCTCCGGCGGGCCGGCAGTCAGCAGCCCGCGCGAGTCGAAGAGCAGTTCCGTATGGACCGGCACCAGCGCCACGCCCGGATACTCACCCCGGATCGCGACGGTGCGCACCGTCCGGTTCAAGCCGTTCGGGTCGACGACGATGTCGTACGTCTCCGCGGACAGCAGCTTCAGCCGCACCGGCCGGCCGTAGCGCGTCGCCAGCGTACGCGCATAGGCCACGTCCGACACCAGCCGCTCGAGCGCGCCGTCGACGTGCGAGACGCGGATCACGCCGCGCATCGAGGGCGCTGCAATGCCGGCCATGACGAGCAACATCGCGAGCACGGCGAGCAGCTCGATCAGGCTGGACCCGGCCGTGCGCCGGGAGCGGGAGAGAGAGGGCAGGTCCATACGGCGAGGCCGTAGGAAAGACGCGTACCGCCGGGAGTATCGAGGAAATCCGCGCCTTCTTGCGCTCCAGCGGCCCCGCAGGCGGGAAAACAGTGCCTGCCCGACGAAGAGATTGCCGTACGCGCGCCGCTCGGCAGCGCCGCTCAGTAGCGCCGTACCACGCGCCCGAGCTGCGAGACGCGCAGCGAGTCCGCCCGCGGGCCGACGCGCACCCACAGCGAGCGCGCCACGAAGCTTGCGGGCAGCCCGCGCGCGTCGAAGACGACGTCCTCCCGGTTGTTCATCGCCAGGCAGACGCCGCCGGCGCCGCTCTCGCGCCGCAGCCACAGGCTGTCGGGGCCGGCGCGCCCGAGCAGCTCGTACGCGCGCACGCACTCCTCGCGCTCGTCCCACTCGAAGCGCAGCTCGGCGCGTTGGCCGCTGCGCACCGCGGTCATGCGCGCGAGGAAGAGGTCGCCGACGAAACGCTCCAGCACGGCGCGCGCACGCGCCGTCTGCACGGCGTTGTCGAACGCCGGCACGGCGACGACCGCCAGCAGCCCGAGCAGCGTGACGGCGATGACGAGCTCGATGAGGGTGTAGCCGGCGGGGGCGCAACGGGCGCGACGGCGGGGCGGCATGGGTGGGCGGGGGTGACGGGTCCGGGAAGAACCGACACCCTGCGCACGCTAGCGGCCGGAAAAGAGAGGGGCAAGGCCGCCGTTTGGCGGCCCCGCGCGGCTACTCCAGCCCGTAGTCGCGGATCTTGTAGGAGAGCGCGCGCACCGAGAGCTCCAGCAGGTCGGCGGCGCGCGTGCGGTTGCCGCCCGTCTGCCGCAGCGCGCGGATGATGAGCTCCTTCTCCAGCGCGGGCAGGCGGCGCTTCACCGAGAGGTCGCCGGCGTCGTCGGTCAGCGGCAGCGGCGGCGCGCCCTCGCGCACGTGCTGCGGCAGCGACTCCGGCGTCATGGCGCCGCCGGAGAGGATGAGCGCGCGCTCGACGACGTTCTCCAGCTCGCGCACGTTGCCGGGCCAACTGTAGGCGGTCAGCACGGGGATCAGCTCGCGCGGCAGCTCGCGCGCGGCGATGCCGAGCCGCTCGGCGTGGCGGCGGTAGAAGTGCTCGGCGAGCAGCGGGATGTCCTGCACGCGCGCGCGCAGCGGCGGCAGGTGCAGGTGCACCACGTTGATGCGGTAGAAGAGGTCGTCGCGGAAGCGGCCGCCGCGCACCTCTTCCAGCAGGTCGCGCGCGGTGGCGGCGACCACGCGCACGTCCACCGGCTGCTCCGTGCTGCCGCCCACGCGGCGCACGCGCCGCTCCTGCAGCACGCGCAGCAGCTTGACCTGCAGCGAGAGCGGCAGCTCGCCGATCTCGTCGAGGAAGAGCGTGCCCTCGTGCGCCTCCTGCATCAGCCCCTCGCGGGCGCGGTCGGCGCCGGTGAAGGCGCCCTTCTCGTGGCCGAACAGCTCGCTCTCCAGCAGGTTCTCCGGGATCGCGCCGCAGTTGACGGCCACGAACGGGTGGGCGCGTCGCGGCGAGGCGGCGTGCAGCCCGCGGGCGATGGCCTCCTTGCCGGTGCCGCTCTCGCCCGTGATCAGCACCGTGCTGGGGTACTGCGCCACCCGGCTGGCCAGCTCCAGCACCTCGCGCATGCCCGGCGAGCGGCCCACCACGCCCGAGAAGCCCTCCACCTCGCCGACCTGCCGGCGCAGCCGCGTGACCTCGCGCTGCAACTGCTCGCGCTCCTCGGCCTTGCGCAGCGTCAGCAGCACCTCGTCGGCGTTGAACGGCTTGGAGATGTAGTCGTAGGCGCCGTGGCGCATCGCCTCCATGGCGGTCTCCATGGTGCCGTATGCGCTCATCATGATGACCAGCGCCTGCCCGCCGGCCTCGGCGTAGCGCGCCAGGAAGCCGAGCCCGTCCAGCCGCGGCATGCGGATGTCGCAGAGGATCAGGTCCGGCGTCTCTTCCTGCGCCACCCGCAGGCCGTGCTCGCCGTCCTCGGCGGTGAGCACGCTGTAGCCCTCGGAGCGCAGAATGAGCTGCAGCGTGTGGCGCAGCCCGGCCTCGTCGTCGATCACCAGCACCCGGCGTTCGCTCATGCGCTCTTCTCGGCCAGCGGGAAAACGAGGGCGAAGGTGGCTCCCCCGCCCTCGGCGGAGGTGACGTCCACCCGGCCGCCCAGCTCCGCCATCGTGCTGGCGACGATCGCCAGCCCCAGCCCCGTTCCCTCGCCCGGCGGCTTGGTGGTGAAGAACGGGTCGAAGATGGTGTCGATGTGGGCCGGCAGGATGCCCGGCCCGCTGTCGGCGACGAGCACGCGCACCACCTCGTCGCCCGGCTCCAGGCGGCTGCTGTCGCGCTGCGTGCCGTAGCGCAGCCGCCGCAGGTGCGTGTAGTCGATCTCGGGGGGGTCGTCGGCGCGGCGCGGTGCCAGCGGGCGCGCCGGCTCGTAGCGCTCATGGCGCGCCACCACCGTCAGCCGGCCGCCGTCGCGCATGGCGTCGGCCGCGTTCAGGATGAGGTTCACGAAGACCTGTTCGACGCTGTGCGGCACGCCCGGCACCGGCGGCAGGTCGTCGGGCAGCTCCAGCCGCACCTCGATGCCCTGCAGCCGCCCCTGCTCCTCCAGCAGCACGATCGTCTGACGAATGAGCGCCGGCAGCTCCACCGCCTCGCGCTGCGCGAGTTGCGGCCGCGCGAACTGCAGCACGTCGCGGATGATGCGGTCGATGCGCCACGCCTCCCGCTCCATGCCGCCCATCACCTCCGCCGGGTCGGCCCCGCGTTTGAGCAGCGAGACGTAGCCGAGCAGCGCGCCCAGCGGGTTGCCGATCTCGTGCGCGATGCCGGCTGCCAGCCGCCCCACCGAGGCGAGCTTCTCGGCCTGCAGCAGCTCGCGCTGCGTGGCGACGAGCAGGCGGTTGGTGTCGTTGAGCGAGCGGATGTTCTCCGCCAGCCGCGTCTGGTTGTGCAGCAGCAGGTCGGTCAGGTCGTTGAACGCCAGCACCAGCGCCTGCATCTCGCGGCTGCGCGCCGGCGGCACCCGCTTCTCGTAGGCGCCCTGCGCGATCTCGCGCGCCGTGCGCGCCGCCGCCGCCAGCGGCAGCACCACCAGGCGGTCGATGAGGTAGCGGCCGAGTGCCAGGAAGACCAGCACGTCGGCCGCTACCAGGAAGACCATCACCCACAGCGTCGGCACGCCCTCGCCCGCGGAGACCCGCAGCACGCTCGCGGTGCTCAGCGCCAGCAGCAGCGCCGCGGCGGCGACGAACGCCAGGTTGAAGAGCAGCTCCGTACGGAGCGAGGCGCCGCCGCCGCGCGGCAGGTCCGTCTCAGGCATACCGGCTGGGGGTGCGCTCGAAAGGCCGCCTACTCGGCGACGCCCACGGCCGGCGCGGCGCTCTCGCCGCCCACCACCACGTCCTCCGCCCCGGGCGCTCCGGCCGTGCGCACGCTCTCGCGCGGGACCGGCTTCTTCCGGCTCCCGTTGAACTGCTTCTTCTCGATCTCGTGCCAGATGCGGTCCACCACCGTACCGACCGGCCCATCCCAGGAGAGGAAGCCCTCGGCGTGGACGCGCTCCATCGCTCGCCGCAGTGCATGCTTGCTGATCGGCTTGTTCATCGGACCTCCTTGCACGGGTGGTTCAGCCGCTGCTCGGGCGCCACCCCGGAGCGGGGGAGCGGTGCCGGGCGGCGCAGCGCGCGGCCCGGCACCACGACGATCATCCGCCTTGAGTCTAATACCGAGCGCGCGGGGCTGCCAGACGCGCCCGCCCCGCGGCGCGGGCGCCACGGATCGGCTGCCTGCACACACGGACGCTCGCGCACGCGCTCGTCTCGCAACGCAGCGCGCGGTGCAGAGAACGCTCTCTGCACCGCGCGGATGGGTCGGGTGGGGCTCGAACCCACGACCATTCGGTTAAAAGCCGAGTGCTCTACCAACTGAGCTACCGACCCCGGCGCCGAAAGATAAGCCCGCGCACCGGCTCCCTCAACCCGCGGCTCAGCGCCGCGTGATGCGCATGCCGTTGGGCGCCAGCCCTGCGCGCGGCGGCTCCGGCGGCCGGGGCTTGCCCGCGTCCGGCTTGCCCGGCGCCGCGGCGCGTGCGGGCCGGCCGGGCGCGGCGCCCGGCGTCTTCATCGACAGCGCGACCCGCCGGCGCGACAGGTCCACGCTCAGCACGCGCACGCTCACCCGGTCGCCGACCTTGACCACCGCGTTCGGGTCCTGCACGTAGCGGTCAGACAGCTCGGAGACGTGCACGAGCCCGTCCTGGTGCACGCCGACGTCCACGAACGCGCCGAACGCGACGACGTTGGTCACCGTGCCCTGCAGCGTCATGCCCTCCTCGAGGTCTTCCAGCGTCTGCACGTCGTCGCGGTAGACGGGCGGCTCGAACTGCTGGCGCGGGTCGCGGCCCGGCTTGCGCAGCTCGGCCAGGATGTCCTCCAGCGTCGGCAGGCCGACGCCGTCGCCGAGGTAGCGGCGCGGCTCGATGCGCGCGAGCGCGTCGTCGTTGCCGATCAGCGACTGCAGCGGCAGCCGCAGGTCGGCGGCGATGCGCTCCACCAGTGCGTAGCGCTCGGGGTGCACGGCGGAGGCGTCGAGCGGGTGCGCGCCGTCGCGCACGCGCAGGAAGCCCGCGGCCTGCTCGAACGTCTTCGGGCCCAGCCCGCCCACCCGCAGCAGCTCCTGCCGCGAGCAGAACGGCCCGCTGGCCTCGCGGTGCTGCACGATGCGCTGCGCCACCGACGGCCCGATGCCGGCAACGTAGGAGAGCAGCGACGCCGACGCGGTGTTGACCTCCACGCCCACGCGGTTCACGCAACTCTCCACCGTCTCGTCCAGCCGCCGCTTCAGCTTGCTCTGCGAGACGTCGTGCTGGTACTGGCCGACGCCGATCGCCTTGGGCTCGATCTTGACCAGCTCGGCGAGCGGGTCCTGCAGCCGCCGCGCGATGGAGACGGCGGAGCGCAGCGTCAGGTCCAGCTCCGGCATCTCCGCGCGCGCCAGCTCGGAGGCGGAGTAGACGGAGGCGCCGGCCTCGTTGACCATCACCACCGCGGGGCGGGTCTCCGCCGGCAGCTCGCGCAGCGCGGCGCGCGCGAGCGCGTCGGCCTCGCGGCTGGCGGTGCCGTTGCCGACCGCCACCAGCTCCACGCCGTGCTGCCGCACCAGCCGCCGCAGCTCGGCCCGCGCGCGCTCGTCCTGGTGCAGGTAGACGACGCCGGTCGCCAGGACCTCGCTGGCGCGGCCGAGCACCGCGAGCTTGCAGCCGGTACGGTAGCCAGGGTCGACGCCGAGCGTGATCTTCTGGCCGGCGGGCGCGCCCAGCAGCAGGCCCTCCAGGTTGCGGCCAAAGACGGCGATCGCCTCGTCGTCGGCACGCGTCTTCAGCTCCAGCCGCAGCTCGACCTCCACCGACGGCGCGATCAGCCGGCGGTAGGCGTCGGCGACCGCCAGACCCATCTGCTGCGGTGCCGCCGCGCGCGCGACCAGCCGCTGGCGCAGCCGCTCCAGGATCTCGTCCTCGGGCGCGACGATGCGCGCGCTCAGGAACTCCTCCGCCTCGCCGCGGCGGATCGCCAGCACGCGGTGGCTGGGGATCGTCTTCAGCGGCTCGGCGAAGTCGTAGTAGTCCTGGAACTTGGAGACCTCGGCCTCCTTACCGCGCGCGGCGCGGCTCTGCAGCACGCCCTTCGCGCGCGTCAGCTCGCGCACCAGCGCACGCACCTCGGCGTCGTCGGCGACGCGCTCGGCGACGACGTCGCGCGCGCCGGCCAGCGCGTCTTCGGCCGTGGGCACCTCGCGCGCCGGGTCCACGTAGGCCGCGGCCTCGCGCAGCAGCTCGGCGTCGCTGTGCCGGCCGGCCCACAGCAGCTCGGCCAGCGGCGCCAGGCCGCGTTCCGCGGCAATCGTGGCGCGGGTGCGGCGCTTCGGCTTGTACGGCCGGTAGAGGTCTTCCAGCTCGGCCTTGGTCGCGGCGCGCTCCAGCGCCGCGCGCAGCTCGGGCGTCAGCTTGCCCTGCTCCTCGACGGAGGCGAGCACCGCGGTGCGCCGCTCGTCCAGCTCGCGCAGGTACTCGTGCCGGTCGCGGACCTCGCGGATCTGCACCTCGTCCAGCGCGCCCGTCGCCTCCTTGCGGTAGCGTGCGACGAACGGCAGCGTGTTGCCCTCCTCCAGCAGTGCCAGCGTCGCGGCCACCTGCGCCGGACGCAGCCCCAGCTCGGCGGCGATCAGTTCAGCGTACGACATCGGTTCGAGTGCGGATCGGGGATTGCGGATTGAACTGCAACTGCGGGAACGGTGCGCGCCCAGGGCTGCCATTCCAATCCGCAATCCGCAGTTCTCACTTCATCCGCGCGCCCCAGCGCGCGCCCATCACGGCGGCCAGCGCCTGCAGCGCCAGCATGGTGGCGGCGCTGGCGGCGGAGAGCACGTTCCAGGCGGAGGCGCCGATCGGCTCGCCGATGAGGAGGTTCACGCCCAGCCAGACGACGACGGAGAACGCTGCGATGCCCAACCCGTGCAGCACGGGCGCCACGCGGACGCGCGCGCCGGTGAAGAAGCCGCCGGCCAGGAAGCCGACGACGAACGCCAGCGCGACCCAGCGGTTCGCCGCGCCGGTGACCAGCGTGTCGGTGATCAGCCCGGCGGCGTTCAGGGCCAGCAGCATGAACGAGGTGACCGCCACGGCGATGAACCAGCCGAACGCGATCCAGGAGGGGCGCAGCGTGCGCACGGTTGGTGTCGCCATGCGTCAGGGGGGAAGCAGGTGGTCGCTGACGGGGCTGAACGAGCGCCGGTGCTGCGGTGTCGGCCCCAGGCGCCGCAGCGCGGCGAGGTGCTCAGGCGTGCCGTAGCCGCAGTTGCGCTCCCAGCCATAACCGGGCCAGCGCCGGGCCAGCCGCTGCATGAGCCGGTCCCGCCAGACCTTGGCGACGACGGAGGCGCAGGCGATGGCGTGCACGCGCGCGTCGCCGCCGACGACGGCCGTCTGCGCCGCCAGCCCCAGCTCCGGCACCGGCAGCCCGTCGACCAGCAGGTGCTCCGGCACCACGCGCAGGCGCCGCAGCGCGCGCTGCATCGCCAGCGCCGTCGCCCGGCGGATGTTCAGCCGGTCGATCTCGCGCACCGAGGCCGCGCCGATGCCGGCGGCCAGCGCCGTCTCCACCACGGCGCGTGCCAGCTCCTCGCGCCGGCCGGGGCGCAGCCGCTTGGAGTCGTCGATCCCGGGGACGGCCACACCGGGCGGCATCACCACCGCGGCCGCGACCACCGGCCCGGCGAGCGGCCCGCGCCCGACCTCGTCGACGCCGGCGAGCCAGCGCAGACCGCGGCTCCAGAACTCGTGCTCGAGAGCGAGCAGGTTCTGGAGCCGCGGGTCGGCCGCCGTACCCGCAGGCGGGCACGGCCGGGCGCGGGGCGCCACCAGCGTCAGCGGCTGCTCTGCCGCTCCCGGATGCGCGCCGCCTTGCCGCGCAGGTTGCGCAGGTAGTACAGCTTGGCGCGGCGCACGCGGCCCTCGCGCACCACCTCGATCGACGCGATGCCCGGCGAGTGCAGCGGGAAGATGCGCTCCACGCCCACCCCGCCGGAGATCTTGCGCACCGTGAACGTCTCGTGGACGCCGCCGTGCTTGCGCGCGATGCAGACGCCCTCGAACGCCTGGATGCGCTCCTTGTCGCCCTCGCGCACGCGCACGTTCACGCGCAGCGTGTCGCCCGGCCGGAAGGTCGGGATGTCGTCACGCAGGTATTCCTTCTGGGTCTCGATGAACGCGTGCATGTGCCACCTCGTGTGTCGTTGGATGTGAGAGGTTGAAGGGCGTCGCGCCTCCAACGTCAACCAGGGTCCGCGTCGTGTCGCGCCCACAGGTCGGGGCGCTGCGCGCGCGTCAGGCGCTCGGCCTCGGCGCGGCGCCACGCCTCGATCTTGGCGTGGTCGCCGCCCAGCAGTACCTCCGGCACCCGCAGGCCGCGATACTCCGCGGGGCGCGTGTACGAGGGCGGGCTGAGCAGCCCCTCGTAGAACGAGTCCGTCGCGGCGGACTCGTGGTCGCTGATCGCGCCGGGCAGCAGCCGCACCACCGCGTCGATCACGGCCAGCGCCGCGATCTCGCCGCCGGAGAGGATGAAGTCGCCCAGCGCGACCTCCTCCGTCGCCAGGTGCTCGGCGACGCGCTGGTCCACGTCCTTGTAGTGGCCGCAGAGCAGCGTCAACTGCGGCTGCACCGCCAGCCGCACCGCGTCGGCGTGCGTGAAGCGCGTGCCGCGCGCCGACATCAGCAGGATCGGCCCCTCGGGCCGCTTCCCTTCCCCGCCCGCCAGCGCCTCGACCGCCTCGAAGAACGGCGCCGGCTTCATCACCATCCCCGCGCCGCCGCCGTACGGGTAGTCGTCCACCGTGCGGTGCCGGTCGTGCGTGTGGTCGCGCACGTCGACCAGCGTGTAGCTCACCAGCCCCTTCGCCGCCGCGCGCCCGGGGATGGAGAGCGAGAGCGGGCTCCGGAAGAAGTCCGGGAAGAGGGTGACGATGTTGATCTTCATGGCTGCCAGCTTCCGGCTGCCGGCTTCCAGCTACCGGCTCCTGCCGCTACCACGGCTTTACCCGATGCGCCTCTGCGGGGGCCGGCAGCCGGTAGCCGGTAGCCGGTAGCATCACAGCTCCAGCAGCCCCTCGGGCGGCGCGATCTCGAGCACGCCGGCGGCCACGTCCACGCGGCGGACCAGCTCCCGCACGAAGGGCACCATCGCCTCGCGGCCGTCGGGCCGCCGCACCACCAGCATCTCGGAGGCGGGCAGCTCCAGCACCTCGCGCACCGTGCCGACCGGCTCGCCGTCGGCGACGACCCGCAGGCCGACCAGATCGTGGAAGAAGACCTCGTCCTCCTGCAGCGCCGCCGCCTCCGTCTCGGGGATGAGCAGCGGCCGGCCGCGCAGCGCCTCGATCACCTCGTCGCGCCCGCTGTGGCCTTCCAGCTTCAGCAGCACGCCGCCCTTGAACGGGCGGGCGCGCTCGATGGTCAGCGTCTCCCCGGTCGGGCGGCCGTGCGCGTCGCCGAGCGTCAGCACGCGGCCGGCGCGGAAGACGACGTCCGGACGGTCGGTCTCCGCGCCGACGAACAGCTCGCCGCGAATGCCGTGCGGCTTGCGCACGGTGCCGACCAGCAGGAAGCGCGGCGCCCCGCTCCCGGCGCCGACGACGGGCTCGGCGGCCACCGCTGCGCTCAGGCGCTCGCCGGCTGGTCGCTGGCCGGCTTCTCCTCGGGCTCGGGCGCCGCGTCGTCGGGCTCAGCCGCCTCGTCGGCGCTGGCCGCGGGCGCCTCATCGTCGCCGCCGGTCACGCGCTCGGCGACGGCGGCGGCGGCGTCCTGCACCGTCTCGACCGCCTGCGCCAGCACGCCGCCGACCGCGTCGGCCACGCGGCTCGCCGCCGCGCCCACCACCGAGGCCGCCTGCGTCGTCACGTCACCCATCGCCTCCACAGCCTGAGACGCCACGCCGCCGACCGCGGAGGCCGCCTGCGCGACGCCGCCCGTCACCGCCGCGGCCGCCGTCTCCACGGCGGAGGGCGGGTTGTAGACGCCCGCGCGGTTGAACAGTCGGTCCACCGTCTCCGTCGGCCTGGCGCCGACGCTCAGCCACTTGCGCGCCTTCTCCGCGTCGACGACCAGCGTCATCGGCTCGGTGCGTGGGTTGTAGCGGCCGATCAGCTCCACGAAGCGGCCGTCGCGCGGCGAGCTGCTCTCGGCCACCACGATGCGGTAGTGCGGGGCCTTCTTCCGCCCCATGCGGCGGAGACGAATCCGAAGCGCCATGAGTTCTCTCTCTGTTCTCCCGGCGTGGCGTCCGGCGTCGGCCGGCCCTCTGTGGCCGGTTCCGATCCGCGGACGATCAGACGATTGCGGAGTGCGGATTGAAACCCCACTCCGTGCAGTTGCAGTTCAATCCGCAATCCGCACTCCGCACTCCGCAATCCACCTACCCCCGTCCGAAGGGCGCTCCCCCGCCCCCGAACGGCAGGCGCGGCATGCCGCCGCCCTTGGGCATCATGCCCTGCAGCCCTTTCATCTGCTTCATGAACTTCTGCATCTCCTGGAACTGCTGCATCAGCCGGTTGACCTCCATCACCGGCCGGCCGCAGCCGCGGGCGATGCGCGCGCGGCGCTGCCCGTTGAGCAGCTCCGGGCGCTTGCGCTCCTTCTTGGTCATCGAGAGGATGATCGCCTCGATGTGCTTCATGCGCTGCGGGTCGACCTTGATGTTCTTCAACATCTTGTTGTTCACGCCCGGCAGCAGCTTGAGCAGGTTCTCCAGCGGCCCCAGGTTCTGCATCTGCCGCAGTGCGACGAGGAAGTCGTCCAGGTCGAAGCGGCCGGCGCCCATCATCTTGCGCTCGAGCTTGGCCGCCTCGTCCTCGTCGAAGGCGCGCTGCGCCTTCTCCACCAGCGAGACGACGTCGCCCATCTGCAGGATGCGCCCGGCCATGCGCTCGGGGTGGAAGTCCTCCAGCCCGTCGAGCTTCTCGCCGACGCCCAGGAACTTGATCGGCTTCTGCAGCACGCCGTAGATGGAGAGCGCCGCGCCGCCGCGCGCGTCGCCGTCCATCTTGGTGAGCACCACGCCGCTCACGTCCAGCGCGTCGTTGAAGCCCGTGGCGATGTTGACCGCCTCCTGGCCCGTCATGCCGTCGGCGACGAAGAGAATCTCCTGCGGCTGCAGCGCCTGCTTCAGGCGCCGCAGCTCGTCCATCAGCTCCTCGTCGATCTGCAGGCGGCCGGCGGTGTCGAAGATGACCACGCGGTCGCGCTCGGCCTTCGCCAGCTCCAGCGCGCGGCGCGCGATGCCGACCACGTCCTGCGAGCCCGGCTCCGCGTAGACCGGGATCTGCAACTGCTCGCCCAGCGTCTGCAACTGCTCCACCGCCGCCGGCCGATACACGTCGCAGGCGACCAGGCGCGTCTGGCGCATCTCGCGCTTCATCTTGCGCGCGAGCTTGCCCGCGGTCGTCGTCTTGCCCGAGCCCTGCAGCCCCACCAGCATGATCACCGTCGGCGGCAGCGGCGCCAGCGTCAGCCCCGCGCGCTTCTCGCCCAGCATCGCGGTCAGCTCCTCGTGCACCACCTTCACCAGCTGCTGACCCGGCGAGACCGACTTCAGCACCCGCTCGCCCAGCGCCTTCTCCTCCACGCGCTTCATGAACTCGCGCGTGACCTGGAAGTTGACGTCGGCCTCGAGCAGCACGCGGCGGATCTCGCGCAGCCCCTCGCGGATCATCGGCTCGGTGAGCACCCCGCGCTGGCGCAGCCCGGAGAGGATGCCCTCCAGCTTGTCGCTGAGTTGATCGAACATGCGCACCCCGCTGGCGACGTATTCCGGAAACGCAAAGCCGGGTAATATACCCGCGGCCCGCGGGGATGGGAAGTGCGCGGCAAACGCGCGGCTCAGACGCGGAAGAGCCGGGTGTCCCAGACGATCGGGACGGCCGGCTCGATCTCGATGCGCGCGAACTCGCGGTGCAGCGGGTTCAGCAGCACGTGCCGCCCGAACGGCCGCGCGGTCAGCGCCGGCACCGAGAGCGCCACGGAGCGCGCCTCGCTCAGCCATGCGTCCCCGGCGGCCCGTGCGACGGCCGAGTCCGGCGCCTCCCAGCCCGGGAACACGGCTTCGTCGAGGAGCTGCACCTCGACGTCGTCGGGGAAACGCGCGCGGGCGCAGTGATGTGCGCCCGGCAGCTTCTCGCGCGGGCCGGCGTGCACCAGCAGCTCCAGCAGGCTACCCGCCAGGCACGTGGCCGCATAGATCACCGGGCGGCCCGGCGAGTTCCAGCGCCCACCCTCCAGAGATGCGCCCGTGCCGTCGAAGACCGGATACCTCGCCTTCGCCACCCGATAGAGAACGAGCATCAGACCGGCAGCCCGTACTCCAGCTTCATCAGCAGCGCCTCCACCCGCCGGGCGCCCAGCTCCGTCGCGGCGAGTTCCAGAGGCGAGCGGCCGCCGAGCAGCGCGTGGGGCTCGTTCATGAAGGCGCGCGCGTCCAGCTCGTTCTCCCACACCTGCTCGGCCAGCGCCATCAACCGGGCCAGGCGCTCCACCCGCTCGCTCTCCACCAGGCGCAGACGCGTGCGCCGCGCGCGCGTCGCCCGCGGCACGAGGCGGTCTTTCAGCGCCGTCGCCACACGCCCGCGCCCCGCGACGTAACGCACCGTCTCGTTCAACGCCCGCAGAGGCAAGCCCTCCTCCACCACCTCCTGCAGGTCGGCCAGGCTGTCCACCCGCTGCTGCAGCACGCGCTCCCCGCCCATGATCTCCGCGACCTTCCCGGCATCGATCGTCACGCGGCCTCCCGGTTGTCTCAGTCAAACGAACAATGCGTCCAAACGGAACAGAACGCAACGCGCGGGCACCGCCCGAGGCGCCGAGCGGCCAGCGACCTCGCATCTACGGAAGAACCCGTTGACACGGCGGCTCCCGCGCCCTATTCTACGGAAGAAACCGTAGCACCCCCCACGAGCGCGAGGCGAACGCATGGACGAGGTGAGCTTCACCCCCCGGGAGCTGGACGTGATGAGCGTGCTCTGGCGCGCGGGCTCGGGCACGGTGGCCGAGGTGCGCGCAGCGCTGGACGAGGAGCTGGCGTACACCTCCGTGCTCTCGGTGCTGCAGACGCTGGAGGAGAAAGGGCACGTGCGGCACGAGCCCGAGGGTCGCGCCTACCGCTACTTCCCGGCGGTGGCGAAGGAGGAGGCGGGGCGCAGCGCGCTGGCGCGCATCCGGGAGGCGGTCTTCCAGGGCTCGGCCGAGCTGCTCTTCGCACAGCTCGTCTCGGACCGGCGGCTACAGCGCGAGGAGCTGCAGCGTATGCGGCGGCTGCTCGCGGAGCGGCTGGCGGAGGAGGAGGGCGTATGAGCGCGGGGTGGATGCTATACGCGCTCGCGGTCGGCGCGCTGCTGGCGGTGGCGGCGTGGGCACTGGAGGGCGCGCTGCGCGTGCGGCGTCTGCCGGCGCGCTGGGTGTGGCTGGCGGCACCGGCAGGCACACTGGCGCTGGCCGGCCTCGCGCTGGCAGCAGCGGCTGCGCGCCCGGTCGGTCTGCGCCTGCCTCCGGCGCAGGTGAGCGGCGCGCCGGGCGTGGGGAGCACGGCCGCGGCGCCGTGGTGGAGCGACGCGCTCGACGGGCTGCGCACGACGGTCGACGCGCCGCTCGCAGCGCTCGCCGGGCTGCTCGCGGAGCTGCCGCAGGGCTCGGCCGGACCTACGCTCGCACTCGGGTGGCTGGCGCTGAGCGGCGCGCTGCTGCTCTCGCTGACCCTGGCGGCGTGGCGCTTCCGCCGCGTGCGCCGCGGCTGGCCGCGCGCGGAGCTGAGCGGCGCGCTGGTGCGGGTGGCGCCGGACGCCGGACCGCTCGTCGCCGGCGTGGTGCGGCCCGAGATCGTGGTGCCGCGCTGGCTGCTCGCCGCACCGCCACGCGACCAGCACCTGGTGCTGGCGCATGAGCGGGAGCACGTCCGCGCGCGCGACCCGCTGCTGCTGGCGCTGGGCTGCCTGGCGGTGGCGCTGCTGCCCTGGCACCCCGGCATGTGGTGGATGCTGCGGCGCCTGCGGCTGGCGGTGGAGCTGGACTGCGACGCGCGCGTGCTGCGCGGCGGCGTCAGCCGCGCCGCCTACGGCGCCGTGCTGCTGGACGTGGCCGATCATCATCGCTCCGGCGCGTGGGCAGGCGCGCCGGCGCTGCTGGAATCCCCTGCTCAACTCGAGAGGAGGCTGCTCGCCATGACCCGCCGCATTCCCCGTTTCGCACTGGCCCGCGGCCTCGGGCTGGCCACGCTGGCCGCGCTGCTGGCGCTGGCCGCCTGCGAGGCGTCGCTGCCCAGCACGCCGGAGATCGAGAAGATGGACGTCGCCGCCGCCGAGTCGGGGGCACGCCGGGCAGGCATCGGCACGGACCCGAACGCCGTCTACTGGCTGGACGACCAGCAGATTACCGCGGCGCAGGCGCGCGCGCTGACGCCGGAGCGCATCGCCATGATTCAGACGAAGAAGACCAAGACCGAGACGGCCGAGTCGTCGGAGGTGCGCATCTACACGCCGGAATGGGTGGCGGCGCACCCGCAGGCGATGCCGGAGGGCGGCGTCCGCATCGCCGTTCGCGACGACCGCGACGCGGCAGGCACGAAGATGCAGCACGACGACGGCATCCTGCTGGTGGAGGGCGAGCGCGTCAATATCCACATCGACGGCCCGGCGGGCGTGAAAGCGCCGTCACTGCAGCACTTCGACGGCATCCTGCTGGTGGACGGCAAGCGCAGCGATCCCTCGCAACTCCGCAGCTTCCCGCCGGATCAGATCGAGAGCATCGAGGTCTTCAAAGGCTCTGCCGCCGCGAAGCTCTACGACGACCCGAAGGCGGCGAACGGCGTGATCCGCATCACCACGAAGAAGGCGGTGCAGAGTCAGGCTCCCGCGTCGACGCGCGGCCAGGATCGGCAGGCGCTGGTCGTTGGCAGCGTCAAGCGCGCAGGCACCGGCGCGGCAGTCGAGGGTGCGACAGTCCGGGTGCAAGGGCAGAGCCGGGGGGCGGTGACGGACCGGCAGGGCCGCTTCGTCTTGGCCCAACTCACTCCTGGCGACCAGACGCTGCTCGTCGAGGCTCCAGGCGGCGCTCGGGCGGCTCGGGTGGTGCAGGTCGCGCCGACAGGCCGAACTCAGGTCGAGCTGGTGGTGCCGAACCGTTAGCACGTGGATCGCCGAACAGCCTGGTGCTGCCGGGCGTATGAAACGCCCGGCAGGACACGGCCCGCCCTGTCGGGCGGAACCCCACCACTACGCCGGCCCTGCGGTTCGCCCGTCAGGGCGAGGGGTGGCGTGCCGGGGGCTTCATGCCCCCGGCGCCCGCCGCCACACTCGCCTTCACGGTCCAGCCCGGCACCGCTTCGAACACGCGTAGCGCGAGCGGCACCTTGCCGAACGGTGCGCTCACCTGCACCCCCTGGAGGTGCGGGTACGCCGCGGCGAGCAGCTCGTGCGCGATGGCGATGCCCTCCTCCACCGCGGCCTCGCGGCCGTGCTCGCTCGCGTGGCGCATGCGCTGCAGCACCACCTCCGGCATCACCACGCCGGGCACCTCGTTGGCCAGGAACTCGGCGTTGCGCGCGCTGACCAGCGGCCAGACGCCGGCGACGATGGGGATGCGCAGCCCGTCGCGCTCGATGCGCTCCAGGAAGGCGAAGAGCTGCTGCACGTCGAAGATCGGCTGGGTGATGGCGTACTCGGCGCCGGCCTCCACCTTCCAGTGGAAGCGGCGGATCTCGTGCTCGAAGTCCACCGCGCCGGGGTTGACGCCGACGCCGACGACGAAGCGCGTGGGTTCGCCGATGGCGTTGCCGCCGGGATCGAGGCCGTGGTTCAGCCGCGTGACCAGGTTGGTCAGGCCGATGGCGTCGATGTCGAAGACGGCGGTCGCGTCCGGGTAGGGGCCCATCTTGGGCGGGTCGCCGGTGACGAGCAGCAGGTTGCGCAGGCCCAGCGCCTGCGCGCCGAGCAGGTCGCTGAGCATGCCCAGCAGGTTGCGGTCGCGGCAGGCGTAGTGCAGCACCGGCTCGATGCCGACGCGCTGCTGGATGAGCACGGCGGTGGCGAGCGCGCCCATGCGGCTCTGCGCGCGCGGGCCGTCGGGCACGTTGACGCCGTCGATGCCGGCGGCCCTGAGCAGGCGCACGCCGTCGAGCATCGCCTCGGGGTCGGCGCCGCGGGGCGGCACGATCTCGACGGTGGTCAGGAAGTCGCCGCGCGCGAGCTTCGCGCCCCAGTGCGAGCGCTCGGCGAGCGGCGCGACGGGCTGCGCGGGCGCCACGTCGTGCGGCGCGTGGACGTGCGCGCGGCGCGCGCGCGGCGAGGCGGCGCGCACGGCGTCGGCGATGCGCGCGATGTGCGTGGGCGTGGTGCCGCAGCACCCACCGACGAAGCGCACGCCCTTGCGGATCAGCCGCCCGGCGTAGGAGGCCATGTACTCGGGCGAGGCGAGGTAGATCTTGCGGCCCTCCACCTCGCGCGGCAGGCCGGCGTTGGGCTGGGCGGAGAGCGGGCGGTCGGTGGCGCCGGCCATGCGCTCCAGCGCGCTCAGCATGGCAGCGGGCCCGACGCTGCAGTTCAGCCCCACCACGTCCGCGCCCCACTGCGTGAGGCGTTCGGCGCAGAGCGCGACATCGGTGCCGAAGGGGGTGTGCCCGTCCTCGCCGATGACCATCTGCGCCACCACCGGCAGCTCGCAGAGCGAGCGCACCGCGCGCAGCGCCTGCTGGATCTCCATCAGGTCGCTGAACGTCTCCAGCACGAAGAGGTCGACGCCGCCGGCGAGCAGCGCCTCGGCCTGCTCGCGGAAGAGCTCGCGCGCCTCCTCCACCGAGGTGGGGCCGTAGGGCTCGATGCGCAGCCCCAGCGGCCCGAGCGCGCCGGCCACGCAGAGCTCGTCGCTCGCCACCTCGCGCGCCAGCTCGGCGGCGCGGCGGTTGATCGCCACCACCTCGCCTTCCAGCCCGTAGCGCGCGAGCTTGGCGCGGTTGGCGCCGTAGCTGTTCGTCTCCAGCACCTCGGCGCCCGCCTTGACGTAGCCGCGGTGCACCTCGCGCACCAGCTCCGGCTCCTTGAGGTTCAGCTCGTCGTAGCAGCGGTTGATGTAGACACCCTTGCTGTAGAGCATGGTGCCCATCGCGCCGTCGAAGACGTGCGGCCGGCCGTCGGCGATCAGCTCGCGGAAGTCAGGCATGGGGCGCGCCCTCCGGCGGGCCGAGCGGGCGGCGTGGCGCACGTGGCGCGAAGGCGCCGGTGGGCGTGGCGGGCGTCATCGCCTCGGGCAGCCGCAGCGGGCGGCGGTCGGGCAGCGCCATCAGCCAGAGCACGCGGCCGGCCGCATCCAGCCCGACCTCCGTCGCGCGGCCGCCGTCCGCGCAGGAGCCCTCGCCCGCCTCCAGCGGGAAGACCCAGCGCTGCGCCGTCGTCTGGCGCAGCCGCTCCAGCGCCTGCTGCGTCGCGGCCGCGTTCCAGCCGGCGGGGAAGCGGCGCTCCAGGTGCACGAGTCGGCCGGCGGCACAGCGCAGCGGCGGCGCGCCCAGCACGTGGACCACGCGGCTGCTGTCGTCGCCGGGCGCCAGCCGCTCCACCAGCCGCACGCGCCGCCGCTCGGCGCGCGGCACCAGCAGCAGCACGCCGAGCACGCCCAGCGCGATGACCGCCACGGTGACGTAGCTCACCCAGCGCGGCGGCTGGCGCAGCGCGCGGCTGACCCGCAGGTTGCGATCGCTCATTGTCCCTGGCTCATTGCGCCGAGAAGTACTTCGCGGCGGGATGGTGCACCACCAGCGCGGCAGTCGACTGCTCCGGGTCGAGCTGCCAGGCGCTGGTCAGCGTCACCCCGATCGTCGCGGCGACCGGCAGGATGCGGAAGAGCGTCTCGTGCTGCTCGACGTCCGGGCAGGCCGGGTAGCCCCAGGAGTAGCGAAGCCCGCGCGGCTCGGCGATGCCCAGCTCCTGGCGCACGCGGCGGTTGACCCACTCGGCCGTCGCCTCGGCGGTCTGCACGCTGAAGCCGTGCAGGTAGTAGCCCTCGCTGTAGGCGCCGCCGCCGGTGCGCTCGGCGACGAACTCGGCGGCGCGCTCGCCGCTGGTGACCACCTGCAGCGGCAGCACGTCCTGCGGGCCGCCGCCGTCGAGCGCGCGGAAGTAGTCCGCGAGGCAGAGCTGCTCGCGGTCGCTCTGGCGCGGAAAGCCGAAGCGGCCGAGCTCGCGCGTCCGCTCTGCCGGGTCGAAGACGACGACGGCGTCGCCCTCGCGCGCGGCGGGGAAGTAGCCGTAGATGGCGCGCGGGCGCAGCCAACCGCGGGTGCGCGCCTCGCGCGTGTAGCGCTCCAGCCGCGGCGCGAAGTCCTCGGCCAGCAGCCGCTCCCACTCCGCGCCCTTGAGGTTCTTGGCGCCCCACTGCATGCGGAAGAGGGTGTTGCGGTCCAGGCAGGCGACGACCTCGTCGAGCGGGACGCGGTCCAGCACCTTCCAGCCCCAGAACGGCGGCGCGGGCACCTCCGCGGGCGGCACGCGGCTCTCGGCGCGCGAGGCCGGGCGCAGCTCCTTCGCCTTCTCCTTCAGCGCCGCGTACTCCTCCTGCTTGCGCAGCATCTGCGCGTTGTGCTCGGCGACGAACTCCACGCGCTCAGGCGCCATCAGCCGGTCCATCACCGCCAGGCCCTCGAAGGCGTCCTTGCAGTAGAACATGCCCGGCGCGTAGGGCGTGCCCTCCTCCACCAGCGCGGCGCCGCGCACGAAGCTGGGGTTGATCGCCGCGCCGCCGACCAGCAGCGGGTAGGCGAGCCCGCGGCGGTGCAGCTCCTGCGCGCAGAGCGGCATCTGCTTGGAGGTGGAGACCAGCAGCGCCGAGAGACCGATCGCATCCGCCCCCACCTCCTCGGCCTTCTCCAGGATGGTGTTGACCGGCACCTGCTTGCCCAGGTCGTAGACGGTGTAGCCGTTGTTGGTGAGGATGGTGTTGACCAGGCTCTTGCCGATGTCGTGCACGTCGCCGTAGACGGTGGCGAGCACGACCCTGCCTTTCGTCTGACCCTCGGCCTTCTCCAGGTAGGTCTCCAGCCGCGCGACGGCCTTCTTCATCACCTCCGCGCTCTGCAGCACGAACGGCAGGATCAGCTCGCCCGCGCCGAAGCGGTCGCCCACCTCCTTCATCGCCGGCAGCAGCACGTCGTTGAGGACTGCCACCGCGGCCTCACCCAGCCCGTCCCCGGCTGCCGGCTGCCGGCTGCCGGCTGCCGGGGAACCCCCGGTGTCGCTGGAAGCCGGTAGCTGGAAGCTGGAAGCTGCGTCCCCCTGAATCCCGAATCCTGAATCCCGACTCCTGATCGCGGCGTCCACCAGCTCCTCGACGCCCTCCTTCTTGCGGTGCAGGATCTTCCAGTGCAGCGCCTGGGCGGGCGGCATCTCGGCGGTCGGGTCGGCGGCGCTCTCGGCCTCGGCGGTGCGGCCCTCGAAGTGCGCGATGAAGGCGGCGAGCGGGTCGTGCTCCGGGGTGCGGCGGTCGAAGATCAGGTCGTCGGCGAGGCGGCGCTCGGCCGCGTCGATCTCGAAGTAGGGCGTGACGTGCGCCGGGTTGATGATCGCCAGGTCCAGCCCGGCCTCCACGCAGTGGTGCAGGAAGACGCTGCCCAGCACCGCGCGCGCCTGCGGCTGCAGCCCGAAGGAGACGTTGCTGACGCCCAGCACGGTGAGCACGCCGGGCAGCTCGCGCTTGATGGCGCGGATGCCCGCGATCGTCTCCAGCGCCGAGCGGCGGAACTCCTCGTCGCCGGTGGCGAGCGTGAAGGTCAGCGCGTCGAAGAGCAGCGCGTCGGGCGGCAGGCCGTACTCGCCGACCGCAATGGCGTGGATCTTCTTCGCCACCTCCAGCTTGGTGGCCGCAGTCTTGGCCATGCCGCCGAGGTCGCGGTCGATGGTCAGCGCGATGACCGCCGCGCCGTGCGCGGCGACCAGCGGCAGCACCGCGTCGCAGCGCTCGCGCCCGTTCTCCAGGTTGACGGAGTTCACCAGCGCGCGGCCGGGGCACTGCTCCAGCGCCGTGCGGATCACGTCGGCCTCGGTGCTGTCGATGCAGAGCGGCGCCTCCACGCCCTGCGAGAGCAGCTTCACCACGCTGCGCATCTGCTCCGCCTCATCGGCGCGCTCGGTGAGCGCCACGCAGACGTCCAGCACGTGCGCGCCGCTCTCCGTCTGCTCGCGCGCCACCTCCAGCACGCCGTCGTAGTCGTCGGCGAGCAGCAGGCGCTTGACCTTGCGCGAGCCCTGCGTGTTGACGCGCTCGCCGATCATCGTCGGCGCCGGGAGCTGCACCAGGTCGGTGGCGCGGATGGCGCTGGAGAGGCGCGGCACGTACGCCACCTCGCGGGCCTTCGGCTTCAGCCCGCCGATCTTCGCCACCAGCTCGGCGATGTGCTCCGGCCGCGTGCCGCAGCAGCCGCCGACCACGTTGACGCCGAACTCCCGGACGAACTCCTCCATCTGCTCCGCGAAGGAGCCGGCCTGCAGCGGGTAGACGGCGCAGCCGCCCTCGTTGTGCGGGATGCCGGCGTTGGGGATCACGGAGATCGGCAGCCGCGAGTTCTCGCAGAGGTAGCGCGCGGACGCGCGCATGTGCTCCGGGCCCGTAGAGCAGTTCAGCCCCAGCACGTCCACGCCCAGCGCTTCCAGCGTGACCATCGCCGCGCCGATGTCGGTGCCCAGCAGCATGCGGCCCGAGGTGTCGAGCGTGACCTGCACCTGCAGCGCGACGGGGCGGTCCGCCGTCCGCATCGCCTGCCGGCAGCCGAAGACGGCGGCCTTGACCTCCAGGATGTCCTGGCTGGTCTCGATGAGCAGCACGTCCACCCCGCCCTCCACCAGCGCCGCCGCCTGCTCGGCGAAGACCTCCACCAGCTCCGCGAAGCGAACGTTGCCCAGCGTGGGGTCACTCGCGGAGGGCAGCAAGCCCGAGGGCCCGATGCTGCCCGCGACGAAGCGGGGCCGCTGCGGCGTGGCGAAGCCGTCGGCGACGGAGCGCGCCAGCCGCGCGGCCGCGAGGTTGATCTCGCGCACGCGCTCCTGCAGGCCGTACTCGCGCAGCGTCAGACGGTTGGAGCGGAAGGTGTCCGTCTCCAGCACGTCGGCGCCGGCAGCGAGGAAGGAGGCGTGGATCTCGCCGATGACGTCGGGTCGCGAGACGACGAGGTAGTCGTTGCAGCCCTCCAGCCGCTCGCCGCCGAAGTCCGCCGCGGTGAGGTCGTAGCGCTGGATGGAGGTGCCCATGGCGCCGTCGAAGACGAGCACGCGCTCGCGCAGGGCGGCGAGGTAGGGCGAAGTGGGTTGGGGCATGCGGCCTCGGAGCGAACAGAAAGGGCCCGGCAGCGAGTGCGGGGCCCCAAGCCAGACGAACGCCAGAGGTGTCCCGACACTTTAGCGTTTTTGATGACGGTGGTCGCAAGCGGTCGCAAATCTTTCCACCGGGCCGGCCAGTTGTCGTCGCAAGTCTACCATCCTGCGCGACCGCGCGCAAGCCGAGCTAGTAAGCCGCTTTCCGCATAACGCGGATTACAAAGCGGTGGTTGCAGATGATGGGATGGCCCTCGGCGTTTCGAGGTGTATTCCGGCGCCAATCGTCAACGACAATGTCAACGGCTCTACCCTGCCGCTAGCACCAGCGGTGGGGCGTTCGTGCTGCCCTTCGGCAGCGTTCACCCCCCACGGAACGGGACAATGATGATCATCGAGATCCAGCTGAACAACGAGGCCGAGCTGCGCGAGCTGCAGGCCACCGGGAAGATGCGCGTCGCCGAGCTGGCGAAGCTGCAGAAGAAGGCCGAGGAGATGTTCGTGCTCAACGCCGCGGCCGATGTGTTCGCCCGTCTGGCCCTGTGGCTGGGCCGCGACGGCGAGCCCGGCATCAGCGAGAGAATCGCGGAGCAGATGAGCGTGTTCGACGTGCGGGTGAAGGAGGGCGACAGCGGGCCGCAGATGGATGCTTTCCGCGCCGCCGCCGAGGCGCACCAGCGGCAGAGCCAGGCGGAGGCACGGGCCGAGGACGACAGCGACGACCTGGACGATGCCGACTACGAGATCGTGGACGAGCTGCCGGGCGCGCAGCCCGTGCGCCTGCTCGCCTCGGGCGACTGAACCCTGACCGGGGCGCCGGTGTGAGTCGGCGCCCCTGAGCGAATAGTCTCATGGACTGGTTCCGTTTCTACTCCGAGGCGTTGGACGACCCGAAGGTGCAGCGGTTGGCGGGCGAGCTGTTCAAGGGGTGGGTCAACCTGCTCTGCCTCGCCAACCGCGGCAAGCCTCGGGGCATGCTGCCGGAGCTGGGCGACATCGCGTTCGCGCTGCGGCTGTCGGAGGCTCAGGCCCGCAAGCTGGTGGACGAGCTGGTGCGCCATGGGCTGCTCGACAACCACGACGGGCTCCTCGTGCCGCACGGATGGGCCGTGCGCCAGCAACACAGCGACACCGCCGAATCCGCCGCCGAGCGCAAGCGGCGGCAGCGTGACCGTGAGAGGAAGTCACGCGGTTGTCACAGTGACGGTCACGGTGACGGTCACGGCGATGTCACTGTACAGAAGCAGATACAGAAGCAGAGAAGAGAAGAAACTACTGCTGCTGCTGACGCGCGCGAGGAACCGGGATCGGACGTGCCGACCGCCGACCCGGACCAGGTGCCGACCCTGAGCCCCGCGCTGCAGACGATCACCACGGCCAACGCCGCCCTGCGCGCCAACCCGCTGATCGACCAGGAGCGCCTGAGGCCGATCAAGGCAGGCCACGGCGCCAGCGTGCAGGCCGTTCACGACTGGCTTGCCGACGGGATCCCGCTCGGCACCGTGCTCGACGTGGTGGACGACCGATGCCGCTCCTATGCGCCGAGCGACGGGAACCCGCAGATCCACAGCCTCGTGTACCTCGACCGGGCCGTGCGCGAAGAGCACGACCGCCGCACGGGCGCCGCGCCGTCGGTGCCCCGCGGAGGCGGGCGCCTCCCGCGCCGCTCACCCGCCGTGCACGAGTACGTCGGTTCCATCTCAGCTGGGGAGTTCTGACCGATGTTCGACGTTGACCAGGAACGGCCACTCAGCGCCGAGGAGCTGCGGGCGCGGGCCGAGGATCCCGAGTTCGCCAGGACGCTCGCCAGGGCGAAGGCCAGGGCGCGGGGCGTCCCCTACGTGGAGGGCGAGGAGTTGGCGTCCGCGTCGCGGCGCACAGACCGCGGGCTGCTGCCGTTCGCGCAGCTCGTGGCCCGAGCCTGCCGCGTGGATCCCGAGCACGTGGTCGCCGCCGCGGAGCGCCGCGAGCGCATCGAGACGCACGGCGTCACCCGGCGGCAGAGTGCCGGCGCGTGGCGCATTAGCGAGTACATCCCGCAGCGCCACCGCGACGTGGTGCTGCATCTGTGCCCGCGGCCGGTGGACCCGACCGATGCGCTACCCTCCGGGCAGTGCAAGTGCCTCACGGGGCGCCACTACGTGCCGCAGAACGAGTCCCAGCGGCTGGCCTTCCGCACCGTGGTGCGCTGGATGGAGGCCGTGGAGAGGGGCGACGGCCCGGCGCTGATCCTCGTCGGCCCCACGGGCGTGGGGAAGAGCCACCTACTGTGGGCTGCCTGCCGTATGCTCAACGAGGCCGAGATCAACGCTGCGGGCACCAGCTGGAAGAAGCTCAGCGACACGATCCGCGACGCGAAGAGCCACCCGGACCCCGAGCTGCGCATGGACGCCGCCTACCGGCGCGATCGCTTCACCAACGCGACCGCGCTGCACCTGGACGAAGTGCGTGCGACGGCGGGGACCGACTTCGACCCGATGGAGTTGTCGCTGCTCGTCACCGAGCGGTACGACCAGGGGCAGGCGCTGCTGATGACCTCGCAGCAGCGCGGCCAGGCGTTGACAGCGCTCGCGGATTCGGCCTCCACCGGCCGGCTGCACGTGCAGGAGATGGTAGGCGCCAACTACCGCAAGCCGAACGAGCTGCCGTCGCAGCTCCGCGCACTCGGCTGATGCCGCGCCTCGGCTACCTGCTCGCCGTGGATCCTGGGCTCGACCTGGTGGCGGTGGCGGTGTTCGAGCTGGACGCCTACTTCCGGGCGCTGGGGACCGGCGCCCTGCAGGCCACGGCGGCGATCCGCGCCTACCACGATGTGCTGCGCTTCACCACCTCGGCGCAGGGCGACGACGTGGAGCGCGCCGCCGCGGTCGGCACCTGGCTCGGCTCCGTCGTGCGGCAGCACCAGCCCGCCCGCGTCTGGATCGAGAAGCCGCGCTACGCCGGCGCGTTCGGGAAGAAGAACCCGCGCCAGGCGGCCGACAGCCTCCGCAAGCTCAACCTCGCCACCGGCGCGCTCGCCGCGGCCGCGTTGCTCTCGGGCGCCGTGGTGCGCGAGATCGAACCCGCCGGCCGGATCGCCGGGATGAAGGACGCGAAGGAGAGCAACCGCCTACAGGTCAACCACCTGCTGCGGCTAGCCGGCCGCGCCGAGCTGAAGCAGCAGGACTGCATCGACGCCATCTGGCTGGGGGTCCGCGCGCTCGCTGCGCTGCGGATCCGCCGGCGGGAGACGGCTACTCAACCCTGACATGACACCTGACATGATCCCTGACATGGGGCGAGACAGCGGTGGTAACAGCGGGGAGATCGCGCCGTCTGAGTGGCGATGGTTCGGCAGCGCCGCCGCCGGGCACATGGAGATGTGCCGGAAGTACGCCCGCCTCGCCGCCGACCGGCCCCGCGCCGGGGAGGGGGCGCCGTGAGTCTGAGCGCCGAGGGTATCCGCCTGGTGCGCCAGGTAGCGGCTACCGTGCGCGAGCGCCGTAAGGCGCTGGGCCTCACGCAGCCGCAGGCCGCAGAGCGGGCGCGCGTGAGCAAAAGCACCTGGTATCACCTGGAGTTGGGAGATCGTGATGTGACGCTGCGCACGCTGGCACGCGCAGCTGCGGCATTGGACTGCACCGTGGGCGTCCTGCTGGAGGCGCCCATCCCAGGCGCAGCGCTCCCCACCGACAACGACTGGAGCAACTATGCACACCCCTGACCCCACCCCCGCCGCGCAGGGCGGGGAGACGTACCCATTCCCAGCCGGCTTCGTCCGTGTGAGCCGCGAGGAGTTCTTCGGCTCGGTCGGCCAGCTCAATGTGCACCCACGGGTCGTCTGCGCGTGGGACGACCACTGGGGCTACCTCTCCGCCTGGGAGCTGCAGGACCTCACGCGGCGAGTCGTCGGCTACAGCGTCGGTGGCGTCAGCGGACGCCCGCGCTATCCCGAGCAGTACGCGAGACGCGCGGAGGACCGCCATGCCTGAGCGCCCCCCGCTGCTCTGCGCCTCGGACGACGTGCGCTGCCCGAGCTGCGGCACGCGCGTGCACGGCATCGAGCTGGAGGACGGCACCGCGTGGCTGCGCTGTGACGGCAAGCGCGAGCTGGCGGGCCGCCGCGAGCGGTGCAACCAGTGGATGCACCTGTACGCCCCCGGCCGCGGCGTCTCGCTGGTGCTCGCCGTCAGCGGCGATGAGGCCGCGCGCTACCGGCCGCAGCACCTCGGCCCGCTGCAGCTCTACCAGGTGCTCGGCGTCGTGGCCTCTCGCCGCTGGCCCGGCAGTGCGCCGCCGCACGCCCTTAACCTGTCTCGGGTGGCCGCCGACGGCACCCGCATCACTCACCTGCACCTGCCCAAGACCGATGGCTGACCAGACCACCACCGACGATCCGCGCCTCGACGTGCCGCAGATGCCGGCGCCGCCGGCGCCCACGTTCTACGCGTTGCAGAGCCAGGCGCTGACCGCCGCCGTGGACGGCGCGATCGAGGACGCGCTGCGCGTCGGCGAGGGCGGCCCGATGGACCAGGCGCAGGTTCTCGCGCTCTCGGCGCAGGCCGCGGCGGTTCTAGACCTCGCCCACGCCGTACGGCAGTCGGCGGCGACGCTGGCGCAGGCGATCCGCGAGGGACGCCGGCCTGCGTCGGAGACGGTCTCCAGCCTCGTGCGGCCGTAGGCGCCGGCGAATGCACGTAGGGGCTTCTCCGTATTGCGCACGCCTCGGGGAACCCCGTAGACTACCCGCAGGTACGATTACGACCAGCGTAGCAACGCGCGTGGCCGGCTCCGCGCGATACAGCCAAGCCGACATCCACATCCCTGACGGCGAACCCGCCCACGATCCCCCCGACCGGGGGGCGTGGGCTTTTCTCGTTTCGGAGCCCCCCAGTGATGCCAGACCCCGGCCTACTCTACGGCATGCTCGCTCTCTGCAGCGCGGTCACGTACTGGCTCCTGGGGGGCGACGATCCGACCGCGCATGTCTGACGACACCCCCCTCGTTCCCCAGCCGCACGGCGGCGCGCTCCTGAGCGGCGGCAAGCCCGGCAACAAGGGCGGTGGCCGCAAGCCGGACTGGTTCCGCACCGCCGCGCGCGACCTCATCGAGCAGTACAACCTGCTGCCGCGCCTGGCGGCGATCGGCGCGGGGATGATCGGTGAGATCCACCAGGCGAAGGACGCCGCCGGCAACCTGGTGGCCGTCTACTGCGCGACGCCGGCGAAGGACCAGATCAAGGCGATCGAGGTGTTGTCGAAGCTCGGCATCGGCTTCCAGACGGCCGTGACCGACGGCGACGGTGGACCGATCGCCGTGTTCGTGGCTGCCGCCACCGATGCCGCGGGCCGACCGCTCAAGGCTGGAGAGGTGGCGCCGCTGCAGCCGCGTACCGCGACCGCCGAGGACAGCGAGTGAGCGGCGAGCGCCGAGCAGTCGTCACGGTGCCAATCCGCACCTGTCCCCTGCCCCACGAGGTTCGCGTGGAAGTGAGCTGCGACCGGGCCGAGCTGACGCAGGACGCCCTTGAGTTTGTCGCCCTGTGCGTAGGCGCAGCCCTCGGCCGCTGGTTCGGTTCGGCGGGCCTGCCGACGGGCATGCCCGTCGTGGAGCTGGCCAGCCCATGATTACCCTGGAGCTGGATCCGGGTCAGCCGATCCCGCGGCTTGAGTTCGGCAAACGGCCCGCGGTGTGGGTGCGGCAGGGTAATCGGCTGCATGTGCTGTACGCCCTGCAGCCGAAGCAGTGGGAGGCGCTGCAGGCCACGCCGCTCGCGGCACCCGTCGGAGCGCCCTACCGCCGACACATCGGCTACGGCGGCGCCGCCGGCGCCGGCAAGAGCCACCTGGCGCGGGCCGTCGCCTCGGCGGTCGCGCTGCAGTGGCCCGGCTCGACTGGCATCATCTTCCGCCGCACCCTCGAAGAGCTGCGCGAGAACCACATCGTGAGGTTCCTGGCCGAAGTGCCCGACTTCGGCGGCCAGCTCTACCAGTACCACAAGCAGGAGAAGACCGTCGTCTGGTTCAACGGCAGCCGCACGCTGTTCGGCTTCCTGCGCCATGAGGATGACGTGTTCCGCTACCAGGGGCCGGAGTACGACTTCCAGTGTTTTGAAGAAGCGACGCACTACTCGTGGAACCAGGTCACGTACCTGTCCCGCTCCCGCCTGCGCGGCACGGTGCGCGGCGCGCGCCCGTTCGTGCTCTACCCCAGCAACCCCGGCAACCGCGGGCACGGCTGGTACAAGCGCCTCTTCATCACGCGCGATTTCCGGGACAAGGAGCAGCCCGAGCAGCATGTGTTCATCACAGCGCGCGTGTGGGACAACTTCGAGTTATTGCACCGCGACCCCGACTACGTGGACGCGCTGGATGCGCTGCCGGAGCCGCTGAGATCGCAGCTCCTGGAGGGCGACTTCACGGCGGGCTTCGGCATGGCGCTGGAGGAGCTGAGCTGGGACATGCACATGGTCCAGCCGTTCGAGGTGCCGGCGCACTGGACCTGGTTCGGCGCGTTCGACTGGGGCTATAGCCACCCGTGGGCGTTCGCGGCGTTCGTGGTGGACGAGGACGGCAACGTCTTCCTGGTGGACAGCCTCACCGGCCGCCACCAGCGCCCCGACGAGATCGCCGAGCGGATCCGCGAGAAGTTCGACCCCAACCGCTTCAGCTACATCACCGCCGGCGTGGACATCTTCGCCGAGCACAAGGCGCGCGGCGAGAGCGTGCGGACGATCGCGGAGCAGATGCAGGACTACGGCTTCTACTTCAGCCCCGCCAACGTGGCGCGCGTGCACGGGCTCAACCGGCTGCGCGAGATGCTGGCCTACCGCCGGCGCGGCCCCGTCGTGTCGGGCAAGCACGACCGCAACGGGCTGGCGCTGCGCGAGGACGGGCTGCCGCAACTGCGTTTCTTCGACACGCGCATCAACCGTGTGCTCTTCGACCAGCTCGCCAACATCACCGTCAACCCGGACGACCCGGAGGACGCGCTGAAGGTCGATGCCGACGAGATGGGCCAGGGCGGTGACGACTTCTACGACTGCGTGCGCTACGGGGCCGCCAGCCGGCCGCCGCGCGCGGAGCCCGCGATCCGCCAGGAGCAGGCGCACGCCTTCGACGCCGCGGTGTTGGAGCACGAGGCGAGGGTGCTGCGCACGGTGCGCAACGTCCCGCCGGCCGGCCTCCGCGCCGGCATCGGCGATCCGGGTGTCGGGCTGACCGGCCTCGGGATCCTCCACAACGAGTTCGGCGAGGTGCTGTGATGCTCGCTGCCGTCCGTCGGATCGCCTGCGCCGTCTGCGGCGCGCTGGTGGAGTTCGCCTGCGACCGCCCGCTGCCCGAGGGCTGGCGCGAGCGCGACGGCGCCGTGGAGTGCCCCGGCCACCCGCGCACCCCCGAGGAGCTGCTGGACGCGTACCGCAGCTTCGGCCTCATCGACACCTCGCACCTCCACTGGTGGCCCGCACCCGCATGAGCGCGATCCTCACCCCGGCCCGGCTGGAGAGCATCAAGCGCGTCTGCGCCAGCTACAAGGGCGTGCCGGCCGACGTGCTCGACTACACGTGGACCGTGGCACGCAACGACGCGCCGCACCTGGAGGTGGCGCTCCTGCCCACGCTGCTGCCGCTGCTCGCCAAGTCGCCGATTCCCGACACGCCCGTCCCGATTGAGACGGTGCTGATCGCCCCCGGCCAGGTGGATCGCCACGCGGGATGGCGCTTCCGCTTCGGCTATCACTCCCGGGCGCGCGTGGCCGCGCTCTGGCTCGACTGAGACGATCATGAAGAAGCTCGGACAGGGCCGCCGCGTAACGCCCGGCAAGCGCAAGCCGGAGCCGCTGCTCGGCCCGAAGTACCTGGCGCACCCCAACCACCCCGTCACGCGCGCCGAGCTGGCGTTGGTGACGCGCCGCACGCTGAAGGCGGTGGAGGCCGAGTTCGGCCGCCGCACGCTCGCCGGACTGCTCGGCCGGCTGATCGCCTGGGTGCAGGTGGCGTGGCTCGGCTACTTCGGCCCCCGGAAGGAGGTGCGCCGTGCTGCCACTTGAGGTCATCACCGCGGTGCTGCTGACCCTCAGCGCACTGCTGCTCGGCATCGCGCTCTCGTACCGCGCCAGCTTCCTGGAGGCCCAGAACGACGCGTGGGCGGCGCGCAGGGCCGAGAGCGCGCAGTACACGCGGCACGCCAACACGCTGCAGCGCGAGCGCGCGCTGCACAACGAGGCGATGCTGCGCGCCGAGCAGCGGCACGCCGAGGAGCTGAAGCGGCTCGCCAACTTCCTGCAGGCTGGAGTGCTGGAGCGGCGCGACGCCGAGGTCTACGCCCCGCGCCTCGACGCCGAGGAAGAGGCGCTGGCGCGCTACCGCGGCGCCGCCATCGACGCCATCGCCAACGGGCTGCGCGAGCAGCCCGGCGCCGAGAAGTACAGCGACCGCGACCTGCACGCCGAGGCGGCCACCCTCTACGACAGCTTCCACAACCGATGAACGCCGAGATCGACGGGGTGAAGCTGACCGGCCGCGAGCGCGATGTGCTCGGCTGCGTGCTGCGCCTGGAGAGCTACAAGGCGATCGGTCGACGGCTCGGCATCAGCGGGCGCACCGCCGAGGTGCACGTCGCCAACCTCGCCCGCAAGATCCCCGGCGAGGAGCCCGCCTACAAGCGCGTGCTCGCCTGGGCGATGCGCCACACCACCGCCCTGGTGCACATGGAGCTGCAGCCCGCCTGAGCCAGCCGTCTACGGGCTTTCCCGAATGGTTGGGGCCACCCTGCGCGCCTAGCGTAGCGGTGGCCCTGACCGTTCCACCCGCACCGCGCGCGCTGTGAGCCTCCTGGTCGGCGTTCCGCCACTCCGCACGGACCACCAGCCCGACAGCTACGACGGCGAGCGGATCCGCTACGCGCTGGACTCCTGGCACAGCCAGGACGCCCCGCTGCGGCTGCGCGACCGCTCCGTCGAAGAGAACATCCGGATGCTCGCCGGCCAGCACTACACGGTCTGGAGCGACCTGTTCGGCAAGTTCGTGGACCTGGCGAGCTTCTGGACGGAGGACGAGAAGCGCTGGCGGCAGCGGCCGGTGGTGAACCACCTGCTGCTCTGGTTCATGCTGCTGCACGCGCGGCTCACCGAGAGCCCGCCGATCATCACCTTCCAGCCCGCCACGCTGGACCGCCTCGACGCGATGCTGGCCGAGGTGGCCGACACGATCTTCAAGACCGTCGGCCGCGAAGTGGACCTGGAGGATGCCGTCTCCACGCTCATCACCTGGCTGATCCCGTCGGGCGAGGCCTACTGGAAGAGCCGCATCGACCCGTTCGGCGGCGCGCTGAAGGAGTGGATCGGCCCGGCGGCGCTCCTTCACCCCGGCCTTGTGGACGCCTACGGCCAGCCGCTGGAGCTGCTGGCCGAGGCGGTGCCCTACGACCGCGAGGGCAACCCGCTCGCCGAGCTGCAGGAGGACGGCAGCTACACCGTCACCGGGCAGGCGCACGCCGAGCCCGAGGGCGCGTTGGAGCTGGACGTACTCTCCTGCCTGGAGGTGCGCGGCCAGTGGGGCAGCAGCATCCCCTGGCACAAGAAGCGGCTGCACATGCAGCGCGCCTTCCTCACGCCCGAGGAGGTGTTCGACACCTATGGCGTGGAGTGCGAGCCGGACACGTTCGGCGACCAGAGCGAGGGCGGCGACGAGCTGAAGCGGATCCTCTTCGGCGACGGCTACTTCGGCGCCGCCGGCGCGCGCGCCGTGGCCGGCAGCGGCACGATGACGCGGCGGAGCGACGGCTACTGCGAGGTCATCGAGCTGTGGCAGCGCCCCAGCCGCGTGGGCGGCATGGAGGAGAGCGCCGACAGCCCGGGCGGCCGGCTGCTGATCGTCACGCAGAACAAGGTGCTGCGCGACGGGCCGCGGCCGTTCCGCTTCAAGCACACCAGCCCCGTCCGCCGCTTCCAGTTCGTGCGCCTGCCGGGCCGCCCGAGTGGCACCAGCCCGCAGGAGATGCTGAACCCGATCCAGCGCGCCTACAACCGCGGCTGGGCGCAGTTCCTGGAGCACCGGAACCTCTCGACCAACCCGATCGGCGTCATCGACAACGCCTCGGGCATCCAGAACGGCCAGATCACCAACAAGCCGGGCAGCCTCATCGCCGCCACGCGCCGGCCCGGTGTGCCAGCGGTGGAGTTCATCGCGCCGCCGCCGCTGGGGACCGACAGCTACCGGATTCAGGACATGCTCGGCGCCGAGCTGCGCTTCCTGGGCAACATCGACGGCGGCACGGGCGAGATGCCGAGCGCCGACGCCTCGGGAGAGCTCGTGAAGGAGCTGCGCTTCAACGCCGACCGCTTCGTGGGGCCGACGGCCCGCGGGCTGGTGGTGGAGATCGCGCGTACCGCCGAGGACTGGCTGGCGATGCTGCCGACGCTGTGGGACCAGGAGAAGGTCATCACCACCGCCGGCGACGACAACGTGGTGCGCACCGTCACCGTCTGGCCGGAGCTGCTGCAGGGGAAGGTCAACGCCTTCCCCGACGTGGAGAGCATGCTGCCCGAGGGCCGCGGCGAGCGCCAGGCGAAGGCGCGGCAGATGTACGCCGACGGCGTCTTTGGCCCGCCGGGTACCCCGCAGGCGATCCGCCGCTACCTGGAGCTTGCCCGCTTTCCCCACCTCGGCCGCGCCGCGCGCCCCGGCGGCGTGCACCGCAGCACCGCCGAGCAGCAGCTCGGCCAGCTGCTGCAGGGCGTGTCGGCCGCCGAGATCCCGGTGTTCCCCTGGTACGACAGCCTGGTGCACCTGGAGGTGCTGGAGGAGTTCATGGCCAGCATGGAGTTCCTGTCGCTGGACCCGGCGGCGCAAGAGCAGATCGTCCTCCACCACTCGCGCCACGAAGGGCAGATGATGGCGCAGGCGGCCGAGCAGCTTGCCATGCAGGCCGCCACCGACCCCAACGCACAACCGGCTTCACCTGACGCCCCCCAGCCTTCCGGGCCGAGTGGCCCGGCCGCTGTGGCGGCGTAACCCGAGCACGTACATGGACCCGACGCAGCAGACCGAACCGCAGGAGCAGCCGCAGAGCGCGCCCGACGCGATCCAGGCGGCGATCGAGGCCTACCGCAGCCAGGCGGCCACGCCGCTGGAGCTACCGACCGAGGCGCCGGCCGAGCAGCCGCGCGACGAGCAGGGCCGCTTCACCGCGCAGGAGGCCGACGAGCCCGCCGAGGATGCCCCGGAGGGCGAGAACGCCCCCGCAGACGACACCGAGGCCACCCCCGAGGGCGACGAGCCCGCAGAGGGCGAGGACGGCGAGCCGTTCGTGCTGCAGATCCAGCCGCGCCGCGAGGGCGAAGAGCCCGTCGAGCTGGAGTTGGGCGACGTGGACCCGGCCACGCGCGAAGTGATTCAGGCCGCGCTGAACGACGGGCTGCGCCGCGACGAGTTCCGCCGGCAGATGGAGGCCGTGGAGCGCCAGCGGAGCGAGCTGGCCGAGTTCGAGGAGCGGCTGAGCGTGGACCCGGTGGGCGTGCTCGCCGAGCACGTGCCCGAGGACGTGCGAGCGCAGACGGTGCTGGCGCTGCTGGCCCGCGACGCCGCGCTGCTGGAGCGCGTGCAGGACGAGCTGCTGGAGTGGGAGGGCGACGAGCGCGCCCGCGAGCTGGCCCGCGTGCGCATGGATCGGGAGATCGACGAGCGCCGCGACCTGGTGCGCGACGACCTGCGGGCGCGCCGTGAGGCGCAGGCGCACGCCACACAACTCGCCGAGGCAATTCAGAGCCTGGTGCCGCAGGGCGCCGACGAGCAGGACGTTGCCGACTTCCTCACCGACGCCCGCGACTACGTACGAGGGGTTCTCCAGACGCGCGAGGTCGCGCCGGACGAGATCCCGCAGCTACTGGAGCGCAGAACCCGCCGGTACTTCGGCCCTTCGGCCGCCGGTGCCCCCCGCGCTCCCGCCGTGAAGCCCGGCCCGCAAGCCGGTGTGGCCCGCCCTGGCAGCCCCGAGGCGCAGGCGCTCGCCGACCGCGTGCAGCAGGCCAAGCAGACCGGCCGCCGCTTCGTTCAGGCGAGCGTTCGCCGTGCCGCCGCCGCGACCAGCCCCGCGGGGGCGGGCAGCGCGCCGGCCACGAGTCCGAAGCCGCCGAAGGGAGCGGGAATCAAGGGCGCGGTGGAGTTCTACCGGCAGCAGGGGCACCTGTAAGCCGCAGCCGCGCCGTCAACGACACAACGACACACGGACATGAAGCAGAGTGAGATTCGCTTCTCCAGCGTCAACCGCGGGGTGGTCCTCGCGCTGGCGCTGGTGCTGGTGCTGGCGCACCGGCTGTTCGCGCTGGAGCTGCCCGGCATCGCCGGGCTGGGGGTGCTCGGGTTCGGTCTGAATCAGGCCGTCGCGCTGGACCCCTCCCAGCCGAACAACGTGGACAAGGCGCTGAAGGTCATCTTCGAGGATTCCGTCTCCGAGAACATGGTGACGGACTCCGACCTTCTCGACGCCTTCGATCAGGACAGCGGCATCCAGGTGGAGCAGACCACCGGCGGCCGCTACATCACGCTCGCGCATTACTTCCAGCTCCCGGCGGGCGTCGGTGCCCGGCACGAGCTGGACTACATCCCGGTGCCCGAGGGCCCGGTCATCGAGAACAGCCGCATCAACCTGCGCAAGATCATGGGCACCGTCGAAATGACGGGCGACGTGATGCGCAAGTGCAAGCAGGGGCTGGGCGCGTTCCTGGATTGGGGCAGCCGCGCGATGCCGGACCTGGTGACGCGCGTGAACCACGAGCGGGACCGCATGCTGATCGGCTTCGGCACGGGCGCGAAGGCGCGCGTGAACCAGGCCGCGTTCGCCGCCAACGCCTCCGGCCAGTACGAGGTGGCGATTGACAGCGCCTTCGGCATCGGCGGCTACACGAACGCCTTCCTGCAGTTCATGGAGGGGGAGCGCGTGGTCTTCGCGCCCAACGCCGACGGCGCGGGCATCCGCGCGGCCGGCGCGCAGCAGAGCGCGAAGGTGGTGAAGATCGACCAGAAGACCGCCGACGGGAACGGCAAGCTGGTGTTCGACCGGCTGCCGGCGGGCCTGGCTGACAACGACTTCATCTTCGCCGGCGACGCCTCGGGCGTGAGCACGCCGAGCGCCGGCGGCGAGAACCGCGAGATCATGGGCCTCTTCGGCATGATCGACGACGGTTCCGTGCTGCGCGAGTTCCAGGGGCTGGACCGCCAGGACTACACTCTGTGGAACAGCATCGCGGTCAACGCGCAGGATGCCAGCCTAGGCACGTTCGCCGACGGCACGCTCAACGAGGAGATCCTGACCTACGCCGACGACGAGACGATCGTCCTGGGCGGCGGCAAGGTCTCCATGCTGGTGACGAGCCGCAGCGGCCTGCGCAGCTACTGGCGCTCGCGCAAGGATGACGCGAACACCCGCCGCGTGCTGGACGAGCGCAACACCACCGGCGGCCGCGGCCGTCAGCAGGTGTGGCTCGGCGACCGGCTGGTGGAGCTGCGGGCGATCCGCAAGCTGCCGCCCGAGGTGACGTTCGGCCTCAGCCCCGAGACCCTGAAGCGCTGGATGCTGAAGGGCTGGGAGTGGGACGACACCACCGGCAGCATCTGGCGCCAGGTGACGGACGGCGTGGGCCGTAAGGATGCGTTCTACGCCTACGGCTACTGCTACATGGAGACCGGGTGCATCGCGCCCCGGAAGAACTTCGTCATCCGCAACCTGAAGCGCGCGTAAGCGCATCGGCAGGGTGGGCCCTGAGTAGAGGGCCTGCCCTGCCCTTTGCCGCGCCTCGCTGAAAATGGCAATGACCGCTCGCCCGCTCATCGACTTCCCCGCCCCGCGCCTCGCCCCGAGCGAGGTGCTGGCGCGACTGCGCGAGGTGGACGCTCGCGCGGAGCTGCTGTTCCTGGGCACCGTGCCCGACCGGCCCGGCCACCCGGGCAGCGGCTACGCCCGCTGGCTGCTCGGCACCGTGCGGCCGGGAGATCCCGCTGCGACCCGGCAGGGCGCCGTGCAGATCGCCTCTGCGCGCCGCTGGCTGACGCGGAGCTCCCTGCTCAAGATCCGGCTCGGGTTGGCGCTCCTGCAGGGTTTCAAGCCGGTGGAGGAGTACCGGGTGCGCGGCGAGCTGGACTTCGCGCGCATCGTGGCCGACTTCCGCGAGCGCGAGTGGCGCTACCAGCACCGCTGGGAGGCCGAGATGGAGGAGGCCGAGGAGCGCTCCGACGTGGAGCACGACCGCGCCGCGGCTTACCGGCGCGCGGCCGAAACATTCCGCGCGCGGGCGCGGGAGGCGTACCGCTTCGCCTTCCGCGGCGCGCGCAGCGTTGTGAACCGTGGGCTGCCGACGTCGGCGCCCCTACCCGCATAGAACGATGCCGAAGAGGCCTGGGACGTTCGGCCCGCTGATCATCGGGGCCGAGAAGTACGCCACCGAACAGAAGGTGGTCGCGAAGCGCGCCCACAAGTTCGGCTCGCTGGTGACGGGCGAGCCGGCGCAGGAGGAGAGCGCCGCCACCACGGAGCCGCTGGACGAGGCACTGCGGATAGCCGGCCTCGACCCGGACAAGCTGAAGCAGAACCTCGCCGCCGTGCCCGCGATCGCCGAGGCCGTGGCGCAGAAGATCGTCGCGCAGAGCGCCGCCGAGGCGCCGGCGGGGGAAACACCTCCGGCAGCTAGTGCGGAGCCGGCCCCGGCCGACGCCGACGGCAACGGCTACACGACCATCGCCGAGCTGCTGCGCGCGCTGAACAGCGACGCCGTGACGGTGGAGGCCGCACTGGCGCAGGAGCTGGCGAGCAAGAGCCCGCGCAAGGGCGCGCTCGCCGCGATCAACGCGCGGGAGCTGCAGCGCGCCGGCGGCCCGAGGGCCGAGGTGCTGCAGGCGATCGAGCAGGCGACGGCCAGCCTGAGCGCCTGAGCCATTGAGCCATGTTCCCCGTTCAGGCAGTCCTCACCCACGCGCGGGACCGGCATCCGGGCTTCGACCGGATGCAGACGCCCGACCCCGCCGCGGTGCGCTTCCTCTCGGAGTACGCGCAGCGACTCGCCGCGCGTACGCTGGAGATCAACCCCGAGGTGCTGGGCAGCGACGTGGAGATCCCGCTGCCGCTGGCTGACTTCGCCGCGGGCGCGGAGCTGCCGGACTACCACTACCTGCACGGGGGCACCGTCCACCACGTCGACGGCTCGCACGAGCCGCTGGTGCTGTTGCCGTGGGATGCGCGTGAAACGCGCCTCGGCGCCACCACGCACGCCGGGCGTCTCTTCCTGACCGGCCGCCCCGAGCACTGGGGGGGCGCCAGCCGGATCGTGCTCAGGATCGCGCCGGCGACGGCCGAGGGGCTGCGCCGGCTCACCGACACCGTGGAGCTGCCGGTGGGCGCCTTCCCGGCGTGCGTCGCGGCGGTGGCCGCGTTCATGGGTGGCCGCCCGGTGCGGGACGGCACGCCGCCGCCCAACCGCGCCGACCTGGTGGGCGAGCAGGTGGCCGCCGAGAGCGTGTACCTGACGGAGATCGGCAACCGTAGGCGCGCGCAGACCTGGAGCATCCTGGAGGTGTGGTGATGGGCACGACCGCGCGCGCCGTGCTGGAGCAGGCGTACCTGACCAGCTCGAAGAACGACCCCCGCGAGATCGAGGCGAGCAGCGAGCCGCTGGCGCGGGTGAACCGCGCGCTGGCGAAGGCGTTTGCCGTGGCGGCGCGGGTGAACCCGGCCTACTTCGCCCTGCGCAGCGTGGTGCAGCCCACCGGTGGCTCGTGGCCGCGCCCGGCGGAGGCGAACTCCGTGTTCTTCCTGCAGGATGCCGCCGGCGCCGAGGTGGCCGTAGTGCCGTTCTACGATCCCGACGCAGAGCCCTCGCGGCCCGCGGTCTACGAGCTGGGCGGGCGCTTCTACGGCGCCGGCCGCACCAACGACCCGACGGGGCCGCTCACGGTGTGGGCCTCGCGCCACGCGGCGCCGGCGGCCTCGCTGGACACGTCGCTCGACGCCTCCTTCCCCGAGGCGTTCGCGCCACTGCTCGCCGCGGACGTGGCGGTGGAGCTGGCACTGAAGGACGGGCGCGACGAGGAAGTGCCGGGGCTGGTAGCCGCGCGCGACTTCTGGCTGCGCCTCTTCGTGGCGCACCTGGAGCACGCGACGGTGGGCGAGGCCGCGCGCTTCGTGCGCCGCTTCCGAGGTCCGGCGCTGCAGGCGGGCAGCCTCTTCACCGGCGGCAGTGAGGTGGCGCTGTGACCTACGACGAGATCGCCACCGCCGCGCTCGCGCGCGTGAGCGAGCTGCCCGGCGGCGTGCCGCAGAACCGCAGCGTGCTCTACCGCAGGATCGGCACTCGGCAGCACCAGCTCTTCCAGCACGCCGCGGCGGTGAACCCGGACTACTTCGGGGTCTGTGTGACCGGCCCGCTCGACGGCGGCGCCTGCGACCTGTGGGTGGTGGCCGAGGACGCGCCGCCCGTCGCGCGCGTGGTGCGCGTGGAGGTGGCCGAGCCGGGCGCGAGCGAGTACGCGCCGCACCAGGAGATCCACGTCACCAGCCTGAGCGACCCCGAGGCCGCCTTCCCGCCCCGCTGTACGCTGAGGGATGGCGTGCTGCGCAGCGTGGGCAGCGACCTGGACGGCGTGCTGCGGGTGCGCGTCTTCTACGCGAGGAGCAGCCGCGAGGTGAAGCCGACCGACGGCGCGGCGAGCGCCGAGCTGCCCGCGGAGTGGCAGGAGCTGCTGGTCATCGACGCCGCGCGCGACCTGGTGCGCCGCGCGCTCTCGCCCGCAGCCGACGTGAAGGCGGCGCTCGGCGAGCTGCTGAAGGCCGAGGAGGACGAGTTGTTGGCGCGCTTCGACGCGCACCTGCAGGAGTACGCGCCGGTGGTGAGCCGCTTCGCATGAGCTGGGAGCCGTGCGGCACGCGCCCCGGCACCGGGCTGGCGCCCTGCGCGGGCGGGCGGCCGACGAGCGCGCGCGCGGCCGAGGTGCAGGAGTACCGCGCCGACTTCGCGGTGGCCGGGCACGAGCTGGAGGCGGCGAGCCTCGCACGGCGCCCGGACGCCATCACGCTGGACATGCTGGAGGTGCCGTGCGTCGGGCCGGCGCGGCTCGCCGATCCCTCCGAGGGGCTGCTGAATCGCGTCTGGAAGGTTTCCGCGCGGGAGCCGGGCGTGGTGCGCCTCAGCCGCAGTTCGGTGAGCGTGGCGGAGAGCCTGGCGGGGGTCGTGGGCGTGTGGGAGCCGGAGACGGAGCTGTTTCGCTACGACGGCGCGGCGCTCGAAGAAGTGGACTTAGGGTTCGACCAGAACGGCAACGTGGTGGTGTGCGCGGAGAGGCAGGGGCGGATCTGGCTCTACTGGTTCGACCCGAGGGTGGGCGGCTACACCTTCGCCGATCTCTGCGCGGGGCGGACGCCGAGGGTGCTGCTGGACGACGCGGAGGACACGATCGAGAGCGATCTGCTGCTCTTCTACGCGCTGCCGGATGGGAGTGCGATCCAGATGCGGCAGCAGCGGGAGCTGTACGACACCGTGCATCCGACGCCGGCCGTCGGCGAGGATCTGCGCTGCGAGGAGGTGGCGCGCGCCAGCGACTACCGGCTGCGGCTCTACTACTCGCGCCATGATGCGGCGAGCGGGACGTACGAGCTGGTGGTGGTGGAGAGCGCGCCGTATCCGGTGCGGGAGGTGGATGTGTGGCGCCAGGCGTACGCGGCGCTTGGGCTGACGCAGACGGAGTACGTGCTGCCTGCGGGATGGGCGGAGGAAATCCAGGCTCAAACTCGGGCGCGCTCGCTGCTCCTCGTTGACCTGGTGCTGCGGGTGGGACCGGACGCCACGGACGACGCGAGCCTTGCTTCGGAACGCTGGGAGAGCGTACAGCGAGCGCGCTCTGTGACCGTATCGGACTTGGTGCTCAGACTCGACGCGGATATTGACCGCTGGAGCCGCAGCGATCGCGCGCAATTGGCGCGGGTGACCACGCACGTATTGGTGGGAGAGACGGTTATTGACTCGTTTCGCGCCTCGCATCAAGCGACCACAATTCAACTCGCAGCGGTATGACGATTTCGCCGGTGGAGGCGCCGCACTTGATTCTGAACCCGCATCGCTCGGTCGAGTTCTGCAATCCGGCGCAGCGGTTCGAGGGTTGGGTCGAGCTGGAGCTGATCCACGCGCGTACGGGGCTCGTTGCGCGGCGCACTCGCTTCCGCAACCTGATTACCGATGCCGGACTGAATGCGGCGGGGACCATCCAAACATCGGCGCTGTGGGCACACTGCGCAGTCGGGACTGGCAGCAGTGTGCCGCAAGCAAGTCAACTGGGTTTGGATGCCGAGATTGGACGCACGAATCTTGGAGGAGGCATCGGCGGTTCCGGGCTTGCGCCCGACAACTCCTCCTGGGTTATTCACCACGGCCGGGTAAGTTCACGGATTGCGGTCCTCGGGCGCA